>Ga0129311_1000567_pt1 | contig 31506 bp, 37 predicted proteins | sample Go1ome_FD_94435 | JGI IMG/M metagenome (GOLD analysis project Ga0129311, IMG submission 94435) | Western lowland gorrila individual fecal microbial communities from Wisconsin, USA - Go1022B metagenome | ecosystem: Host-associated > Mammals > Digestive system > Large intestine > Fecal | place...
CTCTTGACATACCAGCTTATTTTTGCTATTAAATAAACAACGGCTTAACAGCAAAAACCGCTGTCAAGCCGCATCAATTATCATAGAAGATCTAAATTTACAGAAAAAATTTCACACCGTCTAAGCATTAAGCCATAGAGGAGCTTAGCATCACTGCTAAGTCCCCTATCATTCTTTGTTCCCATCAATCGGATTTTTAACATCAATCATTTCCTCCAAACATCGCATACAAATTTTTATTGTATGTGGCATACTCCGGATATCGAATCTGTATTGCCTGCCAGAAATAGGGTGCATAACAACAGCAGAAAATATCTTCTACTGAATATCTCCTACACTCATCAATCTGCTCCTCTGTATCCTGTTCGTCATCTACACTCGGTGTACCATTGCAATACAAATTAAATGCCATTCTTACAACCTTCAAACTGCCACTGGTCTGCCATCCTTCATGCAGGCATTCTGGTTTTACACACCCACTCTTAAAGTCATAAATGTTATTCACATTTTTTCTCGTATCTGCGTTGATTCCAAGACAATAACAAAGTGCCTTGTGGTATACATCTGCATACCTTATTTTCTGAATTTCTTCGTAGTAGAATTTTTCATGTGCTTCACTGATAAAACTAATTGTTTGTTCTTTCTTGTTCTCTGCACCTAACGCTGTACTTGTCATAATGAATGACCTCCTTTATAATAGAATGATCAAGTAATAACAAAAGGACACCTCTTATCTCAAGAAATGTCCTTTATCTGCAAATCTGCTACATTATTCAATTACCAATAGTTGTGTGTAGAACCATCAGCCTAGCAAATACGCCATTTCCTTGATATGGTTCTATTCTAACAATGGCAGGTGCCATGGCACATCCCATGTTCATGCTGTCTTTGACACCCATATCCACGACTTTTCCGGTCGTGATCCCGGTGATCTGTGCCATCGGATCACTCACCTCGGTTGCCAGCAGGAAAGCCCCGCTTCCCGTTACTGTCCAGGTAGAAGATTTCGGTCTCTGTCCGCCATATTCCAAAGGAAAACGGAACTCCTTTTCCGCACTTGCGAAATGACTGGATGTCACACAGACAACCTGCGTAGCAAACCCGCCCCCTATCGTCATTGCACCAAGGCTCAGGCTTTCCCCACAGGTTGAGCAGGCACCGTACACACCAAAATACGGGATCTCATAAGAAGCCAGTCCAAAAGAGCTTGCCATGGACTGTCCGAGCAGATCGCCCGCAAACAGATAACGGATCTCCTTTTCTGAAACCTCCGTCTTTTTCAGCAGGATCGCTACTGTTTCTTTCTGCAGCTTACATTCTGCCGCCTCCCAGCTGTCCGCTCCAAACTGGTCATCTGTCAGTACATGATCGATACAGCTTCCCAGCGGTCCCTGCCCTTCTTTTGTCCCGGCAATTGACGCCCCATTTACAATATAAACAGGCATTGGCAGCTTCACACTGCTTTCGCCCATTTCAAAAATTGCTTTTTTCATCCTACACCTTCCTTTTTCTCTGTTTCCATTTCAGCCTTTTCTACTTGCTCTTTTCTCTCTGTTTTTCCTCTCTGTTTTTCCTCTCTGTCTGTTCCTATCTGGCTGTTCCTATCTGGCTGTTCCTATCTGGCTGTTCCTATCTGTTTATTCTGTACCGTGTCTTTTTTATACCCAGCCCAGCAGCTTTCCGATCCAGTAGAAAAAGCCCAGAACGCTGCTTGTAAAAACACCATATAAAATAACAGGACCGGCAATGGAAAAGATCTTTACACCGATCCCGTAAACCTGACCTTCCGCCTTATATTCAATGGCAGGTGATGCCACGGAATTGGCAAATCCTGTGATCGGGACAAGTGCTCCTGCGCCGCCCCATGCAGCAATTACCTGATATATACTAAAGCCCGTCAGCAGAACGCTGAGCAGGATCAACAGTAGAGAGCACCAGCTTCCTGCGATATCTTTCTCCATGCCAAACGACTGACAATAATTTAAGATCACCTGTCCGATCACACAGATCACACCACCTGTCAGAAAGGCTTTCAGCATCTGCAAAGCCAGATTTTTCTTCGGCGTGATCTCCTTCATATACTCCTGGTATGCCTGCTTTTCCTGCTCCTTCTTCTCATCTGCTGTTTTTTCCGGATAAGCACTGCCTTCCGCTTCCTCCGCCGTTGTGCCGTTCGTATCTGCGTCCAGCTTCCGGTTTTCCTGCATGCCCGCAGCCGTATACACATTTCTGATCTGTGAATTATGATCCATTGTTTTCGCTCCTTTCCTGCTCTTTTGCTCATTTTTACATCTGCTTCTATCTGTATTTTCCCGTTTTGTAATCTTGTTCCTTTGTAGTATGTGCGCTTCTAGGCAGTTTCAAACAATGCATGAAAATAATAATACAAAGAACCTGCCAGCTTTCCCGCTGCCAGAGCCAAAAGTGCAATTCCAATTCCTCTTTTCATGGAAAACCGCCTTGCCATAATGGGCAGTGCATCCGCAATTTCAGCAATGGATAGTGCCAGACAACCGACATAATTTCCCGTGAAGAATCCGTATAAGCTCAAAATGCAGTATTGCAAAATTGTCAAGAATAAGCCAAGGCTAACCTTTCCGTGTGATATACTGTTTTGTACCGGTGCAGCGATCGTATCGTAATACACGGTCGTTATAAGTCCTGCCAAAGTCCCAAGGATCAGCATATTTTCATACAGCAGAATATGATCTGCACTGTCAGTTTTCTCCGCAAACCGCGGGATCAGACCGACCGCCGTAAACACTGTAAAAACACCGCCTGCCACAACACCGCCACCTGCCAGTCCAAACAGAACGAGCAAAGCTTCCTTAATCCACGTCAATCGTTTTCTCCTCCCTGCCCCAGGCAGATGTCATCGCTTCTGTCAGATCCTTTTCATAGCTGCGCATAGACACCTCGATCGGTGTCGGATCCTGTGTGATCCGCCGTTTTCCGATGTGATTATAAAAAAGAATAATGCCAACCATAAGCCCGATGGAATAAGACAGCTCCAGTATTGTACAGCCTGAGGATTTCTCACCCATGACAAGCTCGTATAACTGTCTGAACAGATCTGTTATGGAAATATCATTGTGAAATGCCATGATGGAAAACGCACCGCCCGCAAAGCATAAAAGTGCTACAAAGACAATCTTAAGCACCTGCCAGGTCCTGTGCCACTTCGGTGCTTTTTCCTCCTGCACCCATTCCACCAGACAATCCGTTTCCCCCAGCAGATGTACACAGCAGTCCGGGCAGGCCTTCCCGATACATTCCAGCACATAAAGTGCTCCGATCACTTCCCGCTGCTTTCCCCTGCTCTTTTGTTTCCGCCGGAACTGATGGACAAACACCGCTTTCAGCCTTGTTTTTAAAGCAACGTTCCTGGTATAAATTTGTGCCACATCGTCCACGCGGACAATATCTGCCTTCACCTGCACACTTTCCTTTAATACCACGTAAACATCTGTCACCTTTTCTGCCTTCTTTCCGTTCCATAGATGCTTTAGTTTGTGCAGATAGTTGTGACTGTATACTTGAAATCACGGATGTATAACGACAGAGACGAGATACGCACTGCGAATCTCGTCTCTGATCAGCGGTCGTCAAATGCACCGCTCGCTATCTTTTTCTTTATTAAAAACTAATGCCAAGTGCTTTTACAAGACATCCTACCAAAAATCCGATCGCCCACAGAAGACCGATCACCTTCACATTCTCTAACGGACGCTTATTGACACGCAGCAGGATCAAAATACCGACACCAGCACCAACCAGAAGCCCTGCCAGAAGTGCTCCTTCTCCCAGCATGCCACCGAGATAAAGCTGTGTCAGTGCGACAGAAACCGCACAGTTCGGGATCAGTCCAAGCAGTGATGCCAGCAGGATCACGCCATAGGATTCTCCGATCGTCACATATTCAATACCCGCCTGCCCGATATATGTCATAAAATAATTGATCACAAAAGTAATAACAATGATAAACAATAAAATCTGCAGACTGTGACGAAGTGCTGACCGAAGCACGCCTTCTTCGCAGTGACAATGCTCATGTTCACAAAGCTCATGAATATGATAGTCTTTATCTTTGTCTTTCTTGAGCCAGTGTGCGACCGTATCGATCAAAATACCTGCCACAATACCTGTGATGAGCTTTGCTCCCAAAATAGACAGGATCACATGCATCGGTACTTTTTCAGAAATCAGGATCGGAAGCATTTCATCCGACGTTGATAAATAAACCGCGATCAGCGTACCCATCGAGATCACGCGGCCTGCAAACAAATTGGAAGCTGCTGCCGAAAATCCGCATTGTGGGAACAGTCCCGTTACCGCTCCGATCACCGGCCCCAGCTTTCCTGACTTTTTCAGCCATGCCACTGACTTATCCCCTGCATGATGCTCCAAAAGCTCCATTGCAATATAGGTCAGCAGTAAAAACGGAAATATCTTTGCCGCATCGAGCAAAGTATCCAAAATTACATCTATTAACATTTCCATACAATATTACTCCATTCAAAATCCGGCACAATCGCCATACGAAGCAATAATAGCATAAAGTATTCCTTTTGAACAGATGGTATATTGGCAGATTTTAAGCCAATTTTGCCCTGTTTTATGTCAGATATTACCATTAGACATCCCACAGCTTCTGCTGCAGTTCTCCGATCAGGCAGGAAACACCTTTGTCGATTTGGTCATAAGTCAGACCAAACTTCCCACTGTACCACGGATCCGCAATATCGCCCGGTTCATCCGTAAAATCCAGCAGCCGATATACCTTGTGATCCGGATCAGAGCCCAGGATCCGCATCATATTGCGGATATTCATCTGTTCCATACCGATCAGATAGTCGTATTTCTCATAATCTTCCTTCACAAGCTGCACTGCCCGCTTTTGCCCACAGCTAATGCCATGTTTCGCAAGCTCAGCCCGCGCCGGCGGATACACCGGATTGCCTATACCATCCCAGATCTCCTCCGAGCTCGTTGCGGCAGAAGCCACATAAAACTCTTCTTCCAGCCCCAGCTTGCAGAGCTGCTCCTTCATAATAAATTCTGCCATCGGGGAACGGCAGATGTTGCCGTGACATATAAATAGTATTTTTATCATATTTCTTATATCCTCTTATATCTTGTTATATCCTTATATTTCAACGGTTTTAAGACTTTTTTCAATTTTCTGTTTTTCTCATAACTCTTTATAAATTCTTATAGTTTCTCCGGCAATTGGTGAAAACTATGGTGAAAACCCAAGAATATTTCACCACTGAAACATCTGCCGTTTTTCCATAGCAAAATATCTTAAACAATCCTTTGTTCACCTTAAAAATTCACAACTTTACTGCCACTTTTTGAAGCTCTTGTTTTGCCCTTGGTTTCTTTCTTTTTGTTCTTCTTAATATCTTCTTTCACATCCTCAATATCAATGTGAGTATATACATTTAAAGTCACGTTAATATCTGAATGACCCATAAGATATTGCAAAGTCTTAGGACTAATACCCGATTTTGCCATATTGGAACAATATGTATGTCTGCATACATGAGGTGTTACTAATGGCATCTGAACTCTGTATATCTTATTATATTTATCTCTGATATGTTGAAAATACTTTTCCCAATGCATAGCGACCATCGGATTATTGTTTTTATCAAAGAAAAGAAAACCAATCTTACCATCAATCATAGGCTCCGGTTTCAGCTTAGGGCGTTTTTCAATAATTTTACGAAAGCACTCTTCTACTTCTTTGCTCATCGGAAGCTCTCTCACACCAGCATCAGTCTTAGTATCTACAATGGTATATCTTCCGTTACGTTCTCTTTGTAACTGGTGGTCAACCATAAAAGTATGATTTTGAAAATCAATATCTGAGATTGTCAATCCACAAAACTCTGATATTCTGATACCAGTATTGAAAAGAATATAAATACCTTCATAATATCTTGAAAAATGTGCATCTTCTTTAACAAATTTCAAGAATTTGCGCTCATTTTCCTTAGACAATGATTCTCTTTTAACCGAATCATTTATGAGTGCATCTGCCAATTCAAATTGAAATGGGTTAGAAACAATCATTTCATCTCTGAATGCCATTTCAAATGCTGGACGCAAAACTCCACGCACACTCTGAACTGAACTATATCTATATCCGTCACTCTGCAATTTTATAAGAAATAGTCTTGCATCCGAATATTTAACATGGTCAATGCGCTTAGCTCCAAATTCTTCTTTGCTTAAAATATTTCTTACTGTCTTATAACCAGCTTTTGTATTGTGGGTTACATTTACTTTGGTAGCAACATATCTATCTACCAGTTCAAGTACAGTAATCCCATTACTACAAATCCCCTTATCAAGCAATCTCTGAACTTCTTTTTCTTGTTCCCTTAAAGATGCCTTGTGCTTCTTATTGGGTGGTGTTACATCTGCATTAGTCAAACGCCAACTAGTCAACTCTTTTCTATTCCCTAATGCATCTGTATATTTAAAAGAATAACTACCATCTTTCTTCTGAATCTCACCTGTTTGCAGTATTCTTCCTTTGTTGTCACGCCTTTTTATATCTCTCATCTTTATTCTCCTTTCACGATAAAAAAGAGCCGCGACACAACATATAATGTTAGTATGCCACGACCAAAAAACTCTGTCAATGTACTTTTCCCAACGCTTGCAGCTTTTCTAAATTGCTTCCAAACTATCAATGTATTTCTCAAACAAAGCTCTTTTTATCTGTGCTTTTCTTCCATTCCATAAAATAAACGATGCATTTTTATTTGAATTAACCAAATTTCTCAATTTATTCTCCCCAATTCCAAAATATGCAACCGCTTCTTCAATAGATAAGGTGTACTTTTCCCATATAGGAATTGATAAATTAGCCATTTTCTCATCTCCTATCGTAAAAAGGGCAGCGGGAGCCGCCCTTTACTCTTTTCCTACTTGTTTCAACTCATGCGCAAGCAATAATTCCTTGCGTAGTTCTTCATAGCCTTCTTTTGCTTCTTGTGCTTCTTTTATGCTCTCTCTCCACATTGCTTCTAGCATCTTAAAATTGGCTACTGATAATTGCATTCGTTTAAGTCCTTTATCATCTGTTTGCTCAACATATCCTACAATTTCTTCAAGTTCTTTAATCCTTTTCTTCAAATTTTCGTTCTCATCACGCAGCATCTCTACTATCGCATTCACATTTCCCATAATAAAAATCCTTTCTATATGTAAAAGGGCAATGCTCAATGCATCGCCCTAAATATATTTAAAAATTGAATCTATTCTTTTTATTTACGCTTGTACCCGTAAGTGGCGCTACAGCTATAGCTTGAATAAGTTTCTCAAAATCCTTACTTTTCTTCATTTGATTGAGTAAATCGTCCAAATCTTCTACATTATCAATATTGATATCAAGGTCAATATTTTGCTCAATATCATTATTGCCACCACTAGAAATAGAAGAGGTATCAATAGAACCATTACCAAGAAGATTATCCATAATAAATGAACCAGGATTGTTAGCCATCTTCCAAATGTTATCAGAAGCTAGTGCATTGTATACACGACTTCCCTTAGAAAGTGTACTTAATACAGCATGGTCAGATTTTCTTACAATGGTTTCGCCGCCAATCTTATCATAATTTTCGTTAGTCCAAGCTAACTCATCACGATTGATTTCCTTAGCACCACTCATGTATCCAGAAATCTGGCTCTTTGTAAGCCATCCTAAGTCACCGCTTCCAAGTTTACTTCTGGTACTTATATGGTATGGTTTAGAACCCTTTGTATTTATTTTAGTAACATATACAGTCTTTCCTACATTTTTACTTCCTGTAGGTTTACCGCCATAAGAATCGCAATAATATTTACCACTCTTAAATGTTACTTTATCACCAACTTGTATCTGTCCATCGCCTTGGGTTGTAGTTTTCTTAGTAGTAGTTGTTGTGTCTTTCTTTGGTGTGCTTGTACTACTTGTCTTTTTCTCTTGTCCAGTATTCGATGAAGTAGTTGTTGGCGTTGAACTCGTTGCAGCGGCAGCGGCAGCAGTCTTTGTACTATTTGCAGCAGCTTGAGCAGCAGATTGAGCAGCGGCAGCAGCACTAGCGGCAGCAGCCTTTTCAGCGTCTACTTGTTGTTTGACAAGTTCAGCCTGGGTGTTTGCAGCAGTCAATATAGAGTTGACTGTATTCTTAATACCATCAAGTGTATTATTTGTAACTGTCTGTTTATTTGAAAAATCTGTACCATACGTTGTTATTACACCAGTGTAATTTGTTCCCTGTGTATTAAGTGCAGAAATCAAACTATTTGCATTTGTTGTATCTAACTCACCATTTTCTTGCAGTTTACTAATAATATTCAAAGCGTTTTGAATTTCTTGTGCGCTACCAGAACCAAGTGCAGCTAAAATACTATTTGCATTCTCTTGTGAGATAGCTCCATTTGCAACCATTTGATTTATCAGAGCAGTTACATTTGCTAATTGTTCAGCTCTGCTTTGAGCTAATTCATTAGCGGCATTCGACCAAAGATTTGACATTTCTGTTGTCATTGTATAACCAACAGATGATGCGGCTGCATTTAATGTATCATTGATAGTAATAGCACTACCATTGACCATAGCAATCATATCTTCGATAAGTGCATCAATGTTGTCAAGTCTTTCATTTAAAATACGCTCATATTCATCATACAATTCGTCCAAAAGTTTCTTCTGGTCTGAGATGTACTGTTCATATTGAGTTTCTTCCAAATCGTCTTTTGCTTCTTCAAGGTCTACCTTGATTTTTTGGATTTTTGCCTTGGTTTCCTCTGTTACATCATTCTGGTAGGCAGACAATTGTTTTTGCAATGTAGCAATGTTCTTTGTCTGTTTTTCTACCTTTTTCTGGAAACTGTATAAATCCTTTTGACTATCAAGAGCATCAGTATATTTACCTATAAGCTCTTTTAAGCTACTTAATTCTTTACTAATACCATCACTTACAAGGTCTTTGATTGCAGCTTTTTCATCTTCGGCAGCCTGGATACACTGTCTTTGAATAGACAGTAATTCATTTCTCCGGTCAATGAGAGTAGTATTAGCTGGGTCACTTGCAATTTGTTTATTCAGTGATAGAATTTCAGCAGCATAATCATCAGCTTGTGACATAAGGACATTGTAATTAACTCCATGAAGTCCCATTGTTGAAACTCCGGCATCAGTCAATTGTCCATTATCTTCGTATAAATTTGAAGAGCTGAGTAAGTCAATTAAGAAATCGCTTTCATCTTTTAACTTAGAAATCGTATCTTCTAAGTAATCAAAGTTATCCCACTGGATTTGACGTATTGAATTATCAAGCTCAATCACAGCAAGTTCGGCTTCGTGAATCTGATTTGTAACATTGCAAATTTCTTGAGACATTTCATACCAGGCATTTGAGCCATATTCAATCTCTCCACTTGCAACAGCAGAATAAAGGGCATCTGATAATGCCTTTTGTTCACTCTTCAATGAATCCAAAGTGCTTTCTTGCTGTTCTTTCAGCATTTCATAATACTTACCACTTGCAGCATATCCCATGGCTTCCGCTTTATTAAGCATCGTTTGATACTCACTATACAAGGATTCAGCCAAAGACATTTTATTTTCATACTGTTGTGATATGCCATTGAAAATGTTCATGTATTCCTCAGATATTGCATTTGAATAGCTTATAATATCGCTATTCAAGGAATCAACCTCATTTTCTACAGCTTGTATTGAACCAAGCATTTCATAATATGCTTCTGACCTGTATTCAATACTACCATTACTAACCGCAGTATCAAGCTCACTTTTTAAGGCTGCCAACTCAGCTGTTTTGATTCCAATTTGTTCTTGAGCATTTTTCACCAATCCTTGATAATCAGCTATATTAGCGTTGGATGCAGCAGTTGATTTATCCGGTGTCACATAATCACTTGCGTAATCTGAGCGCCTTGAAATCAAACTACTTGTTCTTTCTGCAATATGTTCTAAATCCTGGACTTTATTTGTCCATTCAGTAATAAGATTATCAAATTTTTCCTTGTATAATTCTGATATGGATTCCTGTAAATCATCAATCGCATCTTTGCAATCAAGCGCTGCTTCATACCACTTTTGATACTCTTCTATCTTTTCAGCTGTATCAGAATCATATTCCTTAATATCAATTGTACCATTTTTGACTTTTTTCTTTAAATCCTTAGACAAACCAACAGAATTTGCTTCTTTCATATATCTGTCATATGCTTTTTTCTGTAAAGATATCTCACTGGTAATTTTTGATATTTCTTTTGTAATCGCACTGTTACGCTTAGCAAAAGTTTTATAAACATTCTTTACAGTCTTGTCAAGATTGTTGATAGCTCTTTCTGCACGACTTATAGCAACTTCAATCCAGTTTTTGGTTTGCTTATCATCCTTTTTATCGGATGAATTGCTATTTTTCCCAGACTTATCTCCACCACCAGATACTCCACCAACATTAACTTTACCACCTTTGTAAAAAGTACCGGAACCACTACTAAAGGCTATTCCTTCTGCTAATGCTTTTCCTCTGCCATTTATTTTGCCCTTGGATAGTATTTCTTGGGTCTGTCTTGCATTAAAGATAATGTCATTCTTTTTATATTGGAAAAACTCAGCGCCACTATCACCTATTGTAAAATAACGACCATCTCTTACAACAAGCTCTTGACCAAGTTCACCGCCTAAAGCAGTACCATTATCTTTTGTTCCCCAAGTTCCCCTTGAAAATGCTGTACCTTTTGCATGGGCTGTACCTGTCGCATTGGAATTACCTGTTACCTTTTTGGTGTAAACAATTGTTCCATATAGCGTAGGGACTGTCCAATTGTTCAATTTGGGCTGATATTTAACCACACCTTCTTTAACTGGAACATCGTAGTCCTTTACCGCTTTATCATCTACAATATAGGTAACTGTACTTTCCTTGTCTTGTGGCTCATACCCTTCAATAAGCGATGCATCAACTCCCGCCTTAACCATAATATCAGCGTCAATACCAGCAATGGTTGACTGTATTGTATTAAGGGCAGTCGTATCAAGGTTTACACCTGCCTTAACATCAACATTGGTTGAAGTCAATGTTTCAAGCGCTGACTGAAATTCACTATCATCTAAACCTAGTGACGTTTTTACCGAATCCGGCATATTATTGATGCTTTGTAATACTGTTTGAATATTAGTTTGGGCTTCTGTGGTATCAGCTCCAACAGCAGTTTCTATTTCAATGTCGTTGTAATTGGTCTGGAAGTCTTGTAATAATCCAATCACGGAACCAATATCACTTGCTGCCTGTGTGGTATCTACATTCATGACAGCTGGCGCATTTAATGATTGCTTCTGTGCAATCAATGCTACTAATACGGTTTGTGCTTCCTCTGCGCCCTCGATAGTGAGGTCTACTGACCCATCACTATTCCTAAATTGATTTAATATCTCTTGAGCTTGTCCTATCTGCTCAGTAATTGTGTCAATATTGGTTGAATCAAAATAAAACTGTATATCTGTTTTTCCTAGCTCTTTGAGCTTTTCATTTGCTGATTCCGCATCCGTTTCCAGAAGCCCAAGTGACGTGTACATTGAATCAAGGTTAATATCATATCCATACGCTGACATTGCCCTTAAAAGAATCTGTACTTCCTCGGTTGACATCTGCAAATCAGTCATTTCATTTATGGCTTTTGCAAGTGCTTCATCACCACCAACGCCAAAATCAAAAGTATAATTTCCGTTTTCGTCTAGCTGTACCCATGTTTGACCAAGTTCGTCACTCACAGATTTTGCAGTATTCAAAAATTCTATCAAACCATCTTGATTTCCGGTGAAGAATTTTTGCATTGTGGCGTAACCTTTATCATAAACACCCATCAATTCTTCAACGGATGCAGTCGATAAATCGGTATCTGACATAAGTTGTACTGCTTCTCGGAAGTCATCAACTCCAATTCTTCCAGATTCATATAATTCCTTGATATCTTCCAACCCTTTTGATAATGTTGTAAACATATCATCTTCGTCTGGTGTAGACTGAGCTTCTTCCCACTTATGAAATGCGGAGGTTAATCCTTCGTATTGAGCAGCCAAAGTAGAAACATCTTCTATCTGGTCTGCTATATCATCACGTTGCTTATATAAGTCAGCCAACTCAGCAGCATCACTACAAGTATTGATTTTTTCAGTCACATCATTGTATTGGTCTGCTAACTTCTGCAACTCATTTTTGAAGTCTTGATTCTTGGCGTTTTCATATTCTTTTTCAAGCTCACGTAACGCTTGTACATTCAAATGAATTCCGTTGGTTGTTTTCTCAAATAATTTGCTTGCATCATATCCTTCCAAATCAGAATACATTGCTTTAATGGCATTTATGCCTTGTGTACTTAATCCGGTTGATGATACAGATTCCTCAATAGCTGAATACAGATTATCCATATGTGATACTTCTGCATCAATGCTAAAAGTAAAACCATCACTGGCAGTATCATATAGTTTAAGCATTTCATCACGCAAAGTTCGTAATGCATCTGCTCCGGCGCTATCTTCTCCAAGTGCTTGAATCTGTGCATCAAATACACCCAACATGCTTGCTGCATCATCAGAACTTCCAATAATGGATTTCATTGTAGATTCAATTCCGTTGCCTAAATCATCAGCATAATTTGTCAGTTCCGGGAATTGTTTCATTAGCTCTACAATTTGCGAATCAGTCAGCGAACCATTGTTGAAGTCATCCAACGCATCCTTCAATGTATCAAGGGTATCTGTGTAATTAGATATGGTATCAGAAAAATTATTTTCGCTATCGTCAAGTAATAAATCATAAAATGATTGTAAAGAATCCTCAGCTTCCTTTAATCCCGAAGAGTAATATTCAAGTTGCTCTTGCCAGTCCGTAATATTCCAACCAGTAGTATCATTCTCTACACTAATCTTATATATGATTTCTTTTTCGCTGTCATCTAGTCCATTTAACCAGGTAACAAGATTTGTATACTCAATATCAGCTAATGTAAATGATTGTGCATCGTCATATACCTTTGCAAAAGCATCCTTTATTTTGGTTACTTTATCCTCAAGTGTATCTACTGAATCCTCGGAAAATTTCTTTGACCAAGCATTATAATAAGCCGAGAAAGAATCCAATGATGCCATGTAATTATTCACATACTCTTCTATATCCGAATTATCAATATCACCATTTTCCATAGCGTATTTTATTCTATCGCTTTCTGAAATGGTATCAATCAAAGTCTGTCTGTACTGTTCGTAAGAATCAGCAGAATCAACAACCAATCCATTAAGTTTATCATTGTATTTCTCTTCTGACGCAACTGTACTTAATAATGTTTCTGCTGCCTGTTTCTGCTTTTGGGTAATATCATCATAAGCTGATATTTGGCTACTAATTGCCGAATACATCTTGCTTGAGGAATAGTCAGCGTAGTTATCTTCGATATACTCTAACATACCACGCAAATATTCCGCTTTTTCTTCGGCATTCTCTAGCTTCTTCATATCATTGTCGTACTCGTCCATTACAAATACTGTATTACCAAAGAAACCTCCAGACTGTACATTATTCCCATATCCACCATCTTTTAATATTTTCTCAAGCTCTTTTTCCCTTTTTCCGGTATATACGTAATCATTTACAAATAAAAATGAATCACTTGCAATAGCTGTGTCTGATTCTTCGACTGCTGCCTTATAATTTCCTACAGCTTTTTCAGCTGCTTTCTGAGCTTCTTTCTTTTCTATCTCATTAAGTTTTGCAAGCTCTTCATCCAGCTTACCATTTACAAGGTCAAGATTATCCGCTTGTGAACCTACCAAGTCTGTGATTTGACTTTGTATATCTCTTATTTCTGCACGCGTTCCAGAATCTTGATTATCACTTTTTGCTAATTCCTTATATTTGTCAATCAGCTCATCAAGTGTTTTCACTTCCTCAGCTGCTTCTTGAGCTTCTTCCCTCATCGAATCTGCCATTTCCTTGGCTGATTCAGCAGCTTCTTTCTGCATATCTGCAAGTTTACCAATAGCAACAACCGCCGCTGCAACACCTGTTGCAATCAATACAAGCGGATTAGCCATCAAGGTAGCCCACAATCCTTTAAAGGCACCAGACAAAGTAACTGTAGTTGTTGTTGCTGCGCCTTCTGCTGTCGCAAGTCCCATGGATGCAAGTGTGGCTTCTGCTTGTGCTGTTGTCATTCCCTGGGTTGTCAGTATTGCTATTCTCTGTTCTGTGGATAATGCTTCGCTTGACAGAACAGCTTTTAACTGACTTTGTGATAAATTAGCTGTCATAGCTGCTAACTGCTCAATCTCTTGTGTTCCAAGATTACCCATGCTAATCAAACTGAGCGCATTGTTAAACTCAGTTAATTTCGTGGCAGCATCCATAACACCTGTTGTTATTGCAGAAAACGCTTTTACAACTCCAACAGTTGCTAATCCAGCAAGCGCACCTTGTAACAAATTGGTATCATCCACAAATTCCAATACCGCTGTACCAGCATCAATGATATCTCCAACCATTTCAGTGGAAATTGTGTTGGTTGCTAATGATTCAAAAGCAGCTTGTAAACTCTTTGTCTTTGCTTCGATAGAATCAAGGTATGCACTAAACTTCTGCTCAGCTGTTCCAGCCGAATTTGCTGCAACTTCCATGTATGAGCTTGCCTGCTCATAATTTGCCATTAAAACTCTGAAATTCTCTTGCTGTCTTGTTCCGGCAAAAGCCTTTGATATTGCTGCCTGTTGAACACTTGAATAGTTATTCCAATTAGCTGCAACTTCATCAAGTACATCTCCAAAATTTCTAAATTCATTATCCGAAGAACGTAATGCAATACCAAGATTATTCAATACCATTTCAACGTCTGACAAAGTTTCGGTTGTTCCATCTTCGTCTATATACTCAAGCGCACCAGCTTTAATATTTGACATTCTTGTGAAAATGGTTTTATAACTCTCACCAATAGAGGACATTGATTTTTGAGTAACTTCACCTGTCACAGCCAAATATCCAAGCAGTTTATCCATGCTAACACCCGCATCATTGGCTGTATTAGCAACTCTGGACATAGCTTCTGCAAGTCCTCCAGCATCTGTAGCTGATACTAAGTCAACAGCTGTCAATTTATCTACAATCTTTGACACATCCTCAGCAGCTACCTTATATCCCTTCATGGCACTTGTAAGATATTTTGTAGAATCCGCACTATCAAGCTGTGCAACCTTACTTAATACCATTGAATCCCGGATTAAAATGTTGGTATCCTTTATCGAATTACCTTGACGCAACCACGCATCAGCACTATTTGAAACCTCTGTTGTTGTTGCTCCAATATTCTTTCCCAATGCGTTATATCCACGAACCAAAGCGGCTGTATCTTCATAACTGCCATTTGTTGCCATTCGTAGATTTTTAATCGCAGTATCGAATCCCCCAACCGCTTCAACAGCATCTTTCGCAGCATTCTCTATCAGTTGGAAACCTTTAGCGGTGACAGTTGCAGCAGCACCAATTCTAAGCGATTTTTTCATTGTGTCGCCCAAAGTATTTGCTTGCTTAGCAGTATTCCGCATAGAGTTATTGATTTGGTTCAATCCTTGCTGCGTACCACTTGTTTCCAGGTCAATCTTCATCCTATGTTGATTGCCTGTCACTTGTCTCATTTGTTGCTCGAATTTGGAAGTGTCTAATTCTGCTCGTATTTTCGCTGTAAACTCACTCATAAACTACCTCCATTATCTTTCAACAACATAGTCACTTTGCCCTTGCAAACGCTTTATATAGGCAATATCTTTTCCCATTATTCTTATATTTGTACCACATGTATATATTTCAAGGGCATCACCATAGACACTATCAATTGTGGCTACAATCGTACCTCCAACAATTCCCTTTGTAGTACCAATCAGATAGTGACCACCCTTGACAATTTGAACATTTTGTATTTCTATCATGATTTCCTCCAAACAAAAAAAGGACTGCTCCAAAACGGAACAATCCCTTAAATAAAAAAGTTATTTTATCAATTGATTCTCTTTATTTTCCTAATATTTTCAGCATAAAACTTAAATTATTTAAGTCATTTGCTGAAATTGTTGTACTTTCACCAGTCACACCATCAGAAATTATATATTTCTCAAATGTAATACCAGGAATATTGTCTACATTTGGAAAATTGCTTCTATAATCTCTCTGAATTATAGTGTAAACCTCTTTTATGGTATCAGCTTCACCGATGGTCATTAGATTACTTGTGCTTACATCATAGCGCTTGTGACCAGCTGCATGTAGTTTATCAAGTATGCTGGATTCAGCCGAAAAGATATCATTGTTTTCCATCGACTTCTACCCCCAGCGCAAATCCCTTAACATTCGGCATCTGTTTTACAACTTTACTGATTACATATGCATCAATCAATGTACCAAGATTATAATTTGCATAACCACCTGTTGCAGCATCGCTAATACCGATATTACATTTTCTTAATCTTTCTGCATTTGTGCCTTTATTGTGAAACATCAACTCTGGGCGGTCTGCCAGAAGTTCTCCAACCAAATCTGACATTTTACTAATTGCTTCTTCGATTGTGTCACATGAGAATTTTGAGTATTTATCAAGCCATTCTCTTGATGTCTCATTAGAAAGAGCAATTGTTTTCAATTTATAGCGCCTTTTACCTGCCAAGTAATTGTTTCCTAATCTCGTTTTACAAGTTTCTTCGTTTAAATAAATTGGTTCTTCAATATCATACATCTTCGTTTCCTCCTAAAAATTATACTTTGTGAGATAAGCGTCAATCGCTTTCATGCGCTCATCTGATAACTTCATGTTTCCTTTTTTCCATTCGTAGAATGCAAATGTTGACAAGTTAATATTGCGGCAAAACTTTGTTACCGGAATACCAAGCTCATCTAGCATCCTTTGACATCTTTCCATTACTGACATCGTTTTATTCCTCCGTTTTCTTGTTTGTGATATTTGTTGATAAAATTGATTGATAAAGTTGTTGTTTTTAAAAAGCGCCCGCAATGGATACAGGCGCTCTCCTAAAAAATGTAGGCTACAAATATAAAGTTAGTATATGGGAAGAGGAAAGGAAGTTTAAGAAGCGACATGTCTGAAATTGGAGAGCTTCTCATTACTCCCTACCCCTCTTTAGCATTTTGCAAATTATAGAAGTCCCCATTTTTCGGGCTTTAACGGACATTTATTTTTTCATTCTTTGCGTTCCAAATCGTGACACCTTATTTTTGCACGTTGTTTTTGCTTTCTGATTTTAGCTTTTTCCCTTGTTGCTTTCTCTTGGCACTCTTCGCAACGTACACTTCTATTGCTAAATTCTGCTTCAAATTGGCAGCCACAATCAATGCAAAATTTATCTCGATTATCCTTTTGGTGATATCCTTTACACCTATCACAATACTGGCGATTATGACGGCTATTATTTTCGATTTGCCTTCCACATTGTTTACACCTAATAACTTTCCCTGTATGCCATGTATCCAAGTATGAATTTACTGTTGCAACCAGCAGAAGAATTTGTGCTTGATTAAACATAGGATATGTACATGCTACAATTTTTCTTTTTTCTGTCTCTGTTGCAACTGTCCATTCTTCTATTTTGGCTCTATTGATATATTCAGCGTAACTTTGAATTTCCATACCAACTAGCTTTGTAAATTCCATGTGAAAATCAAGTATCGTTTTACCTTTTCTTTTGGTTTTTTCTATAATTTCATCAATGTAGCATTTTCCACGAAACATTTTATATTTTGGAGAATAGCAGCATTTCCCTCCAAACTCGCATTCTTTACACGTTCTCATGTCAATTCAATTACTCCTTTTGGCGTTCTTACTCGTTCTGTATATGGAAATTCAACACTTTTATTGTTCCAGGTATATTGAAGCCCACAAGCCACTTTACAAGGTATATTATGGCGCATACATTCTTTATAAAGTACAATCTCCTGGAGTTCAGCATCATTGATATAAACCAGCTCAAAAGAATCTTTTATCTCTGATTCTCATAAACATTTGCATTTTGGGGTGTACCTCTGTAGGTCATTAGCTCTAGTTTATTTCCATCCACAGCTAAAATTTTATAGTTATGTACTCTTTGCTTTACAACACTATTTCCTTCAATGTCAAAAACGCTATATTCCTCAATTCTTCGTATAAATTCACCTATCTTTATCATTCTATCGCTCCTTTTTGCCAAAAATTGCATCTCATATATATAATAGTGATAATATTATTTATATAGACTTCTTAAATATAAGACTAATATATAATAATATTACACTTCTGATTCTTCTTGTTGGTTTATAACCAAAGAGAAAAATATGTTTGAGATTGATTTATCAATCGAAAACTTCAATACTGTTCTGTCTTATTATGCTCGCATTACTTTGTAATGCTCTTAAATCCATTGCTTATGCAATGAATTTATATATAAATGTTTTTTCTTTCTTTTAACGATTTGCATTTTAAATGCCCCTAAATTGGGGGAAATTTGAAAAAGTTAGGAAGGGTAACTTCCTAAAATTTTATTGATACTTTTCGTCTAGCCATTCAAGCAATAATCTTCTCATTCTTTTGGATGGAATGTATATATAAATATCCTCATTATTCCGGATTGCACTTCTCCATATCCATTGCAGCATTTCAGATAATGCAAATAAATCTTGGTCAATCTGAATTTCATTGTAAGAAAAGAACTTCACAACGCCTGGGTCAAGGTATTTATTCATTGCATAGCATAAATGTGTTGCTTCTGAATAATCATTTGTCGCTCTGCAATTATGAGATACGAACCTAGAAGAATATCCTTTTCCTTTTAGCTTGTTTTGGCTGTCTTTTAATGTAGTCCAAATAATTTGTTTTCCCTTTGCTGGTTCCTTGTTCGTGAAATAGTTGTAAATGTTGCGCCGGATTATATCAATTTCTTTGTCGTGTCTGCCACTTCTCAACCATGTAGCCGATAATGAGCTTTCTTTTTGAATAAAATTTTCTGTCAAATCACGCTCTATATACACATGGATTTTTGCACGATATAGGCTTAAATCGGGTTTAAAATAATCACAGACATAGAATTGACCCTCTGATTTTTCAAGGCTCTTAATTTCGTATTCTGCGTTAATTAAGTCTAGGTAATATCGCAATATTGACGCTTTAAACATATATGTCATGATAAAAACTTTCGGAAACAATTTGAATATTTCCGGAGGGTAACGCCACATCAAAAGCGTTTTATCCACAAAAAACAAGCTGTGATTCTGTGCAAGAATTTTTATTTCGTTGTACCTTGTGTCAATATCCTCATCTAGCCACTCGATATATCCGGAATCGTCAATTTTTATGCTGCCCTTTTCAAGCAAATACTTGATATCATCCTTGTGTTTCAAATTATATGGTTCAACCACATTCACAGTTTCGTCCAGAATCAAGGTATATTGCCCTTGCTCAAGGATATCTTTACAGTCATGGTCTAATTTCATAAACAGCGCATGAGTGCTTGCGATATCCTCTTGACATTGCAACAGATTCAGTAAATCGTCAAACTTGCGCCCATCCTTAAATGTCGGGTATCTCATTACACGTTCCACATTATCCCCTATGCGCTTATCCTCTTCCAAATATGGGGCTATATAGAGGATATTTTCATCTGGATGCTGATTTATATACTGAATTGCAAAACTTGTCTTTCCTGCCCCCATAAGGGCGTCTATAACCGTAATCATGACAACACCCCCATGCGCTCTAATACCTCTGGTCTTGGCTCCCATACAATCAATTCACCAGCTTCACACTTTTTTGCCCATCTCTCCATTTGCTGTAGTATATATTCTGGCAAATATCCGTTTTCCTGTTCCTCTTTTATATATTTTCGAACATAAGCGGCTTTTCTTTTTCTACCAATTTCAAGTGCTTCTTTGTAAGAATTACATGAAATATCTTTTGTTTCTCCAACTGTGCTACCAGGTACAAGATAATATTTTCTTCCATTACTTCTGTACTTTTCCTTTATGCCAAATCCAAGTTCTGACTTTGTTTTGCAGAATATATTATTATATTTATAAGGCAGCGGGACAGCAAACTCCGGCGCATAACAATTTCCAAGCCCAAATGTCATCAAATCTTTATCCATTACCAATTTCCCAGGATAGTAATACCAACATGACGCAATATATTCTTTTGCACGATTTATATTTTCAATCCATTCATGATAAATAATGGTGTTTTGATATTCTGGGAATCTAGCTTTAAATTTTTTGTTACAAGCTCTTGTTCTCATACCATTTGCCATAGATGTTATTCTTTTTCTTGACGGATAACTTTGTATGAATTTTATTAGTGGATTCTTTTTCTCCAACTGTGGATTCTTGTTATTGGCTTTACATTGTATCAAGTACAGATAATCTTCATACGATACAGCTGATAATTGCTTTATGTCCCATCTTAGTTCATCGCTAGGATTAAAGTTGTAATTATATACCTTGAAGGCTTTACATGCCGGAAAAAACACTTGACGTATTAGCGATTCAACACTTGTCAATTTTTCCCCATCTTCATAATCATAAATAATTTTGTAACTATCTCCACGATTATATATCATTTCTTGTCGCTTCCATTTTCCTTCTGATAGCTTTTTATAAAGCCTTGCATATGTACTAAGTGCATAATCCGATGCACCAGGAACATAGAAAAATCGTTCATCATCTGCAACAAGTGGAATATTGTTTACATATGCTTGTGTTAAATGTTTTGTTTCTATAATCATTTTCATCCTCCAAATGTTAATATCTAAGGCGTTCAAGGTCTGCTTGAATTGCCTGTAATGTCTTTTCTCCAAGGTTCAAATCGCCTTTTTGCCATCTGTAATATGCTGTTGGACTAATACCAATACGGCGGCAAAACTTGGACACCGGAACCTCTGTTGTTTCAATCATTGTCTTGCATCGTTTCTTTAAATCATCACTCATTACATTCTTCCTTTCTATGTGTTGGTTAATAACGTGACAACCTTTTAGGCAATAAAAAAAGCTATGCCTAAAAGCAACGCTGATTAGTAATTTTCTTACAAATCTAACGTTTTTTTAACATAGCCTTAACCCCAAAAGGGGAAGGAAATTGTTTTCGTATTGAATGAAGCTAGAAAACATGGATTTAAAAATCAAGTTCACATATACCTGTATTTCAGCACAGTCTTATTATAGCACGCTTATAATCTCCTGTCAATAGTTTTTTGTATGTTTTTCACAATAAATCATTTTGTAAACACATATTTTTTGTGAATAGTAACCATTTTACTAAACATAATGGAAATCTGTTGATAAAATTGCAGTTTTATCAATAAATCAATCCTCAATTATGCCCCTAGTAGGGGGCTTTAGTTTTTGGCATAATCTATTTTTGCCCTTTTTGCGACCTTTTTCAATGGTACAACCTCGCATCTGACAAAACTTTCTGATTCTGCACCATATAATTGATACAAACTCAATTGTATTTTTCCATCCAGGAAAATAAGTTTCTCTTCATCCGTTGTAAAATCCTCTTCATCTGCACTTGAAATATCACAAATATATTTATAATCACGATAATACGCAGTTGATGATACTGCTGCACCATAACTATTATTTCCACTAGACGTAAAATAGCAGTATGTATGGTATTCATCGTCTGAATCATAAGCATGAATAACAATAACATCACTTGTCAGTTTCATAGAATCCGGGTCTTTAAGCATATCTCTATAATCTTCTACTGCATCAATCGCTATCTTTTCCTCCACTGATAGGTCTGTTGCCATGTAATAACCATATATTCCCAATATTAAAGCCACAACAACCACAGTTCCAATCAACATTTTCTTGCTCAAACTGGCAATAAAAGTAACAAATGCAACCAACAAACCAAATGCAATGCTATACATAATTAGCTCATTTACTGGATAATCAATTACAAAAATTCCCATGAAAAGCCAAAACACAAAGCCGATAGCTCCGGTAATTGCAGCAATCTTATAATTTCTCCTATAGTCTGTTTTCTTATTTTCCGTATCGGCAAAATCCGTTAATTCCACTTGTTTAGAACTTTCTGTTTGTATCTGCTCAGCGCCACAAGAATTACAAAATAAACTACCTTCCGGCAATTCCTTATTACATTTTTGACAATTCATTTTCCTCACCTCTAACCGCTATAACAACGATACAATATCGCTTATTTTCATTCCGATAAAGATTCCAGCGATTGCCGCAATAACCAATGATACAATTATTAGATTCTTTATGAAATGTATATCCGTTGCCATCTGGTGTATATCCTCATATAGCGGATTATTTACCCTGTCTTGTAACATTTTTTCCTCAAACGCTTCTCGTTCTTCTGCTATCCTTTGCAACTCATTATATTCTTTCCTGTCACTGGATAACACATCTTTTGCTGCCTGTTCCGCTTCTTCTGTGTAACCATTTTCCACAGTGATACTCTTTAAAAAATCCTCATCTTTCAATTTGTACTGGTTATACAAGGAATCATAGTCTACCATATTCATAAGAATCCCTCACTTTCCGCATTATATATAAGAATTTTATCATAACCAGCTCAAAATTTCCACTCTTTTAATACTCTAGTACACCTATTTAGTTTTTTGTTTTAGTATTATAAAATCCACTCATTTAGGACAATAGAAAGAAGGTGTTGTACTTTGTCTGAAAAATTGTTTGGTGAAAAACTGCGTGAACTACGCAAAAGAAATAAACTCACACAAAAAGAGCTTGCATCCATGATAGGTATTACAAAATCGGTTGCTTCCTTTTATGAGCTTGGGGACAGAACGCCATCACCGGATATTCTGCGTAAACTGGCGCAAATTTTCCATGTTAGCGCTGATTATCTGCTTGGCATTGAAAAAGCTGATACTATTGATGTTTCCGGGCTTGATACTGAGGATATAACAGCCATAAACACATTGATTAAAATTCTTCGTGAAAAGAACCAGCAAATAAATTGAATTTTTCTATACGAAAAATACCCACATCAATAACGACATGGGTATTTTCCTTTTATTCGTAATGTGTCCACATTCTGATAATCTTAACATATCCTTGATACTCTGTATTATCATGAACATGTTTTTCCTCTATAACTTGATACACGATTCTATGTTGTATGTTAATCCGGCGTGAACAAAACCCTTGCAAATTTCCTACCAGCTTTTCATATGCCGGAGGATTCTGAAAAGGATTTTCCTTCATCACTTCTATTAGTTCCTTTGCCTTTTTATCAAGTCCACATGATTTCAAATTCTTTGCATCCTTGGCGGCTTGCTTTGTAAAAATAATTCTATACACTACCAATCCACCTCATTTTCCTCTAAGCAATCCTCTATTGCAGTTTTTCCACCCTCAATAATGGATTCTGCCATGCCTGGGATTGCCATTAAATGCAAAGTTTCCTCTATTGCTTGCCAATCTTCCTCACCGATAAGCACCGCATTTTTTCCTTTTTGGTTCGTTATGGTGACTGGTGCGCAATTTGTATTAACATCCTGTATCAGCTGATAAATATTTTCTCTTGCTTTTGTCGCTGTTATTGCAGTCATGATATCACCCCTTTTTATTTTATTATAGCGTACGGATTAGCGTACGTCAACTTTTCCATTTTACAATATTGCACAAAGATTATAGTGTATTACGCAGTAAAATTGTGCATCTTTTCACTCTGAACAATATATTTTTCCACCGATAACCGAAGTTTTAAGCCATTTTTTCCTTTAAATGCCCCTATTTTGGGCGTTTATAGCCTTTTTCCGATAACTTTACCGATGCTCTTTTTTTCCTCTAAATCCTCAATTTAGGGCGTTTTCCATTTTCTCCGAAGCGCCACCGATGTTCTATTTTTCCCCTTGATTTATTATAATATGCGTGATATTCTCCTATTGATTGGAGGTATAGCATAATGGAATATATAATACATCGTGAAAAAAATTCGATAAAATCAAAAAATCCTGTGCTAACAAGTTTGAAGAAATTTTCCTTTCAATAGTTTTATTTCTTGTCAAAGTAACCAAATCAAAAACCCTTGCAAATTTTCTGGAATCCTTTACACAAAAGAAAATCCAGCGGATGCAGCAAGAAATCACTCGTGCAAAATGGGACATGGTTACACTTGAAAAAACACAGAACACCATAAATCAATAAATTATTCCTATTGTGGCATTGTCACCTTTTGAGGTAGTTCGTCTCTAGTAACTGTATGTTCTCTTTTGCTTAATACTTCGCAAAGTCTATCAGCGTTTTCCCATTTATTTGGTATCACTTCCATAATGTCGCTTGGCTGACAATCTAACCAAACACAAAGAGATTCTATTGATTTTGTATCAATTGAATTTTCTCTTGTACGTTTCTCAATTTGTGCTGGTTTTGTTCCTGGTATTTTATAATCATACTCTTCAAGAATACCTGTTCCACTTTTTAATTTGCGTAAAGTTTCCTGTCCTACAATTTTTTCCTCTCTGATATGAGATGTGTTTTTTCCTCTACTTTTCATTAAATCAAATAACTTTCCATAATATATCATTGTGATATTACTCCTTTTACCTGTAATTTGCAGTAATATTGTATCATTATAGAACTTTTTTCTCAATTAAATAATGCAATACTTTTTTTGTATTACTTATAAATTGGGAAGAAAAGAGATGTCTTTCAACATCCCTTCCCTTTTCTACCTGGTAACTATGCAAGTGCATATTCTGTAAACTCTTCTATCAATCCGGCGCTTTCTATCTTCTTTAACAAATAATTCATATTGAATTCAAGCCCTTCAATATAGCTTTCTGGGAATCCCATCCCTACAGCCTTGTTATATTTATCAATTGCAGCTGTAGCAGCGGGATACAATTCTTCTACCATGTCACGCTTAAAGCATCCCCTAACCAGCTCAGTAATAATATCAAGTGCATTTTTCTGAATCTTGTACCATTCATGAATAATAACGTTGTCAGCTTTGCAATCATATGTTATATTGATTTTTTCGCCATTAACACACATTTTTGCTGTGTAGGTTGCTGTATTTCTTCCTTCAAATTTCTGTACGTTGCTTAATACTAATGAGTTGTTTACGATAATCTGTTTCATTTCTTTTCTCCATTCTCCCCGATATGCCAGATAGGACAGCAAAATAATTATAAAAGGTTCTTAATACTGTTTTTTAAGTCATCAAGCTGCATCCTGGTTTGCTCTCGTTCTCTTCTCGCCTTGTTAAGTGCATCGTATAACTCAGCTTCCCTTTGCTCGCTCTGCTTCTGTGCTGTTGCTAGCTGGGTTTCAAGTTCTTCAATTCTTCTAACACGCATCCTTGAAAGTCTTTGAATACCGCCGTTGCGCTTCCAGTCTTTACAGAACTTTACTTTGTCGATATCACAACCCATATACTCAGCTTCTATATCTTGATATTCTGCTTGTGTAGGTTCAAAGCCTGTCAACTCTATAAATTCACTTATCATCATATCAATACACCATCCTTTCATTTGTTGACTACCTCCCACCCTTCCGGATGGGAACGCTTGCAGCCTAAAGCCCTGTTTTAAGTCGCTGCAACGACTACTTGACATATAACCTTCTGTATTGGCTGATTCTCTGGTATTCTGCCAGGCTTCCGAGGTCTGCTTCAAGTCGCTTACTGTCTAATGTTCTACGCTCGCAAGTGCTAACTTTTACGGTGAAGTCTGCGCCTGTCTCGCTCTGCTTTTCGTTGTTGTCGAGATAAGAAAGAATTTCTCTTTCTGCATCCTTGAGCTGTTCTTCAAGTTCTTCTTTCATTGCCTTTAAACTTCTGTAATCTGCTACTACCTTTTCTAATTCATTCATTGTCATACGCATAATCTTGTACCTCCATTTTTTATTTTCTCTTATATTGGAGCTTTAGCGACAGCAGGCTTTAAACATCTAGTCACTTTCCTGGACTTCTCAATCTCTCTTATCCTGTTCCCTGTTCTTGCCTTGTATTCTTGGTTTCCCTTGCGGTACTTTCGTCTACCTTGGCTTTGCTCTTGTTTGATTGTGATTTCATTGTACACTAATGTTAGTGTATTGTCTATTGACATTTTCACTAATATTAGCGCTTTTAAATACACTAATGTTTGTGCATTTCGTCAATTGTTTTTACACCAGTGTTAGTGTATAATCATATTAGAAACAAACAAAGAAAGAGAGGTAAACGCTTATGAGTACAAATGTATATCAATTAGTAACAGACAGAATAATTGAAGAATTACAAAAGGGTAATATCCCATGGGAAAAGCCATGGACAGGCGTTAGAAGCGGCGCATTTAATAGAATAAGTAAAAAGCCTTATTCCTTATTAAATCAAATGCTTTTAAAGCATGAAGGCGAATATGCAACATTTAAACAGTGGTCGGAGCTGGGCGGGAAAATCCGCAAGGGCGAAAAGTCTGAAATCGTTGTTTTCTGGAAGATATTCGAAAAGGAAGAAATCAACGACAAAGGCGAAAAAGAAAAGGTTACTATCCCATTATTAAAATATATCAATGTGTTTCATATTTCCCAGGTTGAAGGCGTTGAACCTCTGAAACAACCATTTAACGAGGTTACACCGATAGAAGAAGCCGACAAAATAATAATTGACTATGTAACACGCGAACATATCACTTTTGAAGAAAAAGCAAGCGACAAAGCATTTTACAGCCCTTCAAGGGATTGTGTGGTTGTACCAATGAAAGAACAGTATAAACACATTAACGAATACTATTCAACAACATTTCACGAGCTGACCCACTCAACCGGACACCCTTCAAGGCTTGACAGATTAAAAACCGGAGCTGTTGCAGCTTTTGGAAGTGAAACATATAGCAAGGAAGAACTTGTTGCAGAAATCGGAAGCGCTACTATTTTAAATACTTTAGGGATTGAGACAGCGAAAACCTTTAGAAACAGCGCCGCATATATTCAAAACTGGTTACATGTTTTACAGAATGACAACAAGTTTATTGTTTCGGCTGCATCCAAAGCAGAAAAGGCGGTTGCTTATATCTTAGGTGAATAATTACAAGGGCGGTAAAAAATCCGCCCTTAAAACTGTATTAAAACAAAGGTTATTAAAAATGTACCAAAAGTAAAAGCATATTCCACAAAGAACACTGTACAAAAATTAAGGGTCGTTTAATGTGGTACTATTTAGGAGGTTGAAACCATGAGCGAATACGCATATACAAGAATCAGCACAAAGAAGCAAAGCATAGAAAGACAGATACGCAATATAAGAAGCGTATACCCAAAAGCAATTATATATCAAGAGGTTTTCACAGGTACAAAAACAATAGGGCGCAAAAAGTGGATGCAGTTGTTAAAGGTTGTAAAACCCGGCGATACTATTATATTTGATTCAGTATCACGAATGAGCAGAAACGCCGATGAAGGAATACAAACCTATTTTGAACTATATGAAAAGGGTGTAAACCTTATATTTTTGAAAGAATCATATATAAATACTACTACATATACTACAGCCATACAACAAAGCATCTCGGAAACTGGAAACGAAATAGCAGATATTTATATTGAAGCTACAAACAAGGTGATTAAAATGCTTGCAACCCAGCAAATACAAAAGGCTTTTGAACAGGCACAAAAGGAAGTAGATGACCTACACCAGCGAACAAAGGAAGGAATGGAAACCGCACGCCTACAGGGTAAACAGATAGGACAGACACCAGGCGCAAAACTCACGACAAAGAAAAGCATCCGGGCAAAGGAAGAAATCAAGAAATTTTCTAAAGACTTTCAAGGTACTTTAAAAGATGTTGACATTATCCGGATGATAGGAATTTCCAGAAATTCCTACTATAAATACAAGCGGGAACTCCTGGAAGAATCCGAACTGTAAAACATAATAAGAGTATCACAAAGGGCAGCGGGAGCCGCCCTTTTTCTTTTGTCCTTGGCTGCTATAGTGGGGCGTGGTTTACATTTCAAATTATCGTTGATTTTCTCCAACACCCCCTATGTGATGTTTTTCACTCTGACCACTCTTCAATTCCACCCATGCAATACTTTATAATCAAATCTGTATACTTTTAAATCTATGCAAATTTTCTATGATATAATCAAAGATACGCATAAAATTGAATACGAAAGAAGGTATGTCATATTAACGATAAAGAAGAAAAGAATAAGCGCAAAAATTCTCTTGTGGTTATTCTGCTATGTCTGATTATGGTTATTGCTGGCACAATTTCCGGAATCTTTCTTGCACCACTATTACATAAAGATAAAGACGACAACTATGATAAAAACGCCGTTGATATCGTGCAGCAGTCAGATGATAGCCAATCTCAAGAATTTGCTGATAATATTGCTATTCCTTGTTGGGATTCCTTAACTATGAAAGCAAATGAGCTTGAGCAAACTGTCAATTTCTATAATCCGGCAGCCAATAAGGGAATCAATTTCAAACTGACATTATCCTTAGATGATGGTACAAAGTTATATCAATCTGACCTCATACCGTGTGGAAAAGCCATTTATAATATCACTTTGGATTCAGCCTTGGAACCTGGTACATATAACGCTATCTTGGATTATGAATGTACTACAACGGATGGTGGACAGCTCAACGGCTCATCTATGAGCTTCACAATAGAAATGGAGGAATAAAGCCTATGAAAACACAAAAGCATTTAAAATTGTATATTGCCCTCTTCTGCTTATCAATGCTTATTTCTGCAAGTGTCGCAGTCGTACACGCTGATTCAACACAAACAACAACTCTTACCTATACAATTCCATCAATATCTTATGAAGTGAATATTCCTGCAACATTATCACTCAATGATACGTCTACATTAAATTTCAGCCTAACACCAGAAAGCCAGCTCAATGACTGTTATGCTGTCCTTGTTCAAGTTGACCAGACAAGTTTTAGTGTCACTTCATCAGACAAAGAAACCGGAGATAAATACCCATACATTATACTGTACGAAAATGGAGTATCTGGCAGCAGTTACAAACGTGCTTATACATTAACAAATTATGAGGGCAAATCTCTATATACATACGAAACCAAAACAAACGGATATGACATTGCAGCTAGATTATATGACCCAAATAGTCAATCATACTCTTCTGAGGGTGGTATAACTTTTAACTATGTACCAGGACATTCAAGAATGTCATCCGATACAAGCATTACATACTCTGGAAAAATCAAATTCAAAATTTCTGGATATTACTATTAAAGGAACCGGGGGCTATGGTTTACATTGAAAATCTCAAAGCGTAAAAAAATGAGGGTAGCTGTCAGTTAGCTGCCCTCTTCTATTATGAGTACATGAATAAAACCATCATTCTTACACTAATAAATGATGGTCTTATGCATATATTCATTTCTTATTTTCATATGTTGTGTCCCTTAGAGATTTTGAAAATTGAATGGTGAAAAGTTGGTGAAAACTCTCTTTTAAAAAGTCATTTAAAGCCCGTAAATTGAGGATTTTTAGTCAGATAATCAGATATTGCCGTGGCAGATAAAGAGCACTTTTATCATCGTTGCATAACCTCGCATTTCTTAGTTTTTCTTGATATTTCGGGCTTTGTAAGCCTCTGTGAATTTTTGCTTTCTGGCATAACCTGGTTTATTTTCGCATAATATCGTCAGCAAAAGGTGTAAAATAAGGTGTATGTTTTTCCATTTTACACCTTGCTGTTTTCAATTAAAAATCGTAATTACACAACCTGAATCCGGGCAACTTCTTCCCTGGCATCCTCAAGATTTACATGCGTATATGTATTCAGCGTTACGCTGATGTCTGAGTGGCCCATCAAATATTGCAATGCTTTTGGATTCATTCCGGATTTTGCCATATTTGAGCAATAGGTGTGCCGACATACATGCGGTGTAATGACAGGCATCTGTACTTTATAAGTATTATTATACTTCTGAATGATGTGTTGAAAATAATGCTCCCAATGCAGGGAATAACAGATACTTTCATTTTTATCAAAGTATAAGAATCCACTTTTTCCATCTACCATAGGTTCTGCTTTGGGCGGGTTTCGTTTTTCTATTATTTTCCGAAAGCATTCCTCTACATCCGCAGTCATAGGTATCTTTCTCATTCCACTGGTTGTTTTAGTCTCTTGAATATAATATCCGATTTTTGATTTCTTCTGCAATTGATGATCGATGTTGATTGTATGCTCCTTGAAATCAATATCAGAAATCGTTAAACCACAAAATTCCGAGATGCGAAGACCGGTTTTAAATAAAATGTAGATTCCCTCATAATACCTGCAAAAATGAGGATCTTCCTTCACAAATCGTAGAAACTTACGTTCCTCTGCTCTGCTGATTGCCTCTCTTGTCACACTGTCATTCACAACCACTTCCATTAGCTGAAACTGAAATGGATTTTTCCTGATCAGGTCATCATCCACCGCCAACTGAAATGCCGGACGAAGAACTCCTCGGATTGAATGGATGGAACTATAGCTTTTCTTTTCTACCTGCTGAAGATGTATCAGCCAACATTTTGCATTCGAAATCCGAACCGTATCAATCCTTCTTTTTCCAAATGGATCTTTCTTCAATAAATTGATAACTGTTCCGTATCCTGCAACTGTAGTAGGTCTGACGCCGGTTTTGGTTGATGTATATTTTTCAACCAGTTCCAGCACCGTCATGCTTCCGCCATTTGTTGCAATCTGCTCAAAATGGTCCGCCTGGATTTTCTTCTCCATCTCTCGAAGCGACAAAGTACGGCGCTTTCCTTTCGGAGTTGCATCGTTATGGTCTAAGCACCAGCTATATACGCAGTGCTCCTTTCCCATCTCATCGACATACTTAAATCGATATCTGCCATCAGATAACTGTATTTCTCCATTGTGTAATATACGTCCTCTATGATCTCTCCTTTTTTCACTCATAATTTTTTAGTCTCCTTCATCAAATGTTCATTTAACTTGGAAGACCGTCTCGGTTTATTCATTATACCACAAGACCTTCTCTTCGCTAAGATAAAATGAATATTATTTTCATTACTATTTCTTCTATTCTGTCACTTAAACTGTACTGGCTGTGTCCAGATAATCTTCAAATAATTTTCTTTTGAACCGGATATGCGAACCAACTTCCAAAATAAAATCTGCTCCTTCATTTTCACCTGCGATTTGTCTCAATCTCTTTTCTCCAATTCCGTAATATTCTGCTGCTTCGGAAACATTTAAAGAATATTTCTTCCAAACAGGTATTGTTTTTTCTGTATGATTCATTCGCATTCCTCCTCCCCTCTGTTTGTATTCAACAGCGTTTTCGCTTTCTCCATTTTCATACTTGCAATCACTTCTCGTTTGCTTGTGCCTCCAACATACATAGGTGTACACATTTCTAAAATACGGTCATAGATACGCCTTTTATCCAACATGGTCTCGCTTTTTA
>Ga0129311_1000569_pt1 | contig 31353 bp, 29 predicted proteins | sample Go1ome_FD_94435 | JGI IMG/M metagenome (GOLD analysis project Ga0129311, IMG submission 94435) | Western lowland gorrila individual fecal microbial communities from Wisconsin, USA - Go1022B metagenome | ecosystem: Host-associated > Mammals > Digestive system > Large intestine > Fecal | place...
AATCGAAAGAAACATATTATGAAGTATTGCAGGATAGTTCAATAAACTGGCATGAGAATACAAATGATTATATGCCATTTATCAGATACACATTGGGAACTATCATAAATGCCTATAAAGATTTTGAAGACCGATTCATCTTGTTGGAAAAGAAAAAAATGACTTCACCAGAGCGAGTCTACAGCATTATTGAACGTTCATTAGTGAAATTAGGAAAGTCGGATATTATGACACTGTGTCCGGAACTGAGTCAAAAGACGATTGAGAGAGCACTGAAGAAGTTGACGGATGACGGGAAGATTGTGAAAGTTGGAGCAGGAAAAAGTACAACGTATGTGGATGTGAAGAGATTATAAGTATGAGGAATACATGTGAAAAAGAGAAAGATATTTAAGAAAAAATGGAAAGATAGACGGGCAATAAAAATACAATTAAACATGTCTAAAGGAAAAGAAAAACTGAACTACAAACATAAAGCTTGCGATGATATGTGTAATATTACGAATAATCTAGTTGATGCTTTTATACGGAGAAAATTTATTAGTAAAATAAAATGCGGAGCAAAGGCAAAGATTGATGTTCCATCTGAATTTGTCTTTTATAATGATGTTGATACTTCGTTAACATTTTTGAAGAGAGTAGTGTATTTGGTAAGTAAAACGACTTTAAAACATTTGTTCATTAATCATTGTGAGATAAATCATATTTCTTTGTCTGCATCATTAATTCTAGATTTGGTATTAATGAATGCAAGTGAGTATGTAAAGAATACAAAGAATAGAAGAAGCTTAGATATTTGTGGTGAAGTAAAAAAAGATACAGATGTGGGGATATTGATTCATGCAAATGGCGTTTTGCCACATCTGGGTTTTAAAGTAGAGAAAGATCCAAATGTACATACATTAGATTTACTATTTGGAGACCCGGAGATAGGAAACACTATGGATCCTGCAAGTGATATTTTGAAGTATTTTAGTGAGTGTTTGAAAATGCAGGGGTGTTCATTGACGAGACGTGGGAAAGGTGCATTTGGAAAAATGTTAGGGGAGGTTTTAGATAATTGCAAGTTGCATTCGGGCGAAAATGGAAAATGGTATGCACTTGGATTTTTTCACAACAAAGAAAATAAAGGAATATGTAATATTGCAATTGTGACAATAGGTGATACAATATATGAGTCTCTGTCGCGAAAAGGGAATGCTACAAAAGAAACGCTTGATGCATTAGAAAAGATGACAATTATGCATAAATCACTTTTTTGTTCGGAATGGAATAGAGAGATGCTATGGACGTGGTTATCTTTGCAACACGGTGTTAGTAGATTAAGGGATTCTTCTGTGACAAAAGATTCGAATAGAGGAATGGGAACTATTGATATGATGGAAGCATTTCAGACAATTGGTAAAACTACAGATGGATATAAACCAATATTTTCAATAATATCTGGTAATGTTCTTGTGGAATTTGACTTTGAAAAGTATCCAATTGAGAATATAGTGGTAAATGGTGATGAACGTAGAATAGTTACTTTTAATAAAGATAAGAGTTTAAATAAAAGACCTGATGAAAATAATGTTCGAAAAATTCAGAATTACTTTCCGGGAGTTATCTATACGATGGAGTTTTGTATAGATCCAAATTTTTTAGAGAACAGTGAACAAAAATATGTAAGGAGGACTAACTAATAATGAGTAAAAGAATAAATCTTCAAGATAAGATAAGTATAGGTTCAATAATATTATCAGGTAGGGATAAGGGCGAATTATTAAGAAATAAATTAGAACTGGATGAACTGGAACATGATAATGATGAAATAATTATAGCAATACCGGAATCAATTGTATCATTCAATTCTTCATATTTTTTGGGCTTGTTTACGCCGAGTATTAAGAGGTATAAAACAAAAGAGAAGTTTTTGGAAAAATATAGATTTGAGTGTGATGAGTATATATTTAAAGACATAGAAGATGGAATAGCAGAAGCACTGAAGAAGAATAATTTGATTTGAGGTATTGCGTATGAAAATATTAAAATGGCTGTTATTAATATCTTGCCTAGTTAATTGTGTTTTGATTGATGTTTGCTACTGGGGGAATAGAACAGCAGAAACCTCAAATTCAGTTATTAATAATGATATACTAGGTGTTTTTGAAATACTAATTATCTTTACCAACTTTTTATTTGTTATTTGGGTGTATTTTAGAGACGAAAAGAAAGAAAATGCACGAAGGTATCAAGAAAAAGAGAATTATTGGTATCACGATATTTTGATTCAAAATAATATAAAGATAGTCCAAGACCTTTTTTTGATATGTATTTCAATGTCGGAAAAAGCAGATAGTCAGAAGATAAAGGCACAGTTGAGAATAATAAAGGACAAAAAAAATAATGTTGAAGATGTTTTTGGTTACATGTTAAAGGCATATAAAGAGGAAATATACATTCAATTTAATGAAGAACTAATAAAGTTTGAAGATGAAATTATTAAAAGTTTTACAAAACTGTCAATAGATGAAATTTCAAAAGATGATTACATTGCTGATGTTCGCAAGTGTGAAGTGAATCTCATATCGATATTGATGAAACATGATTTGAAAATAAACGATAATTAGTGGTTTGGAGGCAAGCATTACCGCTTGCCTTTTTCACAATCATAACTTACAATGTTATTAATATTACGGAAAGGAGAATTAACAATATGGAAAATAATTCCAACGACCTTACGCTTACACAGGAAATTGCCGGCTACTGCCGTATTTCTGTTGATGAAGAGTTAGACAGAGACAATACCTCCATCGAGAACCAGAAGAATATTATCGAAGAGTTTGTAAAAGCTAAGTTTCCCAAGTGTAAGCTTTCTATATATGAAGACCGTGACCGTTCCGGATATACCTTTGAGCAGCGTGAAGGATATGGGCAGCTTCGTAAGAAACTGATGAATGGTGATATCAGCGTACTTATTGTAAAGGATTTTAGCCGATTTTCCCGTCGAAACAGCAAAGGACTTGTGGAATTAGAAGACCTGCGTGATGCAGGTGTGCGCATTATTTCCATTGGTGATGCGATTGATTATCCGACTTATGATGACTGGACAGCGATACAGTTTCGCTTTCTGATAAATGAAATGCCGGTAACGGATACTAGCAAAAAGGTGCGAAGTGTAATCAGCCGAAGACAGGCAGACGGCGAATGGATTTGCTCAGTCCCATACGGTTATATTATCTCCAATATGAAAAAACAGGAAATATCGGTGGTAATGGATGAGGCAGAAGTAGTTCATAAGGTTTTTGGACTATATAACGATGGCTGGGGTTACAAAAAAATCGCAAACTACCTTACCGATAAAAAGATACCGACGCCTCGTATGAAGGAAATTCAGCGAGCGGAAGAACGAGGGGATGAATGTAAATTAAAGGCAAAACCGGAATGGAGCATTGTGACGATTCAGGGAATCCTGTCGAATGATTTCTATATCGGAACCCTTCGGCAGCATAAATATACTCGCAAGAAGATTCACGGAGCAGATACGAAGGTGGATGAATCAGAACATTTTGTGTTTGAAAATCATCATGAAGCAATTATTGATTATAAAACATGGGCATACACACAGGAGCAGTTGAAGAAGAGAAGCACAACACATTACCGCGGAGTGAAAAAATATGATAATGTATACTCTGGGTTTCTGTTTTGTGGGGATTGCGGATCGCCGATGTTTTCTATGAGCAGAAGCGACATTGCACCGGCATATACCTGCGGTACTTACCATAAAAGAGGTTTGAAGGGGTGTAGTTCCCATCATATCAGAGTGGATTTCCTCAATAGTATCCTGAAGGAGTATGTGAAGAAGGTAAGAGATAACTCGCAGGATATGATTAAGGAATTGGAAACTTCCATTAAGAAAGAATCCACAGAGGTTAAGGAAAGTGAGAATACATTTTCACTTTTGGAAAATCAACTATCTGATGCCAAGGATGAGCTGAAAGCTGTGAAGAAACGAAAGATTAAAGAAATTGCCAAGGCTGATGAAGATACAGTTGAAATTATTGAAGAGACCTACGCAGAGATTGAGGATGAATTGATTAACAGAATCAAAGGACTCCAAAATCAGATGAATCTGAGTGTGGATAAGCGAAATGATATTATTCGAATCAACAGACTGGCGAAGACGGCCATAGATATTTTCAATGATATTCTGAATAAGAAGAATCTAGATAAGAAAGACTTAGAGTTGATTATCGATAAGATAATTGTTTTTGAGGACAGAATTCATGTGAAGTTGAAAGCAGATATTGATAATCTCTTAAAAGTTGGCGTTGTAACAACTTTCTACTATCAGCAAGTAGAGGGCAGAGAACAATTGTTAAGTGTCGCTGAAGAAATGAATGGGAACGTAGCCGGTACGATAACAGATATCGGTACAGATAACTCAGCGCATATGGAAATGATTGCATCAGAAGAAAAAGCAGGAAAAGAAACTATCGTAAATTTTAATCAAGACAGTAAAGTTATAGTAAAACATATGGAGTCACCTGATACACGTAATAATTTAACCAAGTCAGGTATCAACGAACTCCTCACCACAAATGTTCCGCTAAAAACCCGCAACAAACCGGAACGACTCTTTACTGTCAATGTTATCAGTAGTGGCGACCCACTGGAAATCTTCACAGACAAGGATGGCGAGATTATTTTAAAAAAATATTCTCCGATAGGCGAGCTATCAGCGTTTGCACAGCAGTATGTTGATGCCACTGCTCAGATATTAGGCTGCGGAGTATGTGTGAGCGACAGGGATCAGATAATAGCTGTAGCGGGAATTTCTAAGAAGGAGCTGCTTGGAAAGAGCCTTCACAGAGAACTTGAGGAAGCAATAAATGACCGTGAGGCTATAATTGCAAGAAAGGGCGAGAAAAAGTTCATTAAGATACTTGGAAATGGAGATAATGAGTATTCGGGAGAGATAGTCCAGACGATTATAAGTGAAGGTGATGCAATAGGTGCAGTTATATTGCTTAGTCGTGATGGAGAGAAACCTATAGGTGAAATAGAACAGAAAGCAGCCACCATTGCAGCTAATTTTCTTGGCAGACAAATGGAGGGTTAATGTTTTGGGACAGGTGATTAAATATTAACCTGTCCCGAACGTAAAAAAACTAAAGGATGTTGATTTTACTTGCTTTTCTACTTGACAAATATTGGGTAACAAGGTATAAATAAGCGTAGGGCATTTATAAGGATGCCGTAATTAAAAAGGGGATTGTCATACCAGACAATCAAAAAACGTTTGTATATAGGAGGAATTTTCGATGAACAAGAACGAGTTAGTTGCTGCTTTAGCTGAAAAGACTAGCATGAAGAAGACAGAGGTAGAGAAGGTACTTAAGGCTTTCACAGAGACAGTTACAGATGAATTAAAGAAGGGCGAGAAAATCCAGTTAGTTGGTTTCGGTACATTTGAAGTTGCTGAGAGACCAGCAAGAGAGGGTAGAAATCCAAGAACAGGCGAGACAATGAAGATTGCTGCTTCTAAGGCTCCTAAGTTCAAGGCTGGTAAGGCATTAAAGGATGCTGTAAACTAATTTACAGAGGATCATATGATAAGCAAAAACGATCGCACCTGTTGCGGTCGTTCTTGTTTTATATAGGATTATGTAAGGAGTATCTATAATGAGATTAGATAAATATTTGAAGGTTTCCAGATTAATCAAGAGAAGAACTGTTGCCAATGATGCCTGTGACGCTGGACGTGTACAGGTTAATGGTAAGGTTGTGAAGGCATCATATGATGTCAAGGTTGGCGATGTGATAGAAATTGCATTTGGCAATAAATCTGTAAAGGCTGAGGTAACTATGATTGCTGACACAACTAAGAAAGAAGATGCCAAGGATATGTTTAAATATTTATAGGCACATAATAATTAAATACTGACATGAAATGCGTAGTATTAGCATAAGATATCTTATATGAATAACCACCATATTGGAGGTTGATATGGAAGGTATACATTCGGCAGGACCTCACAAGGTCAGCCTTGACGGCAGAAGGAAGGGCATGCTCACAGGTATAACGGAGGTTTTATCCTTTGATGCAGAGCTTGTTATTCTGGCAACTAAACAGGGAAAGCTCACGATAAAGGGTCATGAGTTACAGGTGATAAGACTTGATGTGGAAAAGGGTGAGTTAGAGTTTTCTGGTCGTGTGGACAGTATGATATATTCTGAGATAAAAACAGCAGGGCAGATGACAACAGGTGTTTTAAAGAGGCTGTTTAAGTAGCCTTGAGAGAATTCATTATTGACCAGCAAAACATGTTTTTTATAAGTCTTGCCCTTGGCGCGGCTATGGGTGTCGTATATGATTTGCTGCGCTGTCTTAGAAGAATAATTCCACATAATAACTTTTTTATTGCTATAGAGGATATTGCATACTGGGTATTTTGGACATATGTAATAATCGTCAGTATACACAAATATAATTATGGCAGTATCAGAGGATATGTGTTTTTTGGTATCGTTTTAGGAGGTGTATTTTACCTCTGCACTATAAGTTGTTTACTTATGTTTTGCATATCCCATATCTTGTGGTTCATAAAAAAAACCTCGAAAAAGATAAATAAAATGTTGAAAAACCGTATAAAAAAGGGTAAAATTACTTTATCTTTATCAAGAAGAATCAGTAAGAAGTAGGTATGGGTATGGCAAAAAGAAAAAAGAGGTCGACGAGGAGACAATCCCGCGTAGCAAGTCTTATGATTATAGCTACTGCAATTATCATGTGTATTGTTTCAACAGTTGTCGTGTCTAATCTTAATAAGCAGAGCCGTGAGCTTTCTAATACAGAGGTTTCGTTGCAGCAGCAGATAGACCAGGCTAATGTAGAGCGAACTAATCTTGAGGCACAGGCTGAATATATGAAAACAAACAAGTACATAGAGGATATGGCTAAGGATAAGCTAGGAATGGTATATCCTGATGAGATTGTAATAAGGCCGGCAGAATAAGAAGAGAACTTCCCTGTTAATGATTGGAAGTTCTTTTTTTGTCACAAAAAAATATATATCTGTTCCAGTATTAGACACACTATTTTATATGGACAGGCTATAATTCTATGGCATCGTTATAGAAGATGGGTGGGAGGAATCTGGATGTATATTAAAAATTCGCTGCGGGATATATGGATTGTTATAGCTGCATTTTTTATAAGCAGATGTCAGGTGTTTGATATCTATCCGTTTGCGGTTGGCTTTTTTTCCGCTTCGTGTATAACCAACAGAAGCTACATACTGACATTTATAGCAATCATGGCTGGAACAGGGCTTAGAATGTCTGTTGTGGAGCTGGTGCGATATGGACTTATGCTTCTTGCCATAGGTGTTGCAACGAGTGTGAAAAACAGAATGGAGTACAATGGCGGGGCTATGCTGCTTGCGTTTATTTCAGGGCTGATGGCAAGCACTGTAGATGTAGGCTTTTACTTTATTGCGAGAGGTGGTATATCACCACTGCTCTGTGCATTTGAGGGGATGCTTGTATTTTCATCTGCGATGATATACAGTCATGCGATACATATAGTGACAGAGGATTACATGAAGGTAGCTACGGAAAATGATGCTGCCATAAGTGTCATATTACTTGCCGCTTCTGTTTTATATGGCATGCCGCTTGAAATAGGCGGAGGCATAGTACTTGCTCTCGCGTTTGGAATATTTAGTGCTTTATTTTCTATATATAAATTCGGCTTTGGACTTGGCATGGCGTGGACTGTTATAAGCGGTGCCATGCTATCTTATATGACAGGGCATAATATGTACATAGTGGATTTTATGCTAATGGCACTTTCCTGCTACGCACTGCAGTGTCTTATACATGGTGGCAGATATCTTTTTACGCTTATATATGTAGCTGTTTACTTCGGCTTCGGACTTGGTTTTGATGAGGGACTTATAGATGAGACGGGAATAAAGGCTGTTTTATCTGCGGTTTTTATTTTTCTTCTCCTTCCATCGCATATGCTTGTTCAGATTGACAGCAGGATGGCTGGGAACGAACTTGCCTCTGAGTCCTCAGAGTGGGGAAGACTTGTTATTGGCAGACTTAATAATCTGGCATCCGCATTTAAGAGGATAGAATATACCTTGTCCGGAAACGTAAATACAGGTATTGGTTTGAATGATGTAGGTGAGTTAATAGAAGGCTTTACTAATCAGCTTGAGCGGGAAGTACCACTTAAAAAGACAGCCACAGCCAAAATTATTGACAGTCTTGCAATAAAGGGAGCTGGAGTAAAGAATCTTGTAATGCTCAAAAATAGAGCTGACAGGTATGAGATATATGTCACATTGAGGATGAACCGTGGCAGACTTATGACTGCGGAGGCGGTGAGGCAGATAGTGGAGAGGGAGACAGGGCTTTCACTTGTATTAAAGGATGAGAGCAGAACCATTGTGAGCAGAAATTATAATATAATATGTATGCAGGAGAAACCGGAATTTAAGTGTGTGACTGCGGTGAGAAGGATGAGCAGATATGCCGGTGAGATATCGGGGGATAATTTCTACATAGGAAGCATTATGGAGGGGTATGAACTCATAATGATATCCGATGGTATGGGAAATGGAAAGCCGGCAGCAGTTGAAAGCAGCGTGCTTATTGATGCATTAGAGGAGCTTATTGCGGCAGGCTTTGAGCAGGATATGTCAATAAAGCTTGTGAACTCATATTTATCAGATAAAAATCGTGGTGAGCATTTTTCAACGCTTGACATGTTGCTTATAGATTTGCATACAGGTTACGGAAAGATATATAAACAGGGGGCAGCAACTACATTTATAAGGAGGGGAAGCTGGCTTGAGCTTATCAAGTCAACGTCTCTGCCTGTTGGGGTTATAGATGGGGCAGTCTGTGAGCATTGCTCGAAGAAGTTTTATAATGATGATATGATTATTATGGTCAGCGATGGTATATTGGAGAGTATGATAGTTGAAAATAAGGAGGATTATATGAGAGAACTTCTTGAAGATTTTGATGGTGATGAGCCAGAGGAACTGGTTGAATATATAGCAGATTGTATAAGGTCGCAGGGAGGAAACAGATTAAAGGATGACGCCACTATAATAGCCTGTAAGCTTATAAAATCTTGTTAAAAATCTGTGAAAATGTGTACATAAAAACAAGGTTGTGTTATTATTTTAGGATAAAGTTGGAGAAATATGGCAATGGAGAGACTATGAGTATATTATTGAATAATGTATATAGCTATATAAAGAAAAATAATATGATACAGTCTGGTGACAGGATTGTAGCAGGGTTATCAGGAGGAGCTGATTCTGTTTGTCTGCTCCTCTCTCTTTGTATGCTCGCAGGGAAACTTGGAATAAGAGCTGATGACATATATGTAGTGCATATCAATCATATGCTGCGTGGTAAGGATGCAGATGCGGACGAGGAGTTTTCAAGAGAGCTGTGTGAGAGACTTGGTGTGGCATTTGTTGCTTATAGGAAGAATGTTGCCCTATATGCAACCAGACATCATTGCACAGTTGAAGAGGCTGGCAGAGAATGCAGATACAAATGTTTTAAGGAGACTGCCAGAAAGCATAAATGCAACAGGATAGCAGTTGCACATAATAAGAATGACACAGCGGAGACGGTCATATTTAATATGATAAGGGGAAGCGGACTTAATGGTATAGCTGGAATTCCAGCTGTAAGAGGTGAAATAATAAGACCGCTTTTGGCTGTAACAAGAAAGGAAATAGAAGAATTCTTATGTGAGAATAATCAGCCGTATCGTACAGACCAGACTAATCTTGGAATGGAATATGACAGGAATATTATAAGACATGGGGTTCTTCCAATACTTGAGAGAATAAATACCTCTGCATTAGAGCATATATGTCAGGTGGCCGATGAGGCAAGGGAAAGCTACACATATATTCATGAACAGGCAGTAGCCGGATATGATGGATGTGTGGAAAAAGAAAATGGTAAGACAGTCGAGCTTGACATAGGTGAGCTTTATAAGGCGAGTCCTGTTTTGCAGGAGCATATGATACATGAGGCGTTAGCTGATGTTGCAGGAAGACGTAAGGATTTGACGAGGCGGCATGTTATGTCAGTGGTAGGGCTTATCTATCAGGATACAGGTAAGACGGTTATGCTTCCGTATGGAATATGTGCAAGGCACAGTTATGACAGATTGATTATAACGAATGTTGTTGACAATGCTGAGAATTATTATATAGAAATAGACGAGGATGGCGTTTATGAAATTCCGTCATGGGGTAAGATTACAATAAACAAAGCTGCATACAGTGACGGCACGCACATTCCTAAAAAAACCTATACGAAAGTCTTTGATTATGATAAGATAAAAGATGGTCTTTGTATAAGAAGCCCCAAGGAAGGGGATTATATCGTAATCAATAATGAGGGTAAACATAAGAAATTATCGCGTGTATTCATAGATAATAAGGTAGATAGAAATCTGAGAGAGTGCTGGCCTGTGCTTGCATGTGGCAGGGAGATAGTCTGGGCGATAGGACTTAGATACAACATATCCTATGGAGTTGATGATAATACAAAGAAATTATTGTATATAACGTGCGTAAGAAAAGGAGAAGAAGATGGAAGATAAAATTGGAGTGCTGATTAGTGAGGAGCAGGTGGAAAACAAGATTGTAGAAATGGCAGAAAAAATCAGTGCAGAGTATGCAGGTAAGACGGTTCATCTTATAGGGGTTCTTAAAGGAAGTGTATTCTTCATGTGTGAGCTTGCCAAGAGAATTACTGTTCCTGTAACAATGGATTTTATGTCAGTAAGCAGCTATGGTAATGATACTAAGTCATCAGGTGTTGTTAAACTGATTAAGGATTTGGATGAAACAATAGAGGGAAGAGAGGTAATTCTTGTTGAAGATATTATGGATTCGGGAAGAACGCTCTCATACCTTGTCAAGATTCTTAAAGAGAGAAAGCCGGCAAGCTTTAAGATTATAACATTGCTTGATAAGCCGGAGAGACGTGTTGTAGATATAGAACCGGATATGACATGCTTTACCGTCCCTGACAGATTTGTGGTTGGATATGGACTTGACTGTGCACAGAAGTATCGTAATCTGCCATATATAGGTGTAATAGAGTAGCAGAAAGGAGTACTAATAAATGAAAAAAGGCATGAGGAGAGGCTTAGGTATATACCTTTTGCTGTTCTTAATTGGCTTTTGCGTTATTGTGTGGTTTCAGAACAAGTCGGTGGAGACAGATGAGGATTACACTATATCAGATTTTCGCGCAGAGCTTAAAGAAAACCTTATTGGTAATGTAGAGATATATCAGAATTCTGATGTACCCACAGGTACAGTATATTTTACTTACAGGGATACAAATGCATCAAAACAGTTTTATGTATCAGACGTAAATACAGTACAGGATTATGTAATGCGGTATAGTGATGGAAGCGTTCATATGAGCCTGTACGATGTTACGAGAGAGAGTTCCTGGCTTACATGGCTTCCTGCCATTTTGTCAATAATAGTAATAATAATACTCGTAATCACGCTTATGAGCAATATGGCTGGCGGTGGTGCCAGTGGCGGCGGAAAGGTTGTCAACTTTGGCAAGAGCCGTGCACATATGACAAGCGAAAAGGACCAGAAGTTCACATTTAAGGATGTAGCAGGTCTTGATGAAGAAAAAGAGGATATGGCAGAAATCGTAGATTTCCTTAAGAATCCTAAGAAGTATAATGACCTTGGGGCGAGAATTCCAAAGGGCGTTTTGCTTGAGGGTCCTCCGGGAACAGGTAAGACCTTGCTTGCAAAGGCAGTTGCCGGTGAGGCAGGAGTGCCATTTTTCTCTATATCCGGTTCGGACTTTGTTGAGATGTTCGTGGGTGTCGGTGCAAGCCGTGTAAGAGATTTGTTCGACGATGCTAAGAAGAATGCTCCTTGTATAGTATTTATTGACGAGATAGATGCTGTCGCAAGAAAGAGAGGTTCGGGCTTAGGCGGAGGACATGATGAGCGTGAGCAGACACTTAACCAGATGCTTGTTGAGATGGATGGATTTAATGCTAATGAGGGGATAATTGTCCTTGCAGCTACAAACCGTGTAGATATACTTGATCCTGCCATTCTTCGTCCTGGCAGATTTGATCGTAAGGTTATGGTAGGACGCCCAGATGTTAAGGGACGTGAGGAAATTCTTAAGGTTCATGTAAGAAATAAGCCTTTGGCAGATGATGTTGATTTGCATGAGGTAGCAAGAACTACAGCGGGCTTTGCAGGTGCTGACCTTGAGAACCTTATGAATGAGTCTGCAATCAGTGCAGCCAAGGCTAATCGTGCATTTATCAAGAAAGAGGATGTAGACAAGAGCTTTGTCAAGATAGGTATAGGTGGCGAGAAGAAGAGCAGGCTTGTTCCAGAGAAGGAACGTCGTATAACAGCTTATCACGAGTCGGGTCATGCGATATTGTTCCATCTTCTTTCAGAGGTTGGACCTGTACACATTGTATCTATCATACCTAATGGAAGAGGTGCAGGCGGATATACAATGCCGCTTCCTGAGAACGATAATGTATTCTTAACCAAGAAGAAGCTGCTTCAGGATATAGAGGTAAGCTTCGGTGGCAGAATTGCTGAAGAGCTTATATTCGGTGATATCACAACAGGAGCATCACAGGATATCAAGCAGGCAACACAGACAGCACAGGCTATGGTTGTCAAGTATGGTATGTCAGAAAAGGTTGGACTTATCAATTATGAGGTTGATGATAACGAGGAAGTATTCTTAGGAAGAGACCTCGGACATTCAAGAAACTACAGTGATGAGATGGCAGCTATGATAGATAATGAAGTGCGCCGTATAATGGATGAATGTTATAATGAGGCACGCAGAATTATCGAGGAAAATATAGATGTATTGCATAAATGTGCAGCATTATTGTTAGAAAAAGAGAGAATCGAGAGGAAGGAATTTGAGGCACTTTTTGAAAAAGAGCCGAGTTACCTTGTTTAGATTTTACAGTTAGAAAAAATAAAATTATACAAAGTGCACAAAAGATGGATTAGAAACCCATTTTATTGGAGAGTTTATTGGTAATTTGAACAAAAAAACAATGAAAATAAAAAATTGTTTGGTAACACTTTTATTTGTTCTTTGTTATAATAATACTTGTAACCCCCCCAATACATTATATAGTTTTTTGCTACACCCCATAAGTAACAAAATACCTTCTCCGAAAAGGACAGTCGAACGGTGGCTGTCCTTTTCTCTGTCTTATAATACTTAATTCCAATATAAGAATATCAATGAAGCATACTTAAAATTAAAGTTAGGTTTATAAATATATAAAAGCTTCCGATATAAGAAATATAGGAGGTGTGTTATATGAGAATAACATCACAGATGCTAAATCAATCAGCACAGAAGGCTGGAGTTGAGATAAAACATTCGCTTTTGGATTATATTAATACTGACAAGAAGGGCAATACTCTGCAACAGTTATTGTCTGCAAATAAAACAAGTACATCTGAACAGACCAATGAGAAGAACTATAAACAGCTTGATACCCTTGCAGATTCCATTGCGTCACGCATAGAGGAGCTTGCTGGAGGTGGTGAGAAGTCTGTTGTAAATAAGCTTGGTGAAGAAGACAACGATGAGAACAGAAAAGCATTGCTTACGGCTGTAAAGAATTTGGTGGATGACTACAATTCAACCAGAAAGGGACTCATCAAGGCACAAGGGACACTTAACAATTACTATGCCAAGATTATGAAGGATGATGCATTAGATGAGGAGGAGTTACTTTCTGCTGTAGGAATATCCTACAAAGGCTCTGAACTTGAATTGGATGAGACCAGGCTTACAGGTGCAGCTTATGATGATATCAAGAAGGCATTTGGTGGCGACAGTAAATATATGTATAAGCTGTACAATGTAGCTAAACATGTGTCAGACAACGCAGAGGCTAATCTTAAGAGCCTTAGCAACCAGTATAATGCATCAGGTAAGAATTATTATGCTGCGTCAGGCAGGTATGATACAAGAGGCTAAATAACAAGAGGCTAAATAGAAAAATGCTCTTCCATTTTCGCAAAAATATGATATAATTATTTTTGCTTTGTGTTAGCGTACTTCCGATGCGTGGCTCAGTTTGGTAGAGCGCTGCGTTCGGGACGCAGAGGTCGCAGGTTCGAATCCTGTCGCATCGATTCTGCTTCTGTGGCTCAGTTGGTAGAGCAATTGATTCGTAATCAATAGGTCGTCGGTTCGAGTCCGATCAGAAGCTTACAAAAAGTGGCAAAAGCCACTTTTTTTGTTGTCTTTTTGTATGAATTGAGAGATAATATATAAAGCTTTAATAAGTAGGTGTAAATATGTCAGATAAAGATAAGAGAGTAAGAAGAAATCACGGACGTGATATAAAATTTGATAAATTAGATAACACAGCAAATCTATTTCCGGTTATAGCCAGAGAGGGAATGAGTAATGTATATAGAGTAGCAGTGGTTTTGAAGGAGGATATCGAGCCTGGGCTTCTGCAGCAGGCTTTAGAACAGGTGCTTCCTTATTTTGAAGTATTTCGTGCGAGAATGAGGAGAGGTCTGTTCTGGTATTATTTTGAGACCAACAGGAATCCTGCACCTCGTGTCTATGAGGAGGATAATTATCCGTGTAATTATATAAATCCTTATGAGAACAGAGAGTATCAGTTCCGTATGACTTACTATAAGAACAGGATTAATCTTGAAGTGTTCCACGCGGTAACAGACGGAAATGGAGCTCTGTCATTCCTTAAAGAGGTAACATATCAATATCTAAGATATAAGTATCCTGATCTTGCGAGAATTACTGACGATAATCTTGAGGTTGACACATCTCTTGACAGAGAGGACAGCTATGTCAAGAATTATAAGCGCAGTGCCAAGAAGGGTTACAAAACTGAGAAGGCAGTTATAGTCAAGGGCGAGAGATTCCCTATCAATCAGTTTGGAATAATTCACGGATATGTCAATCTGCCTGATATAAAGCGTGTATCTAAGGAATACGGAGTTACAATCAATCAGTATTTGATAGCGACCTTTATATGGTCAGTATATAAGGAATACTTAAAATCTTCAGAATCCTCAAAGCCGATAAGCGTGTGCGTTCCGGTTAATTTAAGACCATATTTTGAGTCAGATACCACCAAGAATTTCTTCGTTATCGTGTCAGCTGTGTTTAAGCCTGTCAAGGATAAGTATACATTTGAGGAGGTACTTGGAGAGGTCGCACAGAGCCTGCATGAGCAGATACAGAGGGATAATCTTGAGAAACTGTTTTCGTACAATGTGTCCAATGAGAAGAATCTCATTTTAAGGGCAGTTCCTTTATTTATTAAGAATATAGCTATGAAGCAGATTTATCGTACATCAGCAAGAGCTAACACATCAACGATTACTAATCTGGGTGTAGTCAAGGTACCTGAGGTGTATCAAGATTACATAGATAAGTTCTATGCTGTGTTGTCAATGTCGCAGGGGCAGAATATAAAGGGAGCTGTGTGCTCATATGGTGACACCCTTGTGTTTTCGTTTTCATCCTGCTTAAGAGAAACCAGCATACAAAAGTCGTTTTTCCGTAAGCTTTCTCAGGATGGAATAAGTGTATCTGTGGAGACGAATGGAGTATATTATGAGTAAATGTTTGAGATGTAAGGTTGATATATTAGATGATACAATGATGTGTCCTCTGTGTAGGGGAGTAGTAGAAAAGTCACCTGTAGATGGTGACAGAACAGGCTTTTATCCTGATATATATCCTACTCTTAAGAGAATGCAGTTTGTCAGAAAGCTGGTTGTATTTTCTTCGGTTCTCATAGAATGTGTGCTTATACTTATCAACTATCTGACTTATAATGGCATAAAGTGGGCTTTAGTTACAGGAGTAGGACTTGCCTATGCCTGTTTTACGCTCATATACTCATTTCAGCAGAATAAGAGTATACAGAGAAAGCTGCTTGTGCAGCTTGTGATTGCATTTTTTGCATTTGTGATTGTGGATGCAACAATAGGATATAAGGGATGGTCTATAACGCTTGCCATACCATCAGCGGTTATGGTGGTTGAAGTAACGCTTATCGTTCTTATGATTATAAATCATAAGAACTGGCAGAATTATCTGTTTGCATCGGTAATACTCTGCCTTATAAGTGTAATTATGCTGGTTCTGTCTCTTGTGGGTATTACGGAGTTTAATCTGCTTTCTATAATTGCAGTTGCGGCAACTGGGCTGCTTGTGCTTGGAACCCTTGTGTTCGGTGACAAGAGAGCTGAAAATGAACTAAAAAGAAGATTTCATATATAGGTGGTAATTGATGGACAAAGAATTAATGAATGATGATAATGGACAGCAGAGTGTGAGCAGAAGGGGAAAACTTATAAGTCAGATAGTGGCTGAATTCAATCACAGTGTCTATCTTAAGGAGCATATAGTAGGTGAGAACCGTGGTAAAAGTGATATGGAGAAGCCATTTAATTATCCTGAACATATGGAGGTTAAGAGATTTCATATGCCTGAGTTTGAGATGGAGCTTCTGTCATGGAAGGATTCGGAAAGTCCATGGGTTATATTACAGCTTCATGGTGGAGGATATGTTGGAACATTAAAGAACAGTTATCGCACTATGGCTGGCTTGTATGCGGAGGTAAGTAAGGGTGCGAGTGTGCTTACGATAGATTACAGGGTTGCACCTGAGAATCCTTTTCCGGCTGCCCTTATGGATGCATTTGCTGCGTATAATTACCTTCTTGAACATGGCTACGAAAGCGAAAATATTATAATTGCTGGAGATTCTGCAGGCGGAGGACTTGCAATGGCACTTTGCATGTATTTGAGAGATTCGGGGATGGCTGTTCCGGCAGGTATAGTTGCCATGTCTCCGTGGACAGACCTTACTGCAAGTGGGGAGTCCTACGAGGAGAATAAAGATATTGACCCAGTGTTTGGTTGTGGAGCAGACGACTTGATACACAATTCAGCATATATTGGTGATGATGATGCTGAGAATCCTTACATTTCTCCTTTGTTTGGAGATTTTGCGGGATTTCCACCGATGCTTATTCAGGTTGGAACATGTGAAATGCTTTTGTCAGATGCAGAGGGCGTTGCAAAAAAGGCACTTCAGGCAGGCGTAAAGGTAAGGCTTTCCAGATATGAGGGAATGTTCCATGTATTCCAGATGGCTGCCAAGCTTATGCCGGAATCAATGAAAGCATGGGCTGAGGTAGGTAAATTTATTGAGCTACTTGAGGAAGGCGTAAAACAGGAGTAGAGAATATGGTAGTTGGTCTGGCACAGATGCATATTGAGTGGGAGAACAAGGAAGATAATCTGATTAAGCTTGAAGAATATCTTCGTGATTTTTCACGCGATAAAGTTTGTGATAATGGAATAATTTTATTTCCTGAGATGTCATTGACCGGTTTTTCCATGAATACGGATGTGACTGCTGACAGACAAAGAGAGACAGTTGATATATGTAAGAAGCTCGCTGCCCAATATAATATTTCTATGGGCATAGGCTGGGTATCAAAGGAAAATGAGCTTGCGAAAAATCATTATTCCATTATAGCTGCATCTGGTGTGGAAATTCTTGATTATGTGAAAATCCATCCATTTGCCTACAGCGGAGAAGATAAGTATTTTGAAGGTGGAAATGCAATATATACATGTAAAATGGGCGACTTTGATATTGGTGTGCTTATATGCTTTGATTTGCGTTTCCCGGAGGTGTTTCAGCATTTGTCAGACGAAGCAGAGCTTATAATAGTACCTGCCAACTGGCCTATGGCAAGAAGTAGACATTGGAATACTCTGCTTTCTGCCAGAGCCATAGAGAACCAGTGTTATATAGCGGGAGTTAATTGTGTCGGTGAGATAGGTGGTCAGATGTATAATGGAGATTCAGCGCTTATATCACCGGAAGGAGTAAGAATTACACCGGTTAGAACTTGTGAATATGCAGACGGAGGAAGTCTTCTTATATATAATATAGATAATAATGTTAAGAAAATCCGTGACAACTTTCCTGTTAAATCGGCTCGTAGAACGGATTTGTATAGAACTCTTATGTAATCTTAAGAAAATCTTAATAATTACCCTACTTTTATCTTAAAATTTTTTTTGACATAATTATCTCAAGGAGGTAAGAGGAGAATGTATAACATTTTGATATGTGATGACGAGAAGGATATCGTGGAGGCACTTGCGATATATCTGTCAAGTGAAGGCTATGGTATCTACAAGGCATATAATGGGGAGGAGGCATTAGAGGTTGTTGCTCGCGAGACAATTCATCTGGTGCTGCTTGATATTATGATGCCAAAGATGGATGGAATGACAGCCATCGCGAAGCTTCGCACCATGTCAAATATACCTGTTATCATGCTCACTGCTAAGAGTGAGGATACCGATAAAATCCTTGGACTTAATGTTGGAGCTGATGATTATGTAACCAAGCCATTTAATCCTGTTGAACTGATAGCCAGAGTAAAGGCACAGTTAAGAAGGTACATGGCGCTAGGAAGCGGAATTTCAAGTCACAGTGATGACAGGATTATGATTGGCGGAGTTTTGCTTGATGATAAGGCAAAAACCGTTTCTGTTGATGGTGAGGAAGTAAATCTTACACCTACGGAGTATCACATCCTTAAGCTGTTTATGGATAATCCAGGCAAGGTATACGCACCTAAGGATATCTACAGACAGGTATGGGAGGATGCACCCATGGGTTCCGAGGGTACGGTTGCAGTACATATCAGACATTTGCGTGAAAAGATTGAGATAGATCCATCTGAACCAAGACATCTTAAGGTTGTCTGGGGACAGGGATACAAGATGGAATAGTGAGGGATAATTATGAATAAATTGAAGAAAAATGCAGGATTAAAATGTGCTGCTGCTATCGTTTTTTCTGTGTCGGCAGTTGCATTTATCATATCCGGTATTCTTGGCGCGTATTTCTTAGAAAGAGGTGCATACGGCCCTGATGGAAGAAAGAAGCTGTATAATCAATGTGTTGAGGAAATAACATATAACTATGAATGTCGTGCAATAGACTTTTTTGCACAAAAGGCTGCATTGGAGATTAATAACAGTGGTAAAGGTGCAGACGAATTAATTGACAGTTATGATGATATGCTGATGGATAGTGATGAGACGAACTTCTATTTTGATATCACTCCTACAGAAGCAGCAGATAAGAAAAAATATGCATCAATATCAAACCATGAGGGTATGAACATAGATTACCAGTATAGCAATACTGTAAAAAGAGATGTAAATGTAGGTATTGATGTAGCATTTCAATACAGTCTGCCACTATCAGATATTGTGGATAAGTGCAGGGTTATAGACGAAGATTATGACGGATATGCATCTTATGAGGACGGATATGAAGCATATTATTCATCATTTTATGTTGACTATGAGAGCGATTCATATGGCACATATGAGTATGATGAAGAGACAGAATCATATGATTACACTGTAACTTATGCAGACACAAATGATATAAAGAATTATGTCATAACAGACGATCATTTATCATATTCACTCGCTGATGATAAGGAATTCATAAAGGCGTGGGATGAGTTTTTAAAAAATTACCCTGAGTTTGATGGGCTTAATATATATGTAACGTATAATCAGAGCACAGGAATACTAAATGTAGATGCCGGTATCAGCTATGCTATACCTGTAGTTATAAATGAATATGTGGCATCGGAATTCACAGCATATGATGCATATTATTATTCACCTGTCCTAAATAACTATAAGTATATTATATGGGCGATGGATGCAGTTTTACCTATATTAATAATTTCAGGTATCTTGGCATTAATTACCTTTATATACCTTATTTGTTCTGCCGGACACAGGAAGGGCAGTGATGAGATAACATTAAATCGTTTTGATAAGATACCATATGATGTTATGGTATTAATTATGTGTTTGAGCTTTTATTGTACGGCATATACTATATCTTTGGTTATAAACAACAGAACTTACTGGATGGACTCAGAAATGGCAGTTAGTATTGTGGGTACATTAGCTGCGTTGATATTGTTCCCTGCGTTTGTTATGACTACAGCAACACGTATAAAGGCACCATCCAATATATTCAGTAATTTGTTTGTGTGGAAGCTTATAAAGTTTGTCTGGAAGACTGTTAAGAAGATATGTATAAAAATATTTGGCACGATATTAGTTTTTTGTCGTAATCTTAATTTATATTGGAAGTATATTGGAATTCTCTGCATTGCAGCATTTATAATGCTTCTCGCATGTGCTACAGGAAGCTTTGGCGTAGTTTTGATTATTGGATTTATAGAATTTGTGTTCTTTGTATTTGTTCTTGCAAGGGCAATTATTAATATGAACGCACTTAAGAAGGGTGCAAGTGAGCTTGCAGCTGGTAACACAGATTACGAGATTGACACTGACAACATGATGTGGGAGTTTAAGCAGCATGGAGAGAACCTTAACCGTATAAAGGATGGAATTCAGCTTGCTGTTGATGAGCGAATGAAAAGTGAACGCATGAAAACCGAGCTTATAACAAATGTATCACATGATATTAAGACGCCTCTTACTTCCATTATAAGCTATGTTGATTTGCTTGAAAAAGAGAATATAGACAATCAGACTGCAAGAGAGTATCTGGAGGTTTTGGACAGACAATCAGCGAGACTTAAGAAGCTGATTCAGGATTTGATTGAAGCATCAAAGGCGTCAACCGGTAATCTCACAGTTAATCTTGAGGAAACAGACGTAAGAGTTTTGCTTGAGCAGGCCATGGGTGAATTTACGGATAAGCTTGACAAGAGAGGACTCAAGACCATTATAAACTATAACACGGAGCCGCTTACAGTTATGGCTGACGGACAGCATTTGTGGAGAATTTTCCAAAACCTAATTAATAATATTACGAAATATGCGCAAGATAATACAAGAGTATATATAGATATTGACAGTGTTGCTTGCGATAACACCGGGAATAGTGATGTTGTTACCAGAAAGGGAATGTTAAGAGTTGTATTTAAGAACATATCTAAGGATTCATTAAATGTCACAGGAGATGAATTGATGGAAAGATTTGTGAGGGGAGACAGCTCAAGAAACACCGAGGGAAGCGGACTTGGATTGTCGATTGCTGGTAGTCTGGCAAGGCTTCAGGGTGGAAATTTGGAAATAATTGTTGACGGAGACTTATTCAAGGTTGTATTATTGCTTGTAAGGGCCTAGTTTGTATAAGGGCTTAATCTGGATTAAAAGAGATAAGGAGAATCGTATGGATATCTTTGACGTTTTGTCGATGATAGGCGGACTTGCTCTCTTTCTGTATGGTATGCATATCATGGGAGATGCTCTGGCTAAGATGTCAGGTGGTAAATTGGAGAGAGTCCTTGAGAAGCTTACAAGCAAAAGAATTATGGCTGTATTACTTGGTGCAGGTGTTACCGCAGTTATACAGTCATCATCAGCAACAACAGTTATGGTGGTCGGATTTGTAAACTCAGGTATTATGAAGCTTAAACAGGCTGTTGGTATAATCATGGGTGCTAATATTGGTACGACTGCTACTTCATGGCTTTTGAGTTTGACAGGAATAAGTGGTGGAAACATTGTTCTTGAGCTTATGAAGCCATCTTCATTCACTCCTATATTGGCAGTAGTGGGTATTATCCTGCTTATGTTCTGCAAGAGTGATAAGAAACATGGAATAGGAACTATATTTTTAGGCTTTGCAATTTTGATGTTTGGTATGGAAGCAATGAGTTCAGCGGTTGCACCTCTTGCTGACGTACCGGAATTTACCAGAATACTTACGATGTTCAGCAATCCTATACTTGGTATGCTTGCGGGACTTGTGCTTACTGCAATTATACAGTCATCCTCTGCATCAGTTGGTATTTTACAGGCATTATGTGTAACAGGTGCTATAACATATTCTAATGCGATACCAATTATTATGGGACAAAATATAGGAACGTGTATTACAGCAGCTATATCTGCTATTGGTGCAAGTAAGGATGCTAAAAGAGCGGCAGCAGTACATTTTTATTTTAATGTACTTGGAACAGCAATATTTATGATATTGTTCTACACACTTAATGCAATATTCCACTTTGGCTTTGTAAATGATATAGCAGGACCGGCGGGAATAGCAGTTGTACATTCTGTATTTAACATACTTGCAACTCTTATACTTCTCCCTATATCCGATGTACTTGAGTTCCTGGCAACCAAGACAATACGTGATAAGAAGGGTGATGAGGAAGCGACAGAGGCAAAGGATAATGTTATACAGCTTCTTGATCCATTGTTCTTAGAGAAGCCTGCATTTGCGGTTATGCAGACAAGGAAGGTCGCTAACAGCATGGCTCAGATAGCAAGGGATTCTGTATTAGAAGCGGTATCTCTTATAGGTGGTTATGATGAGTCCAAGGCAGCGCATATAGTTGCCGTGGAGGATTTGATAGATAAATATGAGGATGCACTCGGAACATATCTTTTAAGACTTAGCACAAAGGATTTGTCTGAGGAGGACAGCCATATAGTTTCTACACTGCTTCACAGCATAGGAGATATAGAGCGTATATCAGACCTTGCCGTTGACATTGAGCTTAGCGTCAAGGAGATGAGTAAGAAGGAGCTTGAGTTCTCTAAGAAGGCTATGGAGGAGCTTAACGTGTATAGCAATGCATTAAGTGCTATACTAGATATGACGCTTTCTGCATTTAAGAAAAATGATCGTGAGCAGGCCGCCATGGTTCAGCCGATGGAGGAGCTTATGGATGATCTTAACAAGGAGATTAAGAAGCGTCATGTCAAGCGCCTTAGAAAGGGTAAGTGTACAATAGAGCTTGGACTTTGTCTCTCAGATATATCAGATACCTACGAGCGTATATCAGACCACTGCTCAAATATCGCTGTATCCATGATACAGGTTGATGAGGATGAGCTTGAAGGCCATGGATACCGCAAGGAGATGAAGGAGAACGACAAGGCATGGTATAATGCCAAGTATAATGAGTTTGAGAAGATGTATATATTACCATAATCAAATTCTTGTCAAATGAAATATATATGTATAAAAGGAATGGGGAAGTTATGAAAAAGGGGATTGCGGAGATAATAAAGCTTTTAATTGGATTTATTTTGGGAATAGTTGTGGTATTTCAATTTTCTACGGATAAAGCAGTTAGGAGCTTTTTTGAAGATGATATAGAAATTGAAAGAGTATGGCAATGGAAAACAGATATGCCAATTCTTTAAAATTGAAGAATTAAATTGGAGTGGAAAGAAAGTTGTTGATTCGTGGCGATATTATCGTAATGGTGATTTTATTCAGGAAACAGATGAGGAGCTATGTAAGAAACTGATGGTATCTGAATATTCGTCTAAGGTTCAATGGCAGGGCTGACAGAGAAAAGTTACATATATATATAAATAATTATAGAGGCATTTTGGGTGCCTCTATTTTTATGACAAAATTTAGCTGCGTACCTGTCTTGGTGTTATGCCGTATTTTCTTTTAAACATCCGGTTAAAATTGGACAGATTCGAAAATCCACATTTTTGTGAAATTTCAAGAATTGAATCATCGGTTGAAGTTAGCATTGCACGTGCTTCTGTGACACGGAAGTCATTTACATATGAGATAAAGCTCATTCCGGTATGACTCTTAAAAAATTTCATAAAATGTGATGGACTATAGTGACAGAAATCTGCAATTTCTTCAATTGATATATCTTCATAATAATGTGTTGAAATATATCGAATGATACTTTTCAGCTTTTCTTCATACTTATCACTTTGTGTGTTGTCGTTCACTTTTGGCGGGTGCGTAATCAGTAAGTAAATAATTTGGATAAGTGCCCCTTTGATAAACAGCTGATAAGCATAGTCTCTTTCATCACTTTTTTCATCTAATAAATCAACAATATTGCTAATTTCATTGTGTAGAGCATGTCCGGGTGTCAGGTAATGACGAATCTGGATTTCTCCGTTGAAAAAAGGCTCAATAAATTTTTGCTGCGTCACATCATCCGTACTGAAAGCAAGAAAGTGTTTTGAAAAAAGTATATTTTCATATTCCATAGTTAAATTCTGTTTGCCTTCAATAGAATGAAGCATTCCAGGAAGTACGATTATGATATCGCCGGATGAAACCTTATATTTCTGAAAATTGAGGGTAACGTATCCGCGACCTTTCTTGATAACAATCATTTCGAGCTCGTCGTGCCAGTGAACAGGTACACTTGCAAAGTTCATTGGGATTGAACATATATAGGTGTTATATTGGTATTCATTTTGAAAATGAATCTTGTTTTCATTCAATTCGATATTAGATATAGAATCTGGTTTAATAATCTCTTTCATAGTAAATACCCTCCTGGTTGATAGAATAGTATCACATTATGATACTATTCTGCAAGAGAAACGTTTCCAATTCGTGATATTGTATTATTGTAAAGAGGGCGTACAAAGGCTCAAATTAAATGAAAGGGGTATATGATGAAGGTAAAACAGGAACTTGAAAAATTGCTTGGAAAAGGAATAGAAGAAAGCAGCAATGAAGAAGTATATTATGCATTGCTCAATCTGACAAAGCAGTTAGCCGATGGCAGGCGTATGGAAGAAACAAAAAAGAAGATTTATTATGTATCAGCAGAATTTCTGATTGGAAAGCTGCTTTCTAATAATATGATTAATCTTGGAATCTATGATGACGTCAAAAAAGTTCTCACCGAAAGCGGAAAAACACTTGCGGAGATTGAGGAGATTGAGATAGAACCATCCCTCGGAAACGGAGGACTGGGACGACTTGCAGCATGTTTCCTTGATTCAATTGCAACGCTTGGATTATCAGGTGCGGGTATTGGATTGAATTATCATCTTGGCCTGTTCAAGCAGGTATTTGAAGACAGAATGCAGAAGGAACAGATGAATCCATGGATTGAGGAACAAAGCTGGCTTAGGAAAACAGATGTGACATATCCTGTTTCATTTGGAAAATGTACGCTGCAGTCAAGGTTGTATGAGATTGATGTAACAGGTTACAATAATCGTACTAACAAATTATGCTTGTTCGACGTAGAAACCATAGATGAATCTATTGTAAATGAGAATCATCAGTTTGATAAAACAGACGTAGAGAAGAACCTGACATTGTTCTTATATCCGGATGATAGCGACGAAGATGGAAGAAAACTTCGTATTTACCAGCAGTATTTCATGGTAAGTAATGCAGCAAGACTCATTATTGATGAGTGTAAAGCTAAGGGAAGTAATCTTTATGATTTATTTGACTACGCAGTAATCCAGATTAATGACACACATCCAACCATGATTATTCCTGAGTTGATTCGTCTGCTTGTGGCGGAAGGGATGAACATGGATGCAGCTATTTATGTTGTAAGTAAGACATGTGCATATACAAACCATACAATTCTTGCTGAGGCTCTTGAAAAATGGCCTAGACATTATTTGGCAGAGGTTGTTCCACAGCTTGTCCCAATTATTGAAATTCTGGATGATAAGGTAAGAAGACGTTTCAGTGATGAAAGTGTGGCAATTATTGATAGAAATGATTTAGTTCACATGGCACATATAGATATTCATTACGGATTTAGCGTAAATGGTGTTGCATATCTTCATACAGAGATTTTGAAGAATTCTGAGCTTAATAATTTTTATAGAATATATCCTGAGAAATTCAACAATAAGACAAATGGAATTACATTCCGCCGCTGGCTTCTCTATTGTAATGAATTGCTGTCCGATACAATCACAGCGTGGATTGGTGATGGATATAAGAAAGATGCAATGGAATTAGAAAAATTACTTGCATATGGTAATGATGATGTGAAGCTTGAAAAGCTTCTTGAAATTAAGTATCAGAACAAGCTTCGCGCAAAAGAATATTTCAAAGTGACACAGGGAATTGAATTAAATGAAAATTCAATTTTTGATATACAGGTAAAACGATTGCATGAGTACAAGCGTCAGCAGTTAAATGTACTTTTTGTTATTCACAAGTATTTGGAAATTAAAGCAGGCAAACTTCCGACTACACCAATTACAGTTATATTTGGTGCAAAGGCTGCACCGGCATACACGATTGCAAAGGATATTATTCATTTGATTTTGTGTCTTCAGGAATTGATTAACAATGATCCGGAAGTAAGCCCATATTTGAATGTAGTAATGGTAGAAAACTACAATGTTACTCTTGCTGAGAAGTTAATTCCTGCGTGTGATATTTCTGAGCAGATTTCCCTTGCATCAAAAGAAGCAAGTGGAACGGGTAACATGAAATTTATGTTGAACGGTGCAGTTACTCTCGGAACTGAGGATGGTGCTAATGTAGAAATCCATCAGCTGGTCGGCGATGACAATATCTATATCTTTGGCGAGTCAAGTGATGCAGTTATTGATCACTATGCAAAGGCTGACTATGTTTCAAGGGTATATTATGATAATAATCCGGTATTGAGGGAAGCGGTTGATTTTATTATCAGTGATGCAGTTATAGCACTTGGAAATGCATCATCGTTTATATAATGAGCTTCTCAATAAAGACTGGTTCATGACATTTATAGATTTCGATTCTTATATTGATGCTAAGGAACGTGCGTATAAGGAGTATGAGAACCGTAAGGCATGGGCTCAGAAGATGATGGTAAATATTGCAAAAGCAGGATTTTTCTCATCAGATCGAACAATCGCTGAATATAATAACGATATTTGGAAGATAATATAATTAAGAATCAAGATATAATAAATATATGTATAAAAAATTGTTAAAAATCAACAAATAAAATTAAAAAATGCTGTATAAATTGAATAAATAACCAAAATATTGACTTTTATGATTGCAATATGTTTGTAAATGTTGTATGATTAACTCATGAAATGGAAACGTTACCAAAAACGGTACAAAAAGTTTCCGAAGGACGTATACGTAACTATTAACCCAAAAGTGATTAGAGGAGGAAAAATCATGAAAAAGAAATTTGCAGTTTTAGGATTAGCTGCAACAATGATGATGTCATTGTTTGCAGGTTGTGGAGGAAAGGAAGCTTCATCTGATACGGGTTCAGTATATTACTTGAATTTTAAGCCGGAAGCAGATGCCCAGTGGCAGGAACTTGCCAAGATTTACGAAGAAGAGACTGGTGTAAAGGTAACAGTTGTTACAGCAGCATCTGGTCAGTATGAGACAACTCTTAAGAGTGAGATGGGTAAATCAGAAGCACCTACATTGTTCCAGGTAAATGGCCCGGTTGGTCTTGCATCTTGGAAAGATTACTGTGCTGATTTGTCTGACACAGAAATTTATAAGCAGCTTACTTCAGAGGATTTCGCTTTGAAGGATGGCGATAAGGTAGCAGGTATAGGATATGTTATTGAGTCTTATGGTATTATCTGCAATAAGAAGCTCCTTGCTGAGGCAGGTTATTCAATAGACGACATCAATAATTTTGCAGATTTGAAGAAAGTAGCAGAAGATATTACAGCAAGACGTGACGAGCTTGGATTTGACGCATTTACATCAGCAGGTATGGACGGCTCATCAGACTGGAGATTTAAAACTCACCTTGCAAATATTCCTGTATACTATGAGTATCAGGCAGACGGAATTAACAACACAAATGCAATTAAGGGCACATACTTAGATAACTATCGTCAGATTTGGGATTTGTACATTAACAACTCAACAACAGATCCAAAGCAGCTCAGTGTTAAGACTGGTGATGATGCAGTTGCTGAGTTTGTATCAGAAAAAGCAGTTTTTTATCAGAATGGTACATGGGCATACTCAGATATAAGCTCAATCGGAGATGAGAACCTCGGAATGATTCCAATTTATATTGGAGTAGACGGAGAAGAGAATCAGGGACTTTGTACAGGTACAGAGAACTACTGGTGTGTAAATGGTAAGGCTTCCGAAGCAGATATTAAGGCAACAGAAGATTTTATGGCGTGGGTTGCAACAGATGATACAGCACTTAAGGCAGTATGTGGTTCACAGGGAGCAATGCCTTCAGGAGCAGACGGAATGGGATTTGTTACACCATTCAAGAAGAACCTTGAGTCAGATAACCTTCTTGTAAATATTGCTAATCAGTATGTTGCAGATGGTAAGACACCTGTAAGCTGGAACTTTACAACAATGCCTTCTGAAACATGGAAGAACGAAGTTGGTTCAGCTCTTACAGTATATGCTTCAGATCAGACAGATGCGAATTGGGAGCTTGTAGAAAAAGCATTCGTTGAAGGTTGGGCTACAGAAAGCCAGGCAGCAGGAAACTAAGATTAAGAAGCCTGATAAAAGAACCTGCAATTTAAAAGGGAGGAGGCTTATCCTCCCTTTTTTAGAAGGTAGATGTTCAAGGGCGTAGGAGGTATAAGATGGAAAAGGCAGTAAAAAAATATTGGCCAGTATTCGTGTTACCGACTATTGCTGCATTTTTGATAGGATTTATTATTCCTTTTATTGAAGGTATTTACTTGTCTTTCTGTAATTTTACAACAATCAAAGATGCAAAATTTGTCGGAATACAAAACTATATAGAAGCATTTAAGGATTCAAATTTTCTCGGATCCTTCAAATTCACTACTTTATTTGCGGTCGTATCGCTTGTGTTAATCAATGTACTTGCATTTTTGATTGCTCTTGCATTGACACAGAATATTAAAGGAAAGAATATTTTCCGTACAGTGTTTTTTATGCCAAACCTGATAGGTGGTATTGTATTGGGTTATGTATGGCAGTTGATTTTTGATGGTATTTTTGTGAAATTTGATACTGCGCTGAAATTGAACGAAACATTAGGTTTCTGGGGACTGGTTATTCTGGTAAGCTGGCAGCAGGTTGGATATATGATGATTGTATACATCGCTGGACTTCAGGCAATTCCAGGAGATATTCAGGAAGCTGCTATGATCGACGGAGCAAACAGATTCCAGAGATTGTTTAAAATTACAATCCCAAACATGATGCCATCGATTACAATTTGTACATTCCTGACAATTACGAATTCATTCAAGTTATTCGATCAGAACCTTGCTCTTACCGGTGGTGAGCCACTTCATAAGACAGAGATGTTAGCTTTGAATATTTATACTACATTCTATGGTCGTGTGGGCTATGAAGGTGTTGGACAGGCAAAAGCGGTTGTATTCTTTATAGTTGTTGTAGCCATTGGATTATTGCAGTTAAAGTTGACAAGAGATAAGGAGGTGCAGCAGTAATGAAAAAGAAATTGATGGGAATATTTGCAACATTATTTTTTACACTCATTTCGATTGTGTTTGTTGCTCCGATCTTTATAGTATTAATCAATTCAATGAAGTCAAAGACATTCATTAATCTTGAGACATTTAAGCTGCCTACAGATGAAAGTTATGTAGGTTTTGAAAACTATAAAACAGCAATTACTCAATATGATTTCCTTAAAGCTGTAGGTTGGACATTATTTATTACAGTACTATCAGTTGCAGTTATTTTGATATGCTGTTCAATGACAGCTTGGTATATTACTCGCGTTAAGAATATTTGCACAAAATTAATATACCTCTTATGTGTGTTTTCTATGGTTATACCGTTCCAGATGGTTATGTTTACGCTTTCTGGAACGGCAGACTCCCTCCATTTGAACACACCTTGGGGAATAGTAATAGTTTATCTTGGTTTTGGTGCGGGTCTTGCGGTATTTATGTTCACGGGATTCGTAAAGTCAATTCCAGTAGAGGTTGAGGAGGCCGCAATGATTGATGGCTGCTCTCCAATCAGGACATTTTTCTGTGTAGTAGTTCCAATGATGAAGCCTACATTCATTTCTGTAGGTATTCTTGAGGCTATGTGGATTTGGAATGACTTCCTTCTTCCATACCTTGTACTTGATATTAAGGAATTCAAGACAATTTCGATTGTTATCCAGTATATGAAGGGAAGCTATGGTCGTGTTGATATGGGCGCAATAATGGCATGTCTGATTATGGCAATTATACCGGTTGTTGTATTCTACTTATGTGCTCAAAAATATATTGTCAAAGGGGTTGCGGCTGGTGCTGTTAAGGGTTAATATATAATCACATTTTTAATAGGAGCGATTATATGACTATCAAAGATATAGCTAAACTGTCTGGATACGGTATAGGTACCGTATCCAGAGTGATAAATAAACAACCTGGTGTAAGTGATAAAGCACGGGAAAAGATATTAAAAATTATCGAAGACAGCAATTTTGAACCAAATGGAAATGCCAGAAAGCTGAAACGATGTGGCGGAAATACGGTTACAATCATCATGAAGGGACGGCACAATAGTTTCTTTATGGAGATTCTTGACAGGATTACAATTTTGTTGTCAGAGCTTGAAGAGGTTGTGTCCTGCCAGATTATCGATGAAGATGGAGATGAGGTTGCAGAGGCATTAAAATTCGTTCGTGACAAGACGTCAAAAGCGATTATTTTTCTTGGTGCTAACTTAGCTCTTTTTGATGATCGTATGAAGGAAATTAACATACCTTGTGTTGTTGCAACTACAAGTGCAAGGGAGTTATCGTTCAATAATGTTTCTTCTGTATGTGTAGATGATGAGACTGCAACAATGGAACTCGTGCAGTATTTAATAGGCTATGGACACAAAGATATTGTCATAATGGGTGGCGAGATTTCAGATAAACAGATCAGTTTCTCACGTTACCTTGGATGTAAAAAGGGCTTTGAAAAAAGTGGTTTGGAATTTAATCCGGATAAGAATTATATGGCTTGCCGATATACATATGAGGCAGGCTATGAGACAACAAAAAAGTTACTTGAAAAAAATATAAATGTGACAGCAATTGTTGGTCTATCAGACACAATAGCGGTTGGCGCAATTCGAGCAATAGAAGATGCCGGGAAAAAAGTACCGGATGATATATCGGTGGTAGGCTTTGATGGTACAGTAATATCGAGATTTTACACACCGAGAATTACAACAATGGGTCAGGACATAAACAGCATTGCGAAGCGGAGTGTGGAGCTTTTGATGAAGCATTTACATTATAAATTGAAGTGTGAACATGATTATGCCCCGCATAGTTTGATCGAGGGCGAAAGCGTTCGCAGAGTATAAATGTTTTGCCTTGACGTATATGGAGGACATATATGGATAAAACAGCAGGAATACTGTTCGCAATTTCCAGTTTGCCGTCAAAGTATGGAATTGGCTGCTTTTCCAAGGAAGCATATAAATTTGTAGATTGGTTAGTAGAAGCAGGTCAGACTTTTTGGCAGATTTTACCG
>Ga0129311_1000570_pt1 | contig 31344 bp, 21 predicted proteins | sample Go1ome_FD_94435 | JGI IMG/M metagenome (GOLD analysis project Ga0129311, IMG submission 94435) | Western lowland gorrila individual fecal microbial communities from Wisconsin, USA - Go1022B metagenome | ecosystem: Host-associated > Mammals > Digestive system > Large intestine > Fecal | place...
CGAAGGATGCAGCCCGAAGCCCTCTCCTCCACGTGTCAGATTTCCAGGTGATATGATACAGAAATAAAGACCAATCAGAATTTCGATGATCGGAATCCACAGAAGAGACATTCTCCGCTGATGGTTCCTTTCCATCAAAAGGCTCCAAAGCCAGCCGCTCAGGAGAATCAGAAGAACCAGAATGATGTGCTGATAATGAGACCCTCCCAGATACGCTCCGTCCAGAAGCATAAAAATCAGATACCGGCGTTTTCCCGTCCGCTCCCACTTCAGCATCCAGGCAGTCATTAACAGAGAAAAACACATTGGCATGACATAATGTGCCATACCGGTGTACCAGAACATTCCTCCACGGATATACGGCATATATTGCAGAAAGAAAAAGAGCTGCAGCCAGAAGATCACCCAATAAGCCTTTTTCGTCATTCCAAGCCGCTGCACCAGAAGCTCCCGAAGAGCATATCCTGTCCCTGCCGCTGTGTACAGGATGCATAAAGGAACCGTAATCGCATAGGCATGCTCTCCCCAGATACTCGGCTGAAAGGCCAGGAAAAAGTTGGAGGCCCAGGTCCCTTCCCAGATTCTCCATACATTTGCAGCGGCCTGAATGCTCGCATAGATGGCATCCAGAACATTCCCCCCGGCCAACAGCACATTGTGAACGGTATAAGACTTCGAAAAATCATCTGCAGAAGCGTAATTAAAGATTCCGCAGTACAGAACCGGAGCCAGAGACAGCATAACCAGAAGGCCGGTCAGCTCTCCCGCGTGTTTTCTCCCCCATTTCATGATCTGCTTCAATGAATCTCCTCCTCATAATATCGGATCGTCGATGCCGCCGCGGCATCGTCTGCACCATCCGTCTTCCCTGCGATATCTCTGGCTTCCACCCGGACCAGAATTCCCCCGGAGGAATCCTCCCATGCGGCAGTCTCTTCCTCCGAAATCCTCAGCTGATCCGACTCCGAAAAAGCCTGCCGGATCTCCCACTTCTCCTCCGATGGATTCCAGAGACTAAACTGAAATTCCGGTGTCACCTGACTTCCGCAATAGGCATAGCCCTGGATATAAAATCCATCCTCTTCCCGGGTCCACGTGAAGTTCGTGCATACCACACGATCGATCGACTTCAGATAGTCTTCTGCATCCGCATAGAACGCACCGGAAATGTCCTCACCGCTCTGAACCTTCTGAATCAATTCGGACACGGCATCTGTAAAGGCCTCCGCACCTTCCTGATTCATATGCTCGAAATCCATGTAATAGGAATCTCTTCTCTCGAACAGCTCAGGCCTCGAAAGGTTGAAGTCATAGTAGGCAGCGCCATGCTCTTCGCACGTTCTGCGGATTCTGTCGCCCCTTTCGAAATACTGCTCCGGAAAGGCAGCAACATAGTATTCAGGAAGCGGCATATTGATCACATACAGACAGATGCCCTTCTGTCTGCAGAAATCACAAATCTTTTTCAGCTCATCATATGCCGGCTGAACCTCTTTCTGACTCTGCGCACTGGAGGTATCTTCATAAGAAAGCGTATTAAAATCCAGCTGTGAAGTATCTCCGTTGGAAAATCCATTTCCCGGCTCGCCTCGTTGCTCAGATGGATCTGATGTCAGCTTCTGCTGAAGATTTTCTGAAATTTCTTTTACAGACACCGTCACATGATCGTATACCCACGGGAAGAAGTAATTCACAGAAACAGAACTCCCGAAATTATCTGCGTCCAGCACATACCGAAGATCATTTCTCACCCGTTCTGCCATCGAGCTATAATGATTTCTCGCGCGGTAAAAAGCCACCTCGTTTCCAAGCCCCTGCCTGGACTGAAACTCAAAATAGCCGATCCCCAGAATCACATTTTTTACCTGATGCTCACGCCATGCCGTCTCAATTGCTGTGTAAGACTGTGCAAACATCTGCGCATTGGTTCCCATATTGCAGGAATGCGTTTCCATTCTCCGGTCATAGCGATCCGGATCCAGTGATCTGGACACCAGCGAAGAACCGGCAAAAATCGTATCCAGTTCCTTCTGATTCTGATATCCATACCACATATTGTCCGATGACGAGCTTTGGGCAGGCTCCAGCAGAAAGGTCAGGGCCTGATTCAACAGGAAAAGGCACAGAATCGTGCCAGTCAGCACTCTTCCGATCTTAGAACTGCGCATACAGAAAACCTCCGGAGGGTGCCGTGAAAACAAACGCAAACAAAATCATAACCATAGCTGCCGTGAGAACTCCTGCCTGAACCCAGGCAGGCATCTTCATCAGCCTTCCTCTGACATCAATATGATTCTCGCTCATAAGACTTACGGCCAGTACCACCAATATGCCAAGAGCTGCAATGCCAACCGGCTTCATGACATAATCCAGATTGTAGGAATACAGGGTCGGCTTCAGACGGGATAACTCAAAATGGCAAACTGTATTTCGGAAGCAAATCATCCGATATCCAAAATCTTCAATACGGTCGAAGTACCATCCGATGTTGACAATAAGGAACGTCCGAATGACGCGTAAAATATGCGCACACCGCTCGGAAACAGAAAAGGGAGCATGCTCCGCCGCCGAGGCAAAAAGCGGGCGCAGAAGATCGCTTGCCGCAATCACAAGGCCATTGTACAGCCCCCAGGTAAGATAATGCTCCTGTGCGCCATGCCAGATTCCTACAATCACAAAAACCACGATATTGGCAAGGCAGGCAGGGACAATTCTTCCAAGGTGCTTCCCCCATTTTCCAGGAAAGCGCTTCACAAACCATTTTCCCAGCTTCTGCATGCCGGGAAGCAGTGCAAGCGGATAGAACACATAATCCCGCATCCAGGCTCCCAGAGAAATATGCCAGCGTCTCCAGAAATCTCCCAGCGATGTCGCAAAATAGGGCTGACGGAAATTCTGCGCCATGGAGACACCGAACAGCCGTGATACTCCCAGCACAATATCGATACCTCCGGAAAAGTCCGCATATTGCTGCGCGGAATACATCAGGATCCCGCAAACCACAACCGACCCGGGAATGTTCACATCAACCTGATCAAACATCTGACTGATGAGCGGCGACAGCTGCTCTGCAATCACATATTTCTTGAAAAGGCCGTACAGAATAAGCAGAAGTGCCTCATAGGCGCGCTGCGAATCCCAGTCATGATCCTGAAAAAGTGAGCTTTTCATGGCATCATAGCGATTGATCGGTCCCTCCAGGAGCTGTGGAAACCAGGACACGAACAGGAGATATTTCCAGAAATTCTTCTCACTCTCATATTTTTCGTTATACACATCAATCAGATACGAAATCGACTGAAAGGTATAGAAGGAAATTCCGACCGGTATCAGGAGGCTTTTCCATCCGGAAATATCCTTCAGAATATCTCCGGTATATTTCAGCAGTGCCAGAATACCAAAATTCAGGAGCAGACAGAGAACGAGCACCCGTCTTCTCTTTTTCTGAAAGGAGGATTTCACTGCCGCCTTTTCTTTTCTGTCGGCAAGCTTTTTCCTCTCCTCCCTGCATCTGTCCCAAAGGACGTCCAGAAGTCCGGCCGACAGCCATGTGGTACCTGCCGTTGTCAGAAGAAAGAACACACCCTTCCACTCCAGAATCGCATAAAAGGACAGACTGGCCCCAAGAAGTACAACCCACTTCCGCCCCTTGAAAAGTCTTCCGGATCCATAATACAGAACCAGCCAAAACGATATGAAAAAGATAAATTGTAACGAATAAAACTCCATATACCAGCTTCTGTCTATTTCCCGACAGCTTCCTGCTCTTTTCCCTGATAAATCAGAAGCAGCTTTCTGCAATACTGCTCTGTATTATCAAATTTCAATGAAAGCTTTCCTGCCGCAAGTCTGCGGCATCCATCCCGAAGCGCTGCAAGCCGATCCGCATTCTCCCAAAGCTTTTGGACCTTTGCAGCAAGCTCTTCCGTATTTCCTGCTTCGAAAAGCTCACCGGTAACACCGGAAAGAACCAGTTCCGGAATGCCGCCAAGCTCCGACGCAAGAACCGGCGTTCCCAAAAGCTCGGATTCCATCACAGAATACGGGCAGTTCTCATAGCAGTTTGACGGAATCACTGTGAATTTCGCATGCTGTATGATCGGATACAGCGTCTCCTTTCCCTGAAACCCGATATTTCTTGTATTGGGAAGGGCTTCCACTTCCTTTTCAAGTTCACCTTTTCCAGCGAATACAAACAGAATTTCCGGCAGCCTTCGGCACACCTCCAGAAGACTGTCCACACCCTTTTCCGCATCGTATCTTCCGTAATACAGGACATATCCATGATCCAGCAGGCCATGCTCCTTTAAGAACGCTTCCGTCTTCCGTTCTGCAAGCCTCTGTTCCTCTTCCCTGCACGAAGAAGCGGGCAGGTCAATGACATTATGAAGCGTCACGATTTTCCCCTTCAGCTGCGGATTATGCTCCAGCGTATTCTTCATAAAACAGCTGGGAGCAATGATGGTATCCACTCTGGAGTAATTCTTCCGTCTCTTATACAATTCCGCCTCTGCCGATCCCAGAATACTCTGTACCCTCGAATTATGGATACATTTGTATTTCGCACAGTTTCCACAGGCGCCGTCAATACATCTCTGACACAACTCTCCTGTGGCCGGAATCCGCATCAGGTGCCCCGGGCAGACCCACTGTGAGTCATGTGCCGTATAGACAATCCGGATATTCGGATCAAAGTCCTTGATCTCATCAATGACCGAGGGAGTGATCTGGAAATTGATATTGTTCAGATGTACCACATCCGGGCGAAAATCCTCGAGGACTCTTCGAATCTTCTTTCTGGCATCCGTAGAATAAATGATCTTAAAAGGATAGGTCAGCTTACTGATTTTTCCGGAAAGGCTTCTCCTGCCGGTGGCATTATCACGAAATGACATGTTCTCGGTGTAGCTTTCCGCGTGATTGCCGACAATTCGCCCCTCATGCTCCATACCGAAATATTGAACCTCGTGTCCCATCTTCTGCAGCTGACTGCCGATGCTGAAGATATAGGTCTCTGATCCTCCATTGGGATATAAGAATTTATTGACAATCAGAATTCTCATGTAATATTGATCCTTTTCCATGAATCACAAATCTGATCACAGACATCCATATGATGAAACCATCTTTCCGGTGCTGCCACCAGCTTCTCCGCATGCTGATTCAGCCAGGCCCCCCACCAACTGAAGCTGCTGTTTGCAATGATGTTATGACGGCAAATACTCATCAGGTACATATCGTACGGGCTGTCTGCTCCATGGTTACAATCCACATAGAACATGCTGTCTCTGCCAAAATGCTCCCTGCACCAGGAAATATCATCCGAAAACACATAGAAATGGCAGTCCAAATGATTCTCACGCATATACATCATTGCATTGCGATAATATGCCTCTGTGCACACATCGCGATATACATTTTCATATTTGGAGCTCAGATAATCTCCTCTGCGAACATGAAGGGACACCGACTTCTGATCTTCCAGAATTCTATCTCGCATTTCGCCGCAGGCACTGCCTTCCGGAATTTCCGGAAAACGAAACAATTGTACAATATCCTGCCGGTATTCTTTGAAATACCTCTCACACTGCCAGTAGCCGCTGATATAAGTATCTCTTTGCTGAAAGACCTCTGACTGATACCCTTTCCGCACATCTTCCGAATAAACTCTGGCAGTCGAAGGTCTTACCTTCCTCCCGATTTTCTCGAGTAAAGATTCATGATATCCATATCCTCGCAGTCTGGCCGCCGTCTTTTCATCTGCCATTTCCAAATGAACGTCAGGAAAAAAATCAAGCGCCAGCTCTCGCTCCTGTTGTCCTGAATCATAAAAAGAAAAGTCTGCTGCAGCAGGAATCCCTCTTTTCAGAAACGCCTCACACAGGGCCGCCTGAAACATCTGATTTCCAAGTCCGCCCTTCATTTCAATAATATTCATTGCTTTTTCTCCGGAAGCCGAATCAGGCTCCCCAGATATCTGTCATACTGATCTGAAGAGAAATGGGCGAAACCCGCCTCCTGATAAAACGTGATCTCTCCGAAATAGACTTTTCCATTGATGGAATAAAAATCCGTCCGTACACTGGGAATCCCCTCTGCGAGCTTCCCCGCAAGCTCCAGCATCAAATTCAGGTGCTCGGGTCTTGCAATCGTAACCGCCGGATTCTTCGGATATTCAATCTGCTCGTCGATATAATTCCAGTCCAGATCATACAGATTTCGCTCATGATGCACAAAACGTCCGAAATCAACCTGGATCAGCTCAGGCTTCCCACCGAAATTGTAGATCTTATAATCCTTCAGCTCCGTTCCGGATTCATCCACCATATACTGTTCCGCAATCACTCTCGGAACAATATTCTTATAGGGCCATTCTCTGCTTGGGTAGAAATAGTTGACCGCAAGTGATTTCGACAGCTTCTTCTTCGCCGCTTCCCAGTCAAAGCTCTCCTTGTCCCTGCAGATTACCACGCTGGCAGAATCATGCGTGCATTTCAGAACGAACTGATCCGGAAGCTGTGCAAGGTCAATGTCTTCCGGACTCTTCCACGCACCCAGAAGAGGAATCAGATATTCCTCTCCGATTGTATCGGCGATGTATTGGCGCACCTCATATTTATCCGCCATCTTCGTGTATTCATCCCGGCGGTCATAGAGTTTGAGCCAGTTCAGCTTCTCATTGAAAGTTTCCGGATGCTCCAGATGGAGCTTTTCTCCCATCCTGATCTCATACATCCATTCCAGATACAGCCGGTCCGGCATCTGCCTGCAGAATACATTGCAGGCTTTTCTCTTACAGCGCTGCATCAATGAAAGATTCTCTTCCGACACCCTTCTTTCCTCCTGAGTTCTCTCTTTTTCCGGCTTCTTCATTCTGTCAGACAATTTCCAGCTCTTCCTTGCTGCGAAGATGTATGCCGCCTTCTCCGACCTCATAGATCAGATCCGCATTGCGAATTGTCGTAAGTCTGTGCGCAATAATGATCAGGGTCTTCTCTCCCTGAAGATGATGGATCGACTCCATGACTGCGTTTTCCGTCTCGTTGTCCAATGCAGAGGTTGCTTCATCCATGACAAGAATTTCCGGATTCTGATATAAAGCTCTTGCAATACCGATTCGCTGCCTCTGTCCGCCGGAGATCCGGACTCCTCGGTCTCCGACAAAGGTTTCCAGTCCTTCCGGAAGGCCTTCAATAAAGTCATCCAGCTGAGCCTGGTGAATTGCCTGCTGCACTGCCTGGTCGTCAATGTCTTCTTCTCTGACTCCGAAGGCAATGTTCTTCCGAATAGTATCATCCGTGAGGTAGATTGTCTGTGGAATATAGCCAAGAAGCCTGTGCCATGCATTCGGATTCTTCTGTATGCTCCAGTCGTCCACGAAGATATCCCCTTCCTGCGGCATATGAAGTCCCAGAATGATATCCGCAAGTGTCGTCTTTCCTGCCCCGGATGAGCCCACCAATGCCACAGTCTTCCCCTTCGGAATCTCGAAAGAGACATGATCAATGACATTGTAGTCCGCATCCGAATAATGGAAACAGATGTCCTTTACATATACTGCCTTTTGAAAGCTCAGGTTCTTCGTTTCATCCTCCGTACGGAGCGTCTCCTTGAATTCCTCGATTCCCTTCAGGTCCTGATAAATAAAATCCAGAGAAGGAGCACAATAATTGATATTGGAAATATAGGAGTTCAGTTTTCCCACCGAAGGAAGAATCCGAAACGATGCCACCGCAAAGGCCGTCAGCTGCGGAATAAACGTTGTCATGGCAACGTCCTGCCCGAACTCCAGCTTGACGATAACCGCCAGCAGCATTCCAACGATGCATACCGTTTCCAGAAGGTACTTCGGAATCGTCGCCAGCATCTCATTCAGCTTGGCTCCCTTGATCAGTTTTCCATAATAATCCCGATACGCGCCGACGAAGTATTCCTCCCGGTGAAGAACCTTGACCTCCTTGATTCCTCCGAGTGCCTGATTGACCCACTGATTCAGTTTGATATTGTACTGTTCATTCTGCTTCCCCACTCTTCCGGAAATATGCTTCGATGCATAAGTGAATGCCCCGATGAAAACAAACAGCAGCACCGCCACCATCAGCGTAATTGCATGACTTGTATGAAACAGATAGGCCACAATGGCAGCCACCATCGTTAACTCCGCAAGAGTCTGCAGCAGATTATTCAGAAGCAGCATGAACTGCTGCGCATCCGTCGTAAGGCTTTTCTGCATTTCCGCAATGTTCGTCTTCAGGTGAAAGGAATACGGTTCATGCATATACGTATCCAGAAGCCTTGTCGCAAGCCCCATTCGTGTACGATATGTGAACGACAGAATACTGTTCTGCATAAAACTCAGGTACAGATTCTTGATAACATATACGGCGCAGATCAAAAGGGCAATGATGATCAGAAAGGAATTGACACTGCCGGCATGAAACGCCTGATATGCCCAGGCAATGTACGGCCTGTCATAATCTCCAAGGGCCGCCTGCGGATCCATCAGGATCTGAATAAACGGAAGAAAAATAGCTACACCGATCAGCTCCATAAAGCTTCCGATTACGATCAGGAGCAAAAGTCCAAGGACCTGGAACTTCTGCTTCCGATTGAGTACATATCTGAATTCCTTTATCATTTTCTTCACTTTATTCTTTCGCTCCTGTCTGCTTATTCAATGATTTTTCCAAGCTTTCGCATCAGGGTTCTCATCCACTCTTTGCGGTAAGCATGAAGATATTCCCTGTCATGATGAAGAATATCTCCGGTTTGCCGGTATATTTCCCTTGACTTCACACGAATGATCCAATCTGCCATTATCCTTCCCAGTGCATCCTTCAATATGACCGGATCATAAATCTTTCTCTCCTGATTCTGTTGCACGATACGATCCAGAATTCTTACCACACGAACATAGGCCGCCTTATCCTCCGTATGCTCTTCCAGCACCAGCCTGCGATAATCCTGCCATTCTTCTTCGTTCAGGTGAATTCCGAGTTCCTCCAGAAGCCGTGACCGCACACGGTCCGCGTTGGCAAACTGCCTGCTGCCGGACTTACTGGATACCTGTCCGCTATGAGCCCGGTACTCCAGCAGTATTTCCGGACAGATTCCAATTGCATACCTTCTGCTGATTCTGGCGGCAAGATCATAATCCTGCGCCTGCCGGAAGGATTCGTCATACCGGAATCCCAGTTCCCGGAAAACCTCTCCTCTGACCAGAAAGCCAGGATGAGCCAGCACCGGCCGCACCAGCATCCGGCAGCGCAGATATTCCGGATCTCCCTGAATATCCGAGCGAAGGTGCTCTTGTCCGAACGTCTCTGTGCGGCAGCTGATCAGCTTCAGCTCCGGATGATCCTTCAGATACCGGAGCTGCCTCTCAAACCGATTCGGATGAGAAAGATCATCTCCGTCCATCCGGGCAATGTATTGTCCCTTTGCCAGAGAAACCGCCAGATTCAGATTTGCAGTAAGTCCCCTGTTCTCTTCATTCCACACAACATGGATTCTTGGATCCTGATACTCCCGCAGGATGTCACGGGTCCGGTCCGTGGAACAGTCATCCACAACAATCAGCTCAAAATCCTGTACCGTCTGTTTCAGGATGCTGTCTATCGCTTCCTGCAGATAGTTCTCCTCATTATAAACAGACATGACCACACTGATCAAAGGAGTGGCATCCTTCTTTTCAAACTTTGCTTCGCCCATTTTCAGAATCTCTCTTTGTTATTTCCATTCATGCTTTTCACTCATGCATGCAGCTTTCCCATCAGATAGACAGCAAATGATAATTTCCATCGGATACAGCTGCACAAAACCATCTGCTTGCGGTTCATTGGAAGCTTCGCCATATATGCAGCATTCTCCTGAACTTCTCTTTTCTGAAGAAATGCATGGATCTTTCTTCTTCCATGCTCTGCTCCTGCATACTGCCGGATCATCTCCATCACACTGATCCACACCGTATTCTGCATCCGGACCCGAACACCCGGAAGCTCGGAAATTTCATATTCTGCCGCATATTTCTGAAGAAGCCTGCAGAAATTCAGCGTTCTGTCGAGCCGCCCCTCATCTGCCCGATGCGTATGGGAAGCTTTCCGCATCACATAATGATAAATGACCGCCGGAAGAGTCGCCGCTGTCTCGCAGTACCTGCAGAATTCCAGATTAAAGACAGTATCTTCACTGAGGACCTTTCGTTCCGAAGCAAAAGAGATGCCATGCTTCAGAAGGATGGATCTGCGGAAACAGCTCATGCATGCAGAGACCCCCCGCAGGTCATTGTCTGCCGGATCATCTCCGAAAAAATGCAGGATAAAACGCCTGCCCACTTCCTCGCCGCGGTAACAGGCTTCCCGAACAACAGGCTCTGTCAGGAGATTTCCATTCTCGTCCTCCTTGCAGTAGCCAAACGCACACAGATCTGCTCCTGTCTCCCGAAGCCGCTCCAGAATCTTCCGGCATCCATCCGGATCCCAGTAATCATCCGAATCCAGAAAGGCAACAAACTCACCTTCTGCCATCCGGATTCCCACATTTCTTGCAACTCCCTGTCCTTCGTTTTCTTTATGAAGGACCCGGATGCGGGGGTCCTGAGCTGCAAACTCATCACACAGTCTTCCGGAGCCGTCTGTTGATCCATCATCCACAAGACAGATCTCAATATTAGTATGTGTCTGCCCGGTCAGTGAGGATACACATCTTGTCAGATATTCTTCTGTATTATAGACAGGTATTACAATGCTGATATCCGGTGTCATGCCTCTTTCCTTATTTCAGAACGTCCAGAAGAAAAGCCTGAATCTCTTCTGCCATTTTCTCTTCGTTATACCTTGTCCGAACCGCTTCCTCTGCACGCCTTCCATACTCACTGCAAAGTTCAGGGTTTTCCGCAAACTCATTCATTTTCTGTGCAAGCTCATCCGTCTCCCCGGGGGAATACCAGCATACTCCGTCTCCCTCATGATAAGCAGCAAGGCTCGGTACATCCGCGGCAATCACTGCCTTTCCCATTGCCATCTGCTGCAGAAGCGTCATCTGGCCGTAGGAATACGGAAGGACCTCCAACGGAACCACGCAGAATGCCGCACCGCGGATCAGCTCCTTCAGACTGTCCAGTGATACCGGAGGCAGAATCTGTACTCTCGGATCCTCACCGGAGAGCTCTGTATTTCCGACAACCTTCAGGAAAAGCTTCCGATCCGAACACTCATATGCCTTCAGAAGGGTATCCCAATCCCGCTTGATTTTGCCAAAGCTCAGGATATATCCTCCTTCTTGGGAGAAAGAAGAACCCTTTTCTGCAAAAAAGTCCGCATCTGTTCCAAACGGAATAAACTTCACCTTTCCCTTCAGCCATGGATGGCAGGCCTCATAGTATTCATCCTGTATCCTGGTATGATAAATGACTCCGTCCAGTGATTTGGAGGCAGCCTGCATCAGCTGCAATGCTCTTCCGCTTCTTCGCCCGCTGTTGAATGCCCCGATATCAAACACCACATGCCGATAGCTTCCCTTTCCAAAAATTCTGCGCCAGAGGGCCAGCACAATTCCGCTCTGCATGCCATGCGACAGCACCAGATCGTATTGATTCAGCCGCGGCAGTACGCGCAGCGTCTGCCAGATGTAAAATCTGATTTTCTTCTCCAGCTTCTCCACTCTGTGCGGCGCTGAAATGTCAACGACATCCACCTCAAATTCCGGACGCATGAAACGGAAGAACCAGTAGGGTTCATCTTTCACAACATAATCCGGCGGCTGAATTCCCTCTGGAATCGTGTCACAGTATTTCACCTTCCAGTTTACAAGCATCAGAACGCGAATCTTTTTCCTTTCAGCGGCCGCAGATTTCCGATACTGTGTTACCACTGCTGCCCCGCATTCTGCCCACAGGAACAGAATCACCAATGCCATTCCCCTTCCTGCTGCCCTCCTGCAGTACTCCGATGCTGCCGTGATCCCTTCAAAGTCATACAGCTTTCCGAGCGCATCATTATTGCTGAGGATCCATCCATTAAAATCCGGATCCGCGGCAAGATCATAATCATAGACATAGGCTTCCCCGGCAGCCCCCTCCTTGCGGTCACAGTCCCAGGGAGACGCATACACCGCAGACGGCTTCGCCACAGTCAGAAGATAGCCAAAAGTCCCCGCACAAAAGAGAATTCCCGCTGCTGCCGCAATTCTCGTTTTCTTCTGGTGAAACCTCAAACGGATTCCGAAGAATGCCTGCTCTCCGGTCAGCAGGAAGGGAATTCTGACCTTTTTCTCTGCAAGCGGGAAAGCAAAACCATCTCTGCACGAAAATGCACCCTTTCTTCCGTTCTCGTAAATCATTCCCGCGATCAGCAGCATCGCAGCATTCTTAAAAGAAGTATTCGCCATATACTGCTCGGTCACACCGGACACCGCACAGGCAAGAAGTACTGCCACGGCATCGAAATTCTTCTCTCGCCAGTAATGAATCACGGCCATCTCAAGCAGAACGGCAAACAACAGGAAGTATAACAGGCCATAATGCACCAGCATATAGACATATGAGCTGTCCACGGTGATGGTTGCATCCATCACCTCCATGTTTCCGGAACCCAGAAGATGTATTCCCTGTCCGCAAAGGTACTGACGGGACAACTCCAGCCTGGTGCTCAGAATCCTGTTCACAAGGTCAAAGAGTTCTCCCTTCAGAAGAATCGGCCCCGCAACCGCAAACACAATGCAGACAACCGGAAGCAGATATGTCAGCACCTGCAGGATTCCGGCAAAAGCCCTGTTTCCCGCCCTTCGGGACAAAAGGATTCCGTTCATCAGCAGGTACAAGGTAACCAATGCCATACCGGTATAGCTGACCGAATACAGGAAAATCACAACATTTCCCGCCATTGCGAGAGCGCTCCAGACAAGGAGCCTTTTCCCCCGCGGCTTTCTGACATACATCAGAAAAATCAATAAGACAAAGTATGTGATATGAAGAACGTTCGGATGTGTAAATCCCATCGACCAGCGGACCAGGTACGTCCCGAGTTTCCTGTGAATCCGGAAAATCTGTTCCTTCCGAAGTCCGGACGTGGTAAGAAAGCACTGCAAGGAGAACAGCATACTCCACAATACAGCGCTGATACGAAACAGCTTCTCCCGGTTAATGCCTCTCATTCCGACAAGGAGAGCAAGGTTAAACAGTGCTCCCATTTTCCCGGAGATCCTCCATGTAAGAATTCCAAGAATCAGCGCTCCCATCATCAGAATCAGCTGGCCAGGGCAATATCTGTCGGACAGAAGCTTCACGGCAAGACACCCGAAAGCGGCCGCCAGTCCTACATTGTAAAGGGTCATGCCCTCATAAAGCCCCATTCCCTTCACGATCGTGAGAATGATATAAAAACCGTAAAACATGAAGACGGAAAGAGAAACTGTCACGTATTTCGAAGAAAACTTCATATAAAAACCATCCGCAGCCATTCTGGCATTCTGCCAGGTAATGTGATACAAATATAACTATAAATTATATCATAAATTGCAGAAAGCCTCCCTTATGAAAAAGATCAGCGTGATTGTTCCATGCTATAACGAAGAAAACAGCGTCCGTGATGTTTACCATCGTGTGACGGCGGTTTTCCGTGAAAAGCTTCCCAACTATCAGTACGATATCATTTATGTCGATGATGCTTCTCCGGATCATACCGAAGAGCTCATCCGCCAGATCTGTCGTGAAGATCCGGAACACTGCAAGGCTGTGTTCAATGCAACCAATTTCGGTTTTCACCGCAACGTGTTCGCTTCCTTTGGCTATGCGGACGGCGATGCGGCTTTTCTGATGTTCGGAGATCTGCAGGACCCTCCGGAGAATCTTCCGGAATTCGTGGCAAAATGGGAGTCCGGCTACAAGGTCGTTGTCGGTGTGCGCAGTTCTTCCGATGACAACGCATTCATGCGATTTGCCCGCAGGAGCTACTATCACATCATCAACATTCTTGCCCAGAAAAAGCAGCTGGAGAACATGGACGGATATGGTCTGTATGACCGCGAATTTCTGGATGCCATTCAGGGCATTGAGGAGGTCGCCCCCTATCTGAAGGCGGTCATTGATGAATACGGGATGAATGTCTGCACCATTTCCTATCAGCAGAACAAAGGAGAACGAGGGAAGAGCAACTTCAATTTCTGGCGCAATTATGACTTCGCGATGCACGGCATCACCTCCTACACCAAAATGCTGATGCGCATCGCCACCTTCGTCGGGCTCACGGTCGGCATCGTCAGTCTGATCTATGCCGCCTATGTATTCATCCGGAAGCTTCTCTTCTGGAACAGCTATCCCCTTGGCGTTGCGCAGATTATGGTCGCCATCCTTTTCCTCGGTTCCATCCAGATCTTCTTTATCGGCATTCTCGGGGAGTATATCCTGACCATAAATGAACGCGCAGCCCGAAAGCCGCGCGTTGTCATCGGAGATATGATCAATATGGATCCGGATCAGCTCCCGGACTCTCATTTGCACAGCTCGTCCACGTGATCGCTGAACCTGCACGCCGGGTTCGTATTGTACCCGGCGTCTATGATCTCCCGGCATTCATAGTCTCCTGTTACTCTTCTCTGAATGTATGCGCAGATGCTGACCTGCGATTTCCCCGCCACAAGACCGCTGCAGATCGAAAGTGTATACATATCTCTCAGGACCTCGAGTCCCAGCAGGTAATGATGGTTTTCCCGTTCGCTGTGCGAAAAGGCAACGGACACCTCGCCATCCGATCTTACTACATCCGGATAGATCAGAAGCTTCTCTCCAAATTCCTTTCGAAACAGCTCCACTGTTTCCACGTCATCTGTTGCAAGAAAAACCTGCTCAAATCCGTACTTTTCCACGGCGTTTCTGCACGCCTCCAGGTGCCGGTCTGCCGTCACACAGGTCGGATGTCCATAATAGTTCTTTCGGAAATCCGTCAGCCGCACATGAACGCCGAGCGTTTTTCGTTCTCCGAGAAAGGCCCTGGCCTTTCTCATCAGTTCTTCCGTCTCGCTGTTCGGCCGAATATACTTGCGGGATACATCTGCCATCGCAGCTACATATTCCTCCGACAGATCATATCCGTTTTCCGGCTTCAGTCTTCTGGAAAAGTCCTGATCACAATCCCGATTCGTCAGCATATACCGGTATTCCCTGCTCTCTTTTTCTGTCACACAGGGCTGCAGAAAATAATATTCAAACGGATTGGTGTGTCCGTGAACCGGCTGCTTCTCAGCATATGTATAGTCTTCTGTAAATTCAATGTAAGGGATCAGATGGAGCTGATCCGCATAGTACAGATAATTCAGAAGCCGCCTGTACTCCGCAAAAAAGCCATCCCCCTTGCTTCCAATCCGGATGCGATACAGGATTCCTGCTCTGGAGCCTTCCGCATCCTCATCTACCCGCAGCGTCTTACTGCTATGTCCCAGAACATCCGCGCGAAATTTCTCGCAATTCAAATTCTTAAGGCACATCTCCAGATAGCGTAATTTCTCATGTTCTGCAATCAGTTTGTTTATTCTGCTCATAAGCCACTATTTCTCAGCGCCCTGACCGCTGTGTAGAGTTGTCCTTTTCCTGTTGCCTTGAAATCAACCGGATGCTTTACTGCATCAAGGATCAGTTCGCCATATCTTTCTCCACTGAATAACCAGCGAATATTCTCATCCCGAAGCAATTCTTCCGCCGCATGCAGATATTCCATATATTGCTCTTCTGTCATTTCCGAAATAAACCGGTACAGCTTCTCATAGGAGCCCATTTCATAAAAATCAATGAAGCAGTTCTGCGGGATATAATCTGTAATATTACGGGCTCCGGCATAAACTGGCACAATCTGCGCATGCAGACAGTCCCAGATCTTCTCCGTAATATAATCACGGTCTGTTCTGGTATTCTCATAACAGATTGCAAAGCGATAATGGTGAAAGGTCTCCGCTTTGCTGGTCACGGTTCCCCGATAACAGGGATGTCCCTTCCGGCTCCAGAGGACACCGTAAAAATCAAATTCTTCCGGATGCTTCGATTCAAAAAACTGATATGCACGGTTTCGCTCACTGTACAATTCATTTTCGTAGTGAGAATTCTTATTGGCAGAAATTGCCGTCACTAATTTTCTCTTCTCAAAAGGAACCTCACAGGAATGAAAATCAAAATAATATGGGATATTTCGTTTGAAAATTCTCTTATTGTCAATCCATTCGGGATTCCAGGTAAGCAGATACGGAAAAATCTGCTTCAGCAGTTTATATCCCTCCGGTGTGTTCAACTTGTTGACCGTGGGAGGTTCTGCATTGCAGTACACCATTCTGCTCGCAAGACCGTTCCTTGTCAGCCTCTGAACCCATCTCCAGTCCAGAACATAGAACAAAAAGAAATCTGCTTCCTCCAGCTTGTTCTCGTAGAAGTCAATTGTATGTATTTCGTGCCCCAGCTCTTCCATATGCCTGGCCATCCGATAAGCTGCACTTTCTGTCGGTATCTTCCTGTCCGGCCCATCCTGATAGAAAACCCGATCCTGCAGTTCCTTCGAACTCCATGGAATCAATGCAAATTTCATACTCTACCCTTTCTTTCTGTATAGCATTCGATATAGCTTCCAGGGACAATAGGCTGCCGCATATATTTTCATCTTTTCTCCGGATGAACATCTCTGACAACATTGGCGTCCCTCTGTTCGAAGCACCTGACGCAGCACCTTCAATGCCTCAGGATCCTCCGCATCTGCGTCCAGATAACGGCGAAGAAGATTTCTGGCCTTTTCCACCTTCAAATCCGTTAATCTCTGAAGCACCTCATCCGGCACATCCGCTTCGGCCTGTTCCGCATAGTCCATCATAGCATCTACTTCTTCCAATGATGTCAGAAAAGCTCTTCGAAAGCCATCCCGCGTAGCACTTCCCGGGCGTTCCAGAACATTCCAGTAAGCGTTTTCAGTAAAAAACATTCCCTCCACATGGATCAAATACTGAAATACAAACAGCTCATCCTCTCCGTATGAAATCTCGGGTTGAAAACGAATTCCGAAACAATCTGCAATTTCACGGCGGAACAGCTTATTCACACTTGAATTGTTATACTGCTCTCTTCCCGTCATCTTCAGTGCTTCTGTCCGGGACAGCAGCGCCGATGTCTTCGGTCGTTTTCTCTTCTCAGACAGTTGTCCGTTCTCCGTGCACTTTACCGCATACCGGTCACAGGCAACCAGACACTCCGGGTATTGCTTCTGCAGGACCAGAAGCTTCTCCAGGGCATCCGGTTCCAGCCAGTCATCCGAATCCAGAAAAAGCAGATATTCTCCTCTTGCTTCCTCCATGCCGCGATTTCTCGCAAGAGACACCCCTCCATGCGAGGAACAAATCAGTCGGATTCTTTCATCCTTCTCTGCATACTGCAATACCCGATTGACGGTATCGTCTTCCGAAGCATCGTCAATCACAATTAACTCCCAGGATGAAATACTCTGATTCAGGCAGGATTCAATCCCTCTTGCAATGTAAGCCGCTGTATTGTATGCCGGCATAATGATACTGACCTTTTCTTTCATAAAGTAATCCTCTACTCCACCTGCCTGGGCACATAAACCAGGGAAACCAGTCCATTCCTGCCTTGTTCTACACGATATAACCTGTCATAACCAATATCATTTTCATTTGCAAAGATCGGTGAGTAATACTCCGCAAACCCCTTTTCCATATCAATATTCCTGAGATATACATAAGAACATTGAATGGCTTCCAGCATGCCGGACACCTCCTCCGGAGTCATTCTGGTCCCGTAGAGAATGTCATCTTCATACCAGTTGATCGAAAACAGATTTCCATCACAATTTCCCGGGTACACCTGATAAGAGAAATCTCCCATTGCATTCGGTTCATTGTCTGCGTTGGCATTTACAAAGCTGATAACATCCCCGCTTTCAAAGGAAATGCCCTCAATTCCCTTAAAATCAATCTTTGCCGGCTTATCGTAAAGCTGCGAAACGCCGAGAACAAGATTCGAATCCAATAGAAACAGTAGCATAATCCCCCAGAACGGATTGTAGTTTCCCACATACTCATGATCCGCTTTTCTCAGCATTCTGTATCCAAGAAGGAATACCAACGGTCCCATGTAAGAGAACAGATAACGCCACAGGGATCTCGCGTTCTGTGTAGACCAGCCTTCCTTCGGAATTCCATAGGCAACTGCGATTCCGGAATAGTAGAACAGCAAGTACATCACCAGCCCGATGATCAGATAATAGTACATCCCAAAAGATACGGATCGATAAAAACCACCGTTTTTCAGGGTTCGTCCTGCCCTTTTCCGGAAATAGCAGCAGAATATGATCACTTCTCCCACTACAAGGACAAATGTCAGCAGAAACGTAAGTGCCGAATAGCTTTCACCTTCATACAGAACATTCAAGGCGGTACACACCGCAGCAGCAAGAACTCCAAGTCTGCAAAGATCCGGAAACAGCTTGTCCTTCCCGCTGGTGTGATATAAAAGGAGTTCTCCAAAAATGCCCAGCATCAGAAGAAGATTCACCACCGTATAGTCGGACATTCCCCACCAGTACCCCATGTGTGAGGCTGAGCTGGACATGACCGTCTTCAGTACCGCAAACAGAACCAGACCATTTTCATGTAAATTCAGAGAAGAGCCCTTTACCATGTACAGCAGAATTGCCATGGCATAGGCAAGAATAACGGGAACGGTAAGAATGTACCGGCTGCCGACTTTGCAGAAACAGAACAGCCAAAGTGCTGCAGCGACCAGCCCTGCGGCAAGAATCCCCCAGTGCTGCAGCAGAGAAGCGACAAGTCCGGTATAGGCTCCGCCGCCACCAAGAAGGGCCGGTACGCCATTTGCAACAAGTGCTGCGGCAGCATACGCGACCACAACCCTTGTCATCATCCACAGCCAGCTCTTCCGGTTTGTCTCCGGCTGCACGGCCAATGTGGTTCCGGCAATGACAAGGACCAGAATCGCTCCCAGAATCATCCCTGCCTGCTTCGTCAGAACCACGACTGCCAGGCCCAGCAGCATACAGCCGAAATGAAATTCTCTCTTCTCTTCCTGCCAGCGAAGAAACATAACCAGCACGTAAATCATGGCAGCACCAAGGAGCATATCCGCATATAACGTCACATAGCCATGGAACACCCCTGCTCCCAGCATCGGAAACATCCAGATCATCACCACAGCAGCCAGCCATTTGCCCCATGTTCTCTTTCCTCTTCCGGAGAACTCACTGAACACAGGCATCAGAAAGCTCAGGATCATCATCGCATGTCCGAATGTCATGATTCCAACGGAAAAATGCGTCCACATTTTTGTGGAAAAGAAATCCCATAAGGCGCTGATTTCAAGATAGCGGACTACAACTCCCGCAAGATCTCCGAATTTTCCGTTTACATAATAAAACTTTGCAATTTTTCCCCAGTACGTATATTCATCTGCCGCCTGCAGATATCGTCCATAGGAGGCGATGAACATCAGTATTCCAAGCAACAGATATGCTGCCATCCCCTTGGTAAAAAGGCATGATTTCATCCGTTCTCTGCTGCGGAAAAGCCAGTATATACAGCCCCCGGCAGCAATCACATTCACCGCAGTGATCATCACACAGCCTGCCTGAAAGGTAGCCAGCAAGCCTGTTCCAATTAAAACCAAAATTGTAAAAAAGATGGAAATGGATAACGTTTCCTCGATTTTCCTTTTCGAAAGATACGCAATGCATGCTGCCAGGGGAAGGATTACAATAAAAGACATCTCTTAACTCCGTTTCTTCTGTGCTATAATCCGTTTTGTGTAACAATCGTTTATTGCCACAGCAATCTAATCAATACTACCACAAAGGATTTTCCATGAATATTTTTTCCAGATATCTCCATCATTCCAAATACCGCAGAATTTCTGTTCTGCTCCTGATCTATGCTGCAGTCAGCCTCGTCCTGTTCTACAGCTATATTTATAATGATATCCTTGAAACCACCCGTATGGGTATCCGGTTCTGGGAAGATCTTTTCGCGGGCAGGATCCGCTTCTTCTATAACGAATTTGTTGCCATGTCCCCCGCAGCTTATGCGAAGGATGTACAGGGAGTTTACGATTTTCCCATTTACATTCTGTTTGCGATCTGGGATTTTCCTCTGTATCTGATTTCCAGATTCAGCTCTATCGACGTTTTTCAGAGTGTCGGCTGCATGCTGTGGATCAAAACCATGCTGCTCGTTTTCTCTGTTCTGTTTGCCATTGCATTATATCGTCTTGCCATAGCCATCGAATTGAAGGAAGAGCAGGCTCTGCTTGCCTGCATCCTGTTCTATACTTCCAATCTGTTCATGACCTCCATCATCGTTCTGAGTGCTTATGATATTACCGCCCTGTATTTCACCATTCTGGGCGTAACCTGCTGGGTCAGGAATGACCGGAAGGGCTTTCTACTGAACTTTATGCTTGCTATCCCGCTGAAAATGTTCGCTCTGCTGATCTTTCTTCCTCTGCTTCTTCTTCATGAGAAGAAGATCTGGAAAATCATCTGCAGCACGCTTCTTGCGCTCTCTCCCATTCTCGTCTTCCGGATTCTGATTCCCTGTTCCGGGAACGGAATCGGCTTTCGCCTTTCTGATATGCTTCACAGTACCGATCTCAGCAATCTTGCACTTCTGTACGCCATTACCTATCATTCCGAAATGGTTCTCGGTGAGATTTACTATTCCGTCATCGGTTTTGGAATTCTCATGGCCGCATGCTATTTCGTCCGCCTGGAGACCAGCCGGCAATATGCGCGGTGGGGAATCTATGTCTGTTTCGTATCCTACGCGATATTGTTCACCACCTGCGTTTCTCATCCATACTGGATCATCATCATGACTCCGTTCACCGTACTTCTTGCCATGATGAACCACAGGTATCTTCATATCTATCTTCTTCTGGATATGGTCGGCACCTGGGGCATCCTCCTGGCACAGCTGTTCTACTTCCCCTGGTGCTTCGGCAATGCGATGGCTGCCAATATGTGGCCGAAGCTTCTCGGATCAAGAGCCTTCGAGCAGTTTAACCCGGTCACCATTCTCTCCAACGGCAGAGATTCCGAATCCATCCGCAAGCTGTCTACCGGAGCCAAGGGCATGGGCAGCAGTGTGTTTCTTGCCTGCATCCTCATGATGGTCATCTTCAACTGCCCTCTCATTCAGAAACGCATCCAGCACAGCTCATCACATCTTCTGCATTCCGATGGATCTGTTGAGAAGTGGGTGCTCTCTCTGAGGGTTCTTTCCTCTATGATCCTTGGGTTTCTTCCGCTCCTGATGTATGCACTCTGGCTTGCTTCATAAACAGCATTCTGCTCTGCAGCAGATAAGCAGCAACGTACAGGCCGCAGGTCAGGCGGAACAGGTCGACGGAATACGGAAGTTCCAATCTCGCAGTTCCATAGCAGACGAGACTGCTCAGCCAGCAGATTCCAATGACAGGAATCTCCCTTTCCCCGCTGTTAATGGAAAAAAGAAAAACCAGCATCAGGATATCCAGCGAATAAGCATAGCGCTCATGCATATTGGGAAGAAACAGAACGCAGGTCCAGATGCACCAGATACACAGGCGCAACAGAAGGCTTCTGTCATAAGGCAACCAAGCTTCCTGCTTCATCTGCATATTTAACATCTTCCATAGTCCCGCTGCCAGAACCGACATTGTGAGCAGAACGGCAATTCGATTCCAATCACTGTGCGTTCCTGCCGGAAAGAGCATCCCCCAGAACGATGGGAAATTAAAGCGAATCGCAGAATATTCGGTGGTCTGATTCAGATATATTCCAAACGGGTCTGTCAGTTTCCTTCCTCCCAGAATCGCCGGAACACAGAAGGCATAAAAGCCAGGAAGGATCCACAGAAACTTCTGGAAATGATGCCGATTCCATATCAGCCAGGCCATGAAGAAAAACGGGACAATAAATACTGCCTGCAATTTGAAGGACAGTGCAATGCCGAGTACGAAGAAGGCTACGGTATACTTTTTCTTCAGATACAGACAGACGCACAGAAGAATCCAGAACGTATAAATGGAATCGCACTGTGCCCAGTGTGCAGAATCAATCCATACCTGCGGGAAGAGAAGCACTGTGCCATATAAAGCCATCTGTTCTTTCCTCGTTCCTCCAAGTATTCCAGCCAGTTTCCCCGCCAGCACAGCCAGAAGATAATCGAAAATACAGGACACCAGCTTATAGGCATAGAGCGGCTTCAGCGGTAGATATGTCATCATAAGAATAAATGTCTGATAAGGGAGATTATAATCTCCCACCTGTACTCCCAGGGCCTTTCCTCCAAGCTGCTGAATCGTCTCGTACCACGGCTGCAGAAAGGCTCTGTAATCTCCTGATATATCATTCCGAAGCAAAAAGCGGAGAACTCCTCCAAGCAGACTGATGCTCAGAAGGAATCCTATTTCCCTTCTGCAGATTCCCTGTTTCCTGTCCATAAATGTCCGATCCCCCTGTAGGTGAAAAGCAGCCACAGCAACACATTGACTCCGACAGCCATCTGGTAAAAGTCATAGCCAAACCTCTCATATCCGCCATAGGCCGAGCCGAGCATGAAAAGTGTTTCCGTCAGCTCCGTAAACAGAACAAACTGATACAATCTGCGATCACGTAAACGTCGGAAATCCGCAATCAATAGGACCCACACCAGTGTAAATCCATCCTCCGCATGACCGTAAGGAAGAAACAGCAGGCAAGTCCACGCTGTCCACACAAGAAAATCCTCGCGATGCAGCGGTCCGTCCGAATACAGATAGAGACCTATGAGCAAAAGCCCCAGGGTCATCAGCACAGCCACCATTCCGAACCGAAGCTGTTCTCGACCGGTTACCAGTGACCAGAAGGACAGATTATGGTCAAAAACGTTGTCTGTGTTCAGCCAGGACAACAATCTGTGAAACGGCCAGAACAGGTCTGCGTGGCTCACAATATGTGAAATTCCAGGCAGATAAAGACCTGCAAGAAAGCATCCGCCACAGCCGATGAGTTTTTTCTTTTTCAGTATTTCCGCAAGGTAAAAAGGAACCACTGCTCCCGCTGCCGGGAAACAATAAACTGCTACCCCAAGAAGGAGAAAAGAAAGTCCATCCTCCCATTTCCCATCAGAATGTTTCCCAACATGCCCCATATAGCATAATAAGGAAAGCACCAGTAAAATGCTTCCTGCCAACAGCCAACCAATCGGATAGGCTTTTGCTGCAATCACAATACAGAGAACCAGCATACCGCCGATCACGGTTCCAAAAAGCAGCTTTCTATTCCGGATAATAAACATACGAACAGCTTCCATACTTCTCCACCTCAAATCCTTCCTGCACAAAGGCGGACAGATCTGCTCCCTCCTCCAGGATGAACACACCATTTCTGTCCGGCTCAGCCTGTTCCATATCAAAGTACAGATTCCCCGCAGATTTCGGCATAGGATGCCAGTCACTGAATACTCTTGTATTCATATACTCGTCCACCGGCATCTGAACATAATAGAGCACTTTGGGATAAATGCCGGACTTATTGATATGAATAGTTTTCCCGCTCTTCTCCCCTTCTGCCAGAGCGTCCTTGAGTCCCGAATCAAAGGCCGCCGCAGATTCCTGCCGATATTCTGTAAAATAATATTGTGCGAAGCAGAGAAAGGAAACCAGATACAGGCACGCAGCGCCGACAGAGACCCATTTGGTCCAACGGGGAAGAATGTGTGCACAGAAAGAACAGAAGATCTCAATGCCATAACCTCCCATGATCAGCATGGGAAGGAAAATAATATTCACCCGGTTTACATTTACATGACTGGTAAGTCCCAGAAAAAGCCCGCACAGGAATTGAAGAAGCAGAAAGAATTCCGGCGCATATTCGCGTCTCTTCCATTTTCTGCAAAAGGAATGTATGCTCGCCGCAAGCCCAATCATAATAAACAGAATTCCAAAAGAATAATATAATCCATACTTCGTTGGAGAATTCCAGATCAGGCCATCGGACTGCAGAAACAGGATTCCTGCAAGATTCTCCGCGTTCTGCCAGAAGGTATACCCGTTGGTCTGACTGGTTCTGAGAAAATCCAGTTTGGGGATGGAAAAGAATCTGGTTTGAATCTCGCCAATATAGCCATAATTCACAAGCAAAACCAGCACAAGAGGAGCCGAAAACACAGCTACAATCACAGCGCTCCCCCACAGCGACCGGCTCTTTGGCGTAAGCCTGCCCTCACGGATCAGATACCACACTCCCAGAAGAAGAATGATGGGAACATACATCCATACAACTGCATAGCTATACAGAGCGAATCCATACATCAGTGCAGAAAGGAAATAGAACCGCCTGCTCTCTGAACCTCGCAGAAAGAAATATAAGCCAAACAACAGCATTCCGGGCGCCAGATTGGATTCCAATCCCCATCGTGACATCATAATATGCCAGGGGCACCATGCTATTATCATCATCGCCCAAAGCGCTGCCTTCTCATCATAAATACGCCTGGCAACTCCATAGGCGGCAGGAAGAGACAGAATCGCAATAATGACCTGTGGAATTCGGATCACCCAATCCTGTGGCCCGAAAATTGCTATGAAGGGAACCATCAGGTATGTCTCCAGTGCATTCATTCCCCCTCCATTTGTAAACAGATAGAGAGGAAAACGATACCCCATCGTATCATGATGCGTTGTCAGTATATTCCATGCCTCATACCCTGCAAAAGCTTCATCCTGATTTAAGCCATTGGGAACAATTCCAAAATCGAATACTCTTATAACAATTCCCGATAAAAAGATCAGAATAAATAAAACGATTCTTCTGTTCTTACTTTTCTTCTTCACAGCATCTACCTACAACAATTTCTGTAATTCTCTCTACGGTGCTCTGGATAATGTGTATTCCTGCCTCCATCCTTCTGATAAAATGTCTCATCTGACTTACTCTGATTGGACCATATATGGCCTTTTCCACCATAGTACCAGAAACAGAAGCGTGAAAAGGGCACAGACCGCTCCCGGAATCAGCCCTGGTGTACAATACCTCATTCGTATCGTATGTTCCCCCTCTGTAACATCAAACATCATAAACGCATCATCTGCTCTGAAAATTTCAGCAGCTTCTCCATCGATCCACAGCTTCCACCCCGTAGAATACGGAATAGACAGCATGACATGTTCATTCTGATCTGCTACAAGACTCCCCTCAATCGTATTGCCAGCAATCGAAAGATCATTTTCTACATTGCGCAGTCCGGAAATACTCTTTTCCAGTTCACCGGTTCTCCGAACATAACACCAGATATGATCAAAATGGTAAGTTCCCCCATTTTCCAGGTTGATTTCGACAGCATCCAGAGCATTGTCACTGTTCACATAACCGATATTGATCATCCAATCGTGACGACCTTCATAAATATGATTCTTATTATTTGTCCCAGCTAATCTCTCTGAATACTCCGTCCGTTCTCCATCTTTACAGCCGTAGATATTTACCAAGAAGGTTGTAGCATCCCCTGCCGAGTAATCCGTTCCCTCTAAGCAGATATATACTTCTCCATCTCCAAACGTCTCCAGATCTTCCGGATACAGAATAATACTACCGTCTCCATCCGTATAATAGTCATTTGCCCCCAGCCGCCTCACACCTTGAAGCTCCGTTCTGCATAGAAGCTCATCCTGATCCAGCGCAAGATCACTGACAACGGCGTCCGCTAGAACAGCATTGGTAACCACTGCCTGCATCAGCGCCTCCTGCCTTTGCATGTAGTCAAGTGATGTCCAGTCTTCTTCACGTAACGTTCTGGAAAATGCATGAAGCAGGGAGTTCTCCCGATCGACATGATAGACAGAATAATCCATGCCATGAGAATCATCCGTAAGCTCATGCTCCGAATATCCATAGGGAAGGCGATACTCTTCACCGGTTGTAATCAGAAACCTGCTGACTCCCATCAGATTTTCAAGCTCAGCACGTCGATTTAAACCATAATAAGAGTTTGCTGCGTTGGTCAAAAGTCCAATATTCTTATGAAACAAGGAAATGTTATTGTTCCCCAATGACAAATACAGATTCATCCCGCTCAGGCCATACAACATGGTTTCATTATAAATTGTCCCCATGTTTGATCCATCGAAACGCTCCTCCGGCTCAGCCCCGACTTCACGAAGAAGCGGCATCGCTCCAGCATTGGTCACCGTCTCATAGGCTTCTCCTCTCGGTGTGTTCGCGCGAAGGGCATTCTCATAGTTTTCGCTGAAATGATAGCGTGCCGGGATACACACGCCAATCATAGTGAATAACGTTATGACAATATAGTAGCTTCTCCAGGCAATTCGGGAGCTCACGAATAGAAATGCAAGCAGGACTGCCAATAAAACAACTGTTTCCTTCACCAAACGCCATTCGTTGATGAAGCCGATGATTCCAATGTAAATCACAATAACAGCGGTAAGAATAGCCTTCTTCCTTCCAGTCAATTCTCGGAGCTCCGGAAGTACCACTGTCACAATCATGGCGATCAGAAGCGTATATGCGAAAACCCAACGATTGGCACTGTAACTAAAGCCATTCATCATGCTTCCAAAGGCAGGAAGAAGCATTCCAACCGTCAGAACCGCAAATTCAAGCTTCAGCCTTTGATGCTGCTCCTGGAGAAACAGTGCAGCAACACATACCAGGGCAATCGTGGCATAGCCAATATAGCAGTCACGATCAGACATCATGTATGAGCTTGTAAAACCGGATATCCACTTCCTGTAATAATCCGCAGGATACAGGAAAGAGTGATAGAAATCTGCTCCAATTCTCTCGGAACCAGACATTAACAACAAAACAGGAAGTAAAGCAGGAAGTGCTAAGCCCGCCGCTGCAACACCATTTAGAAAAAACTTTCCTATTAATCTGATTACGTCTGCAATATGTTGGAACTGTCTGCGGTCAAAGAGAAGCTTCATCATACAATACATCACAATGAGAGCAACAACCATATATGCGAAATAAAAGCAATTTACAAACAGCCAAAAACAGGACATCAGAAATAATTTAGAGCGTTTTTTCTTCCACAGATCATCAATTCCTAAAATAATCAGAGGGAAAAGGTATAGCATGTTTAAAAAATAAGCCCATAATGGGAAAATATAGCTGGATGCAGCAAATACATAGACAAGAGACCCAATCAACGTATTCTTCCAATTGCATTCTCTTTTTTTGCATAGAAAAGCAAAGGAAATTCCGGACAGATATAATTTAACCATTATAACGCAAGTATAAGCTACGCTCGACTGATTTTCTGGAATAAATGCTGCCACCCAGTTAAATGGATCCAATAGATGTGCAGACAATGATACCAGGACATCACCCCCATATCCAATTCCTATCTCAAACATTGGAATAGTTAGCTGATGATCTATAAAAACAGAATTAGCAATGCTGCGAATCCATCTTCCGATGTATACAAAAATCAGATAATGTTGATTCATTCCATCGTAGGTACACATGATGGATTTATGATATTTCTGGCACCAATAAAGAAAACAGAAATAAAATAATACGCAAGCCAAAACCGTGTACAGTGTAATGAATTTTTTAGTGTTATTTCGTATTCTCATTCTGATATCTCACCAAAAATATATACTATATTTTCGTTTATCTCCAGCTATTGATAAAACTCTTGTATTGCGTCAATCACCTGATTCTGGTCTTCTTGCGTCAATCCATAATACATTGGCAGCCGCACTAATCGTTCACTTTCTTTCGTGGTGTACTCGTCAACGCCATCAAATCTTCCATACTTTAACCCCGCCGGTGCGGAATGGAGAGGAACATAATGGAAAACTGCTAAGATATCATGGGCTTTCAGAAATGAAATCAATGCAGTTCTCTCCTGCAGGTCTTTTGTTTTTATATAAAACATGTGTGCATTGTGTTCACATTCCTCTGGAATATAGGGCAAATCGATTCTCCCCTCTTCCTGCAGAGATTCAAGCGCATCATAATATGTACTCCAGCACGCGAGTCGATATTGGTTAATCTCATCTGCATTTTCCAACTGAGCCCAAAGATACGCCGCGTTCAGTTCGCTTGGTAAATAACTGTCTCCGAAATCAACCCAGGTATATTTATCAACCTGTCCTCTGAAAAACTTAGCTCGATTGGTACCTTTTTCTCTCAGAATCTCCGCTCTCTCATTGTACTCTGCATGATTAACAACCAATGCCCCGCCTTCTCCCATAGAATAATTCTTCGTTTCATGGAAAGAATAGCATCCAAAATCACCAATTGTTCCCAGAGAACATCCCTTATATCGACTCATTACTCCCTGCGCCGCATCCTCAATGACCTTAAGGCCATACTCCCTGGCAATAGCAAGAATGGACTCCATGTCACACGCTACACCGGCATAGTGAACCGCAATAATTGCCCTGGTACGATCCGTGATGGCGTGTCGTATTTTCTTTTCATCCATATTCATAGTATCCGGTCTGATATCTACGAATACCAACCTTGCTCCTGCAAGAATTGCAGAAGTTGCTGTACTGGAAAAAGTAAAACTTGGCAGGATCACCTCGTCACCGGGCTTAAAATCACTCAGTAAAGCAGCCATATCCAACGCCGTCGTTCCGCTCGTGGTCAGTAGCACCTTCTGTGCTTGAAACCTATGCTCCATCCACTCATTGCATCGGTGAGTAAACCTTCCGTCACCACATATCTTTCTGGAATCAATGGCTTGCTGCACATATTCAATTTCATTCCCCACACACGGAGGTACATTAAATGGAATCATATTTATTCTCCCTTAATAACAGATAATTACGGATCCATAGGATGAAAACTATATACGCCATACCATTCTATTTGCTCAATCTCTTCGCAAATTACATTTGTATTATAATGATCTTTGATATATTGTACTAAAATTTGTTCATCCCTTTCCGCATAATCAATAAAATAAACATTCGGATTTTCATAAAGCGTTTTTACTAAATTATGCGGATCACCGTACTCTTGTGCCTGTTCCGTCACGATTGGTGACTGTGCAGGCCATCCTCCCATAGGCACTGAATTAGACAAAGCGTCCGGTTCTACATAATCAAATGGACTATAGGAATAAAATAGAACATCAACCTGAGGTACTATATCCCAGACATACAGTTCTCCCACGCGATCCGATAGATCCTTCAATAAAACATCAGTTCTTATCTTATTGGACTCATTATGTGGTAACAGTTCCTGTACAGAAGAAGTCATCACGTAGATTAACCCAATCGAATATAGTACGATGTAAAATATAGTACATTTTCTTTTTTCACTATGATCATTCAGACAAGACACTGCTAGAGCATACAGAGATATGCATTCTGGAAGAACAGCGCGTTCAATGACTCTTCCTTTGTAACAAAGATACGCCACTTCGATCAAGAAAACGCCAAGACCACATATCAGCAATCGTCTTTTCCTGGAATTGTCATTCTTTGCTAACACACAGATTATAAAAATGATAGTTACCGGAACTGAGATCAAATGAGCCAACTCTTGAAGATTATCAGAAATATGCTTCCACTCAATCTGTGTTTTTCTCTCCACATCGCGAAATTGACATATTGCATTCATAGTTTCTGTGTTACAGAGAGAACGATCTGCACAAATATACCGCTTTAGCACCTCAACGTCATTACGATTCAGCCCTATCTTTTGATATTCCTCTGCATGGTTTTCATAATCAGGAATTCCGTAATCAAAAAGGTTAGACCTCGATGCCGTGTATTCTCGATAGGCATTCCATTCCGAATTGAATCTGTAGACACCATAATCTGCAAGTAATAACATAAAGACGGTCAAAATTGGAATACACCATTTAATAACTTCTTGCCTTCTCAGCACTCCTTTCCCACATTTCGCAATACAATAACATGCCATAAGCACTAAAAATGGCACCATTGCCACTGTCGTTTCTCTGCGAAATGCGCTCCCCCATATGATCAACGTATCAGAGAGAATATAGAAAAAGAATGTTCTCTTTCTATCACAGTTAAAGATTGTTAAACCCACCACTCCTGACACAAATGGTAGAACACCAGTGTATGAAAAATTGAGACGATTCACCATGGGGACTATGGTCATCACCAAAAGAAGAAGAGCTGCTCCAATTCCCTTCCATCTTTTTTTGTTCCAACTAAATACTCCCAAGGTGACATATCCACCAAAGATTGAGCCTAAAGAAATCAGTGTCATCCAATTGTGATAAGGAGAAATCTTATATAAAAAGCACAGAAGGTACCCTAAAACAATATTAGTAAAAAGAGTATATGGGTACTGCTTACCATATGCTCCACTTGTAACCAAAGCGATATAAGTATCGTCATTTACTAAATATCGCACCCTTCCGTTAATCACAAGGCACACCATTGTGAGACCGCAAAAGATGATCCAACCTATGCAAAGCAAGAGATCTATATCAACAGCCGCGTTTGGTTGTTTTTTTATGAACTTCTTCAACTGTTTTTCCCTCTTCTCAATAGATTTTCAAGACTTTTGACACCCAAATCATTGCATTAACACTTTCCCAAAAACATGTAAGCTATCAATCTGTATTTTGAAACAGCCTTAACAAAAAGAATGGGTACCATTAATGCCAGAATAAAGGAAGCCACACCATTTGCGAGAGCAATGGAAAATACTCCTACCCAACAATAGTATTGCAGGGCATAAATAGCAACGGTATTCCTTCCCACTGTTTGCAGGAACTTAACCGGAAGATATTTCCATACTTTACAGGAAACGGTCCATATAAAAATGATACCCAAAAGAGGTGTCAGGTAAAGCCGATAAATACTGCAGAAGTAGTGAAACACTCTTGCTTCCACGCCTGTCAGATGAATCCAATTTGCAAATAGAGGATCCGCATTGCGCATCCAGAAACAGGCTGCAACAGGCCAGCCAACAAGAGCTGTCACTTTGATTACCCTTTTACACGGAATATGTTCCCAGAAAGCAGGTGTGACGAATCCTATGGTATACCACAGGAAATACATTCTTACCAATCCCACTCCAAAAGCATTCCACGGAACGGAAAGCAAAAGAATATACGCCAAAGCATACATTGCGTATTTCAAAGGTGCCGGAATTTTATCAATCAGAAAAACAATCACATTAATTTCAGCCAGCACCCATAGAAACCACAGCCCCTTTTCCGGATAAATAAGAATGGAACCATATGGTATGCCATCTTTCATGGTACTAAAGATACCCCACACCAGAAACGGAACAAGCAAAGAGCTGATCCGTTTTCCTAACTGTTTGTATGTGGAATGTGGATGTACCAATTGTGCCACATATC
>Ga0129311_1000571_pt1 | contig 31334 bp, 17 predicted proteins | sample Go1ome_FD_94435 | JGI IMG/M metagenome (GOLD analysis project Ga0129311, IMG submission 94435) | Western lowland gorrila individual fecal microbial communities from Wisconsin, USA - Go1022B metagenome | ecosystem: Host-associated > Mammals > Digestive system > Large intestine > Fecal | place...
GATTAGGAGAAGATTTTCGAGGATAGATCTATTTTCGAAGAAGGAGTGTGCCGGTGGCACATGACTGATGAGAAAACAGATATAGACCGAAAAGATTCCTTAAGATGAGGCAGGTTATTTTTTTGAAGGTTACTAAACCGCCCTGATAGTGGGATGGTTACAGCCAAAGGCAAGGGCGTCCGCCGTGAGACGGAATCTTAAGGAAGCCGGCGGCAAATATCTGGTCTGACGGACAGAAACCCGATATTAGGCCTAATGGCGAGGATAAGATTGCACAAGAAATCGAAGTCCGATAACCATCCGAAATCGCCCAAGGCCCGTTTACAGTCACTGAAGATATTTGCAAGTGTTTGAAGTTAGTCTCAGATTTTTGTCTGTGTCAGCGCCGTCTGTTTCGCTGTGCGATTTTCGTAAACGTCTCCGGAGTTGCGTATTGACGCGCTGCCACCGGTTCCGTACTTTTCCTTTCTGCCAGCGGTTCAGTACTTTTGCTCTCTGGTATGATTTTCGGTATGATTTTCGACCCTCTTGACAGGTAAGGTTATCTGTAATTACTTGTATCTTAATTGATTAAGTGACAAGCCTCTTGCCAAGAGGTGTCAATGAAAGGTGGTCTTGGCAGATCCCTTTCCTGGCTCCAATCTCGCAATGTGCTCAATTTCAGAATCTTACCGCGAATGCGTCCGGAATTACGCCTGCCAAGAAGGTCGAAATTTTGCGCCTGTCCAAGTTAATAAGCCTAATTTCGATACGCAGGGAAGTGTCGAATTTTATTTGAAGTAAGTCTAATGAAGAAACTCTATGGAGGAAGGAAAGCAGAAAACGAAAGTGAGGGTGTGTCATAATGCCCAAATAGAAAGGTTCACCCCTGCTACAGATAACTGCAACAGGGGTGATTTCTTCAAAAAAGGAGTTTTGATACACCTTCACTCGATTATATAAGGTGAGTTGGAGTTTGTCGGAAGGCTCCACCAGAGTTCCGCTTTGATCCTTCGGGAGTTGCTCACCCAAGCCAACACCTGTTCCTGTTTCTGGATTCTCAGCATCATCCTGTCCGCGGATTTCATATTGTTTCAATAAATATTGAGATTTCTGCGATTTCTCGCAGAATTTATTTTGAGATACATTTTCCGTGTCTACTTCTCGCGCGCGGTACACTTTCTGTCTCTAAAAATGCGGACAGCCGGCATCATGTCCAATATAAATTTGCGCTGAGTTGTATTATTATCAAAATAAAAATTGCGGAAAGTCGCTGAGCAGACCGTTTGTCGTAAATTTCATTCCTTGTAGCTGCTTGGTGCAGTGCCGAACTGCTTCTTGAACGACTTGGAGAATACGGAGACAGTGCTGAATCCGGCCATGTCAGAGATTTCGGATATGGTGTATTTGCCTTCCAGAATCATTTCCGCGGCCCTGTTCAGCTTATAGGTCTTGAAGAACGTTCCCGGATTCTCGCCGGTAAGGCCCTTCACCTTGTAATAGAACTTCGTTCTGGACATATGCATGCGTTCAGCAATCTCCACAACGTTCAGTTCCGAATTCGACAACTCATTCTCCATCAGCTCGTAAAGCTCGGTCATGAACTTCTTGTCTTGAGGTGAAAGTACGTCTTCTTCCATATTTCCGGTCCTGGTGGAAGAAGAAAGAATCTTGCGGACATTCTCCTGATTCTGGATCTGCGAGTGTATCATGGCCAGGAGATAATCCGGGTCGAAAGGCTTCGTCACATAGGCATTGGCCCCGACGTTGAGACCCTTGACCTGATTCTGCATTGCGGCATTTGCGGTGACGAGAATTATAGGAAGATGGCACAGCTGCATGTCTTCGCGCACTTCCGAGCAGAGGGTGTAGCCGTCTTTTCCCGGCATGACCACGTCGCACAGGATGCAATCCGGGGCATTTTCTTTCATCGTCTTGATGGCACTGTCAGCATCGAATCTGCAGATGACTTTGTAATATGGAGACAGCAAAGTCTTGAGATACAGTGCGATTTCCGTATCATCGTCTATCACCATTACGGTCTGCTTCTCATCCTCGATTACTGGTACCGGTTCCTTGCTTTCCGGCAGCGGGAATACCTCTTGCTGCTCCACACTGCGCTTGACCTTGGTGTCGTCTGCATAGGCTGCCTCGTCGGCAGGAATTACTAGTGTGAACTGGGCCCCGTGCATCTGTTCCGGCTGGATTGCCTTCAGGAAACCATGGTGCAGCATTGCCAGACGTCTGGAGTAATAAAGTCCGATTCCCGTTCCCATAGTGTGGTTTTCGGCCGGCTGATTCGTTATCTGATAGTACCTTCCGAAAATCTTGTCCATCTCGTCCTCAGGAATGTCAGAGCCGGAATTGATGACGGAAATCTTTATGTATTTGTGCCACTTCGCGACTTCTTTTCCGAAGGACTGCACAAGTTCATCAGCATTGACAACATCGAAGCTGATCTCGATTTTGCCGCCGGCAGGCGTGAATTTCAGGGCATTGGACATGAGGTTTCCTATGATCTTGTCCAGTTTGTCCTCGTCAAGCCATGTTATGAACGAGTCTTCGATTCCGCTCGTCTGAAGCGTGATGTTCTTGTTCGTCATATTGTAACGGAAAACATCCAGATTCTTGGAGATGATGGAAATGGCGTCGGTAAGGCCGACCTGGAGAGTGAGCGTATCCTCCTCCAGTTTGTTGAAATCCATCAGCTGGTTCACCAGTTTCAGCATCCTGTCCACACTTCGGCGTACAATCATCAGAAGATTCCTGTCAGAACTCTTTATGTCCGGAGATTCGGCCAACTGCGATACCGGTCCGGAAATCAGAGTGAGAGGCGTTCTGAATTCATGTGAGATGTTTGCGAAGAAACTCATATTCATCTGATTGATAAGATGTTCCTGAGCTTTTTCGCGTTCGGCCTTCTCAGTCGCTTTCCTCTCCCTGCGGAGTCTCAGGTTGATGTGTATTATCCATGCTGACAGGCCTCCTGCCAATGCCAGATAAATCAGCCACGCCCACCAGGACGCCCATGGCGAAGGTTTTACAGATACGCGGATGGAGTTTTCAGTAGGTTCAATGCTACTGTCATTACTCGTGATGCGTACCTTGAATACATAATTGCCGGCAGGCAGGTTTGCATAATAGGCTTCGCGGTTATGACCGCATTCGATCCAATAGTTGTCGAAGCCCTCCAGCATGTAACTGTAATAGATTCTTTCATGTTCGCTATAGTCCAGTGCTGAAAACGAGATGTTGAAACTGTTCTGTTTGTGGTTCAGGTGAATGTCCGGGCAGCAGGAAAGTACTTTGTCTATGCAACTGCCTTTGCCGGGAACCATTATCTTGTTGTGGACTTTCAGGTTTTCGAAAACTATAGGAATCCTCGTTGTGTCTCTCTTGTATTCCGGGTTGAACAATGTAAGTCCGTGAGTTCCGCCGAATACCAGACGTCCGTCAGACAGTATGCAGGAAGCCCTGTCGTAGAACTGGTTCCCTCCCAGACCGTCAGTCGCGAAGTAATTGGTATAGGTCAATGTCTTCGGATCGAGTCTGGACAATCCGTACAGGGTGCCTATCCAAAGTAAACCTTTATTGTCTTCTTCTATCGATGATATGTCTGTACATGCGGCCCCCGGAACGGGAATGATGGACCCGTCATGTTTGTTGTACCGGAGAAGTCCGTTGGATACTGTCCCTATCCAGATGTTGCCTCTTGTGTCCTGATATGCATCAGTCGGAATGAAAAGAGGTGTCTTTAGGCAAGCCTCCCACTCCTCTTCCTTGACAGGCAAATCGCTGATTTCCAGTGTCTCTACATTGATAAGTTTCATTCTGTTTCTGAATCCGCACACCAGCATTGACTTGTCGTTATATCGGGAAACTGAAGGGATGAACGAATATCCTTCGAAGAGTTTCAGTTTTTTGGCTTCGGTGTCGCCGGGGCGCAGGTATGATACGTACTGGCTGGCAGAGGCTATCCAGATTGTCCCGTCATCGCTTTGTGACATTGACATCGGCAGGAAGACATTATACGATGAAATCGGAGTCATGCTGCCGTCCGCTATAGAACTCTTCGTCACTTTCCCTACTTCCATTGTCCACAGGAAGCCGTCCCTGTCAATGAAAGAGCCATATACAGTGTCTGATTCCAGCGGATTACTTGCTCTGTGTACATGCTTGATTTTTTCTATGGTCTTTGATGTCATGTCATATTTGAACATCCCGTAGAGATTGGTGGAAACCCACAAGTTGTCCTGTTTGTCAGAAACCACTGATTTTACGGATTTTCCGGCAAATGCTGACCTGATGGTATTGTCTTCGTTGAATCTTTCCTTGTAGTGGTATATGGTCTTGAAGCCCTGGTCATTCGAGCCTATCCACAGGTTCTTGTGCGAATCGGTGAACATCGTGTTAACCATGAATGCAGGTGCGTCAAAAGGAAATCCGGATTCCGAGCTGTGGGTAAGGAGGTCGTTCAGTTTGTCGTAGTAGAACATCTCGCCGGAAGATGTACAGAATATTATGTTGCTGTCCTCGTATCCATGTGCGTAAACAATGTCTGCCGACATGAATTTCTTGTTTCTCGTCAATGCCGGAGAAAGACTGACGAATTCCTTGTCAATGATATTGAATGCTTGAATTTTCGATTCGGAGGATATCCAGAGGCAGTTGTCCGCCAGTCCGACGCACTGTTGCCATCCTTGCATGTCAATGACAGTGTCCAGGTGGAAGTTTCTAAGATTGTAGCATCTGAGCTGTCGCGTGTCAGTTATCCATAGATTGCCCTTGCCGTCGGAATACCATTTAAGAGCCAATGTCTTGACCGGGTCCAGATCTTCTATGGCAGTGGAAATCTCTCCTTTTTCCGGATCATATGAATACAATTTCGGGTAGGCCATGACCAGAAGTCTGCCGTCAGCCGATTCTGTGATTTTGTTTACGTTGTGTCTATTGTCCGGCAATGTTATTTTCTCGAATGTGTCCTGATCGGTGTATCTGCACAGTCCGTTGATGGTGGCAAACCATAGCTGCCCTTTTGAATCCCGGAAAATATCATTGACCTGACTGTCGGAAATGCTGCCCGGAGCATTGGTGTGGAAATATTGTCTGTACTCGTGGCCGGTATATTTGTTCAGCCCGCGGAAAGTCGCGATCCAGATGTGTCCGTCCTTGTCCTCTTCGAAATCATTGATCTGCTGGTTGGAGATATCGTATGATATTGTCGGCTCGTATTCCTGCTTGGAAGTCTGCGGTTCTGAGGTCCCGCAGGATATGAATATCGCCAGTATTGCAAGCAAAAAGATATTTCTCATTTCCAGTTTTGTTTTAGTGTTCCCCAAAGATACTCTTTTTTTCGAAGCGGAGGCTCTGTCGCTGCTGCCCAATGCGTTTGAATGGGTGTTTATGAACAAATAGCCAAATTTTTGAACGGATTGACATGCCGAAATGTATGGAAAAACAACTTATAAATACATATTGCAAAACGTTTGAGTTTTATCGTGGCTAACTTTGCATCGGCATTAGAGGAAATGCCATACCATATAATATATGTAAACTGAAAGTTCAAGTAAAAACTGTAACCAATAAAACGTATTATGAAACAACCAACTATCAGTAGATTCATTTTGTCGCTGATGAGCCTGTGTTTCTTTTGCAATGTCCTGTTTGCGCAGAACATGGTAAAGGTGACAGGAACGGTGACAGACAAGCAAAATTCTCCTATGATTGGGGCAAGCGTGTTCGAAAAGGGAACCCGCAACGGCGCCATTACTGACATTGACGGTAAATATTCCATCAGTGTCCCGGAAGGTGCCGTGATTGTATTCTCCAGCATCGGATTTACCTCTCAGGAAAGACAGGCCGTGGCCGGTGTCATTGACATTGTCCTCGAAGAAGACCAGAAACTTCTCGACGAGGTGGTCGTTGTCGGTTATGGTGTGCAGAAGAAAAGTTCTGTGACCGGTGCGATATCTCAGGTCAAGACTGAAGATATGCAGAACCGAACCATTACAAGACCAGAGCAGGCTCTTCAGGGTAAGACTGCCGGAGTACAGATTTTCCAGTCTTCTGCATCTCCTGGTGCATCTCCTACTGTTCGTATCCGTGGTATCAACTCCAATGGTTCGTGCGATCCTCTCTATGTTGTGGACGGCCGTATCGCCAGCGATATCGGCGGCATTGACCCTAATGACATTGAGTCGATGGAGGTCCTCAAGGATGCTGCTTCTGCTGCGATTTACGGCGCGGCGGCCGGTAACGGAGTCATCCTCATAACGACCAAGAAAGGTAAGGCGGGACAGGGAACCGTTACTTATGATTTCCAGCTTTCTATCCAGAATATTGCCAATGTCCCGAAGGTCATGAATGCTGAGCAGTATATCGGCTATATGACCGAGGCGAACTATCTTTCAATGGACAAGGTCAATGCTGACTGGGATTTCAAGACAAATACCGACTGGTCGAAGGTTGCGTTCGAGCCATCCAGAATGCAGAAGCACAATCTCGCGTTCCAGGGCGGAAACGACAAGGGAACCTATTATCTGTCATTGACTTATCTCGACAATAACGGTTATGTTGTCGGCGATGCCGATACGTACAAGCGTCTCACCGCTACCATCAATGCCGATTATAACATCAAGAAATGGCTCCAGGTGGGAACCAACAATCAGATTGAATACTACAAACGCAAGGCAGTTGCCGAGGGCTCTGAATATGGAAGCTTGCTTTCATCTGTCATCATGCTCGATCCTCTGACTCCTGTGAAATATTCTCCGGACAATCTTCCTGAGCACATGCAGACTATGGTCAATGCAGGAAAGACGTATCTCAAGGATAAGGACGGAAACTATTATTCCACATCTGCTTTCCAGGAGACAGACAACTACAACCCTTACATCATGAGGGACAAGAGCAACTCCACAAACAGCGGATATAATATCAATGGTGTCATTTATGCCAATCTCAAGCCGGTGAAGGGTCTTGTCATCACTTCACGTCTGGGATATCGTCTCTCCGCAGCCAAGAGCTATACTGTGAACAATGATTTTTACGTGAATACCACGATCAATCAGAGCTACATGTCTGTCAATGCAAGTGCATCAACTCCTATTTATCTCCAGTGGGAGAACTTCGTGAACTACATGCACAGTTTCGGAAAGCATAACTTGAATGCAATGGTCGGAACATCTTACATCGACAATTCTTCATTCTATGTCAGCGGCAATGTTACCGGTGGCGACGGTGATTTCGGTTTCAAGAAAGATGACCCTCGTTATGCTTATTTCGCTTATGCTACAGCAACTGCCGTGAAATCAGTTTCAGGCGGAGAGGAAATCATCGGCAGGAAACTCGCATATTTCGGCCGTCTGAATTATGACTATGCCGGAAAATATATGGCCCAGTTCTCACTTCGTGCAGATGCGGCGGACTCTTCAGTTCTTCCAATTACCAAGAGATGGGGATACTTCCCTGCAGCATCATTGGGCTGGACAATCTCCCAGGAAAACTTCATGCAGAACGCGAAGACTTGGCTCTCACACTTGAAACTGCGTGGCAGCTGGGGACAGAACGGTACGACATCAAGCCTCGGCTCATACTCATACCTCTCGTCAATTTCATCGAACATGTCTTATCCTTATACCAATGAACTTCAGTATCAGGTCGGTTCAATGCCTTCTTCTACCGGAAACAACGAGCTCAAATGGGAGACTTCGGAGCAGCTTGACCTCGGTATTGACGCGAGATTTTTCAATGACAGGCTCTCGTTCACCGCAGACTGGTTCTCCAAGAAGACCAAGGACTTGATCGTCACGGGCATCACCCCTTCGACTATCGTCGGAAACACTGCTTCTCCTGTCAATGCGGGTAACATTGAAAACAAGGGTGTTGAACTTGAACTCGGCTGGAAAGACAATATCGGTGATTTCAGCTACGGAATCAGAGGAAACCTCGCTACACTCAAGAATGAGGTGACATATATCCATGAGTCACTCGACCGCATCAATGGTGCACAGTTCCATACTGCAACGGGTATGACCGTATTTGAGAAAGGTTATCCTGCATGGTATTTCAGGGGATACAAGGTGGACCATATCGATGCCGAGACAGGTGATCCTGTATTTGTGGATGCAGACAATAACGGAACCATCAATGATTCCGACAAGATGATGATCGGAAGCGGCATTCCGGACTTTACCTATGGTATCACTCTCAATGCCGCATATAAGGGCTTTGACCTTACAGTGTTCGGAACAGGTTCGCAGGGAAATGACATCTTCAACTGCAGCAACCGTGGAGACCGTCTCCAGGCCAACAGAATGAAGTTCCTCTATACTGACAGATGGACTCCTTCCAACAAGAACGCTTCCAGACCTAGACCGGGCGCTACTGACATTGACAAGTACTGGCTCAGCGACGGAATGGTATTCGACGGTTCTTATTTCAAGATCAAGCAGATTCAGCTGGGATATTCTCTTCCTAAGTCTTTCCTGAACAAGATCGGCATCAATTCTTTCAGAATCTACTGCTCTCTGGACGACTTCTTCACATTCACCTCTTATCCGGGATTCGATCCTGAGGTTACCGGTGTGGGAAGCGCAACCGGACTCGACAAGGGTTATTATCCGTCAGCAAGGAAAGTCGTATTCGGACTTAATCTTAACTTCTAATGTATTTGAAAATGAAACATATAGGAAAAATATTGATAAGCCTGCTGGTGATTTCCGGCCTGTTCTGCTCATGCAGCGGTCTGCTTGACATTGACCAGCACGGAGCCACTTCTCCGGAAACTTTCTACAAGACGGATGAGGAGGCAGAGGAGGCCATTACGGCTGTGTATGCCAAGTTCGCGGGCATTTATTACAACTATTATTTCGTGAAGAATCTCTTGTCGGATGACTTCTGGTGCGGAGGCGGCGGACGCGGTGACAACTCCGATCTCGAGAAACTCAACGAGTTCACTTTCAGTGCGGACCATCCTATGATCAGGGACGTGTTCAAGAACTATTATGAGGTGCTTTACCTCTGCAACATCGTGCTGAAATATGTTCCTGACGGAAGTCCTGTCCAGAAAAGGGCACGTGCTGAGGCACAGCTGTTCAGAGCCTACGTTTACATTGACCTTATCTCCCTTTGGGGAACCCCTCCTCTCGTGGACAAGCCTCTCGAACCGTCTGAGTACAAGCAGCCTAACGGGGATCCTGCGGCTTTGTGGAATCTTGTCGAGACCGATCTCAAGGAAGCCATCGCTTCCGGCTCTCTCGAGGAAAAGTCAGGTGTCAATGACAATTCTTCATACCGTGTGAAACTTCAGTTGGCAAAGGCCCTGCTCGGAAAGGCTTATGTCTTCCAGCAGAAATGGTCTGATGCCTGCACGATTCTCGACGATATGATAGATGACGGCAAGTATGACCTGTATCGCGGGGATTTTGCTGATATTCTCATGTACAATGCCGAGAACAACTGCGAGTCTCTCTTCGAGATCAATCGTCTCAATGATCCAAACAACGCCTTCACCAACTGGTCTCTCTTGACCGCTATGGTCGGATGGAGAGGTGACCGTATGAGCATTGCTTCAGGTGTATATCCTAACTGCTGGGGTTTCTGCAATCCTAAGAAGGACCTGTATGATGCTTTCGTGGCTGTCGAGGGCAAGGACGGATATCGTCTGAACGCCACCATGAAGTCTTTCGACAAACTTCTTGCGCAGGGTGACAAGATTCTGGACGGTAAGGAAATGTATGACCATGAGGGATTTTTCTGGTGGAAGAACAGAGTCCTCGCCGATGAGATGATTCTCGGCGGATGGTTCTCATCTCATAACAACTACCGTTATATGAGATATGCTGAGGTCCTCCTTCTTGCAGCCGAGGCTCATGTGAAAGGCGGAGACAAGACAAAGGCAGCCAATTATCTGAATACTGTCAGGACCCGTGCCCATCTTTCTGAACTCGGTTCTGTGACCATGGATGACGTCATGACAGAGAAACGTCTCGAACTTTGCGGTGAGGGTGTGCGCTTCCAGGATATGCAGAGATGGGGAATTGCTGCTGACAGGCTTAAGGACCAAGGCAAACAGATTCCTTGGTTTGCCTCCAATGGAACGACCAGATGGGAAGTTTACAACAAGTCCGTGTATGGTTACAAGACCGGCAAGCATGAACTTCTGCCTTTCCCTGAGACCGAGGTTACATTGAATCCTAATGTGAAACAAAACCCTAACTGGTAAATTGACATATCATGAAAAAATATTTGATACTAGCATTTGCATGTCTGGCTGCTTTCGGATGCGATGAAAGTGCTATTGCCCCGTTGTCAGGTGTGTATCCTGTGCCGCAGAACCTTGAGTTCGCGACGGTTGCGGGAAAGAGTGAGGAGAAACTCGAGAGCGGACTGCGTACGTTTGCCGTCAAGCTCGAATGTGCGGAGGGTACGTTTGACGCCAATTTCACGGCTGACAAGTATTTCCTTGTGCCGAAAACCTATACTTTCTCTGAGTCTGCCGGTACTGACGGAACATATTTCAATACATCATGGACTCCGAAGGGCGGCAGTGCCGTGAAAGTGAAGAGCGGAGACCTGAAGGTATCCAAGACTGACGACAATTATGAATTCAAGGCAGCATTGACATTGACGGATTCCAAAGTGATCAAGATCCATTTCAAGGGCGAGATCGTTTACGAGCCGGTAATAGAGGCGTTGAGGCTTCCTTCTCTCCTTTCGGCTTCTGCCCAGGCTCAGGCTGACGGCTCCAATATCATTACCGTGAAGGCCGGAACTACCGGTATTACAGCGACTCCGGGTGAGTATGGCGTGACAATCGGCGGAAACGGAAACTACATTTCCATCGACTTTGTCAGCAGCGATGCTACTTTGCATGAAGGTACCTATACTCCTGCAGCCAATGGCGCGGCCAAGGCCGGCAATTATGTGATGGGCTATGATACGGAGATGTGGGGCATGACTTTCACCAACTGGGGGACCTGCTGGTTCACTGTGGCTAATGATACCGCAACCGGAATCCACATTGAGTCAGGTGACATTACCGTTTCCAAGAAAGGAACCACATATACAATCACAGTGAAGAACGATGACGTCTTCGCGGAATATGTAGGAGAACTTGGTCTATGATGAAATTAGGTTTGTTTGGAATTGCGCTGCTTATGACTGTGTCAGCGGCGGCGCAGGCTCCAATAGTGAAGACTGCTTCCGGCAAAGTTTCCGGAGTCGTCGAGAACGGGGTCAATGTCTATAAGGGGATTCCTTATGCTGCGCCTCCTGTCGGTGACCTCAGATGGAAACAGCCGCAGCCTGTAAAATCCTGGAAAGGTGTCAGGGCCTGTGACAAATTCGGCCCGGCATCCCTTCAGGGCGGTTCTGCCGAGGGTAGCTTCTACTGGAAGGAGTTCTATCAGGGCGGGGCGCCAGAGATGAGTGAGGATTGTCTTTATCTCAATGTCTGGACATCTTCATCCCGCAAGAAAATGCCGGTGATGGTGTGGATTCATGGCGGCGCCTATATGAACGGCTATGGTCATGAAATAGAGTTCAGTGGAGAGGCATACGCTTCCAAAGGCGTGATTCTCGTGACTCTCAACTATCGTCTCGGAATGTGCGGTTTTCTGGCGCATCCTCTTCTGGATGAGGAAAACGGCGGACACGGTTCGGGCAATTACGGCCTGTATGACCAGATCGCTGCCCTCAGATGGGTCCATGACAATATCGCGGCATTCGGCGGGGACTCTGACAATGTTACCGTTTTCGGACAGAGCGCCGGTGCCGGAAGCGTCCAGACTCTGATAAGTTCGCCACTGGCCAAAGGTCTGATAAACAAGGCTATAATCCAGAGCGGCGGCGGCCTCGGAGGCATTATCGCAGCAACTCCGCTCAAGGATGCGGAGGCCAAGGGAAAGTCAATGTGGGATGGTGCCGGCATGACGACGCTTGAGCAGATGCGTGCCTGCCCTGCTTCGAAATTTGACGAAGTCCTGGGCAACTATATGCGCCAGCAGAAGACTTTCGGAGGACTTCCATATGGCCCTTGCATTGACGGGACACTTCTTGAAGACAGTTCTGACAATGTCGCCAAGTCCGGAAATGAGATGGATATCCCGTACATGATAGGATATGTCTCAGAGGATATCGCTCCTCAGGTCATGAAGAAGGCTGCCGTCGACTGGAGTCTTCTCCTGGAAGGCCAGGGCCGTCGTCCGGCTTATGTCTATTGCTTCAGCAGGGATCTTCCGGGCGAGGATACCATGCAGTCAGGAGGCTTCGGTGACATGAAAGGCGCTTTCCATTCATCAGAACTCTGGTACGTGTTCGGAACACTGGGAAGGTGCTGGAGGCCGATGGAACAGCATGACTATGACTTGAGTGCGAAGATGGTGGAGTACTGGACCAATTTCGCGAAGAACGGAAATCCTGACGGGGAGGGACTTCCTCAGTGGAAACCTTGCGTCAATGGAAATGAATTTATTATGGAATTGAAATAAATCTTATATGACTATCAGAAAAATCATTACTGTTGCGGCATCATTGATGCTGGCTACAAGCGCATTTGCGCAGCAGGCTCTTTGGGGCGGCTCACAGCTCGTATCCCCGGAAGTCAATCCGGACAATACCGTAACCTTCAGGTTTGCGGCACCAAAGGCAATCAAAGTCCAGGTTACCGGAGATTTTCTCCCTACGAAGAAGATCCAGACACCTTTCGGAGAGTTTGACGGTCCGGGCGTCGCTGACCTCAAGGAGGGCAAGGACGGCATCTGGGAGTTTACTACAGACGTACTTGCTCCTGAGCTCTACAGCTATTCATTTATCGTGGACGGACTTCAGGTGAAGGACCCTGCCAATGTATATATGATCAGGGATGTGAATTCCGTTACCAACATCTTCATAATCAAGGGAGGAAAAGGAGATTTGTACAGTGTCAATGAAGTTCCTCACGGAACTGTATCCAAGGTCTGGTATGACAGCCCTGGTCTCGGCATGAAACGCAGGATGACAGTCTATACTCCTGCCGGATATGAGGACAATACCAAGAACAGATATCCTGTATTCTATCTTCTCCACGGTATGGGCGGTGACGAGGAGGCCTGGATGGACCTCGGAAGGGCATCTCAGATTCTCGACAATCTTATTGCAGAGGGAAAGGCAAAGCCGATGATTGTGGTCATGACCAACGGCAATGCTTCCCAGGAGGCGGCTCCCGGTCAGTCTGCGCTCGGTCTCCAGCAGCCAAGCATGCAGCTTCCGAAGACTATGGACGGTGAGTTCGAGGCCGCGTTCCCTGATGTCGTGAATTACATTGACAGTCACTATCGTACGATCCGCAAGAAGGAGAGCCGCGCCATTGCAGGTTTGTCAATGGGCGGTTTCCACTCTCTTCACATTTCTAAGCAGAATCCTGACATGTTCAATTATGTGGGTCTTTTCTCTGCTGCGATACTTCCTACAGATGGCGTAAAATCTCCGATTTACGACAATTTCGATGAGAAGCTTGCTGTCCAGTTCTCCAAGAAACCTGCTCTTTACTGGATCGGTATCGGAAATACTGACTTCCTCTATAAGGCTAACGAGGAGTTCCGCAAGAAACTGGATGACGCAGGTTACAAATACACTTATTTCGAGACCGGCGAGGGTCATATCTGGAAAAACTGGAGAATTTATCTGAGCGAATTTGTACCTCAGTTGTTTAAATAATGAATTTATTATGAAAAAGTTAACATTGGCTTTTGCATTGGTAGCGGGCGTTTCCATGCTTTCGTGCGCACCTGGAACCCCTAAACTCGGAAAGGCATCATTGGACAAGGTGATTGCCGCAATGACACCTGAAGAAAAGGTGCATCTGCTCATAGGAACCGGTATGGAAGGCTTTTCCGCCGGAGACAGCGCTGTGGTAGGAGAAACCAAGAATCTCGTACCGGGTGCTGCCGGAACCACATATCCGATTCCTCGTCTGGGAATTCCTTCCGTAGTGCTTGCAGACGGTCCTGCCGGCCTCAGAATCTCTCCGACCCGAGAGGGCGACAATGCCACTTATTATTGTACACATTTCCCTATCGGAACTCTGCTTGCCTGCACATGGGACACTGATCTCGTAGAAAGCGTCGGCAAGGCTATCGGTAATGAGGTACTTGAATATGGCGCTGACGTGCTACTCGCACCGGCATTGAACATACACAGGAATCCGCTCTGCGGCAGGAACTTCGAGTATTATTCGGAGGATCCTCTCGTTGCCGGAAAAATCGCTGCGGCTTATGTCAACGGTATCCAGAGCAATGGCGTAGGTACTTCCATCAAGCATTTCGCCGGAAACAATCAGGAGAGCAACCGTATGAACAATGATGCGAGGATTTCTCCGAGGGCTTTGCGTGAGATTTATCTGAAGGGATTTGAGATTGCAGTGAAGGAGAGCCAGCCGTGGACCGTAATGTCTTCCTATAACAAGATCAATGGCGTCTATACTTCACAGAGCCGTGAACTCCAGACTTCCGTCCTTCGTGACGAATGGGGATTCAAAGGCATGGTCATGACTGACTGGTTCGGCGGCAAGGATGCAGTGGCTCAGATGGTTGCCGGCAATGATATGCTCCAGCCTGGTCTTGACAAGCAGTATGATGCCATCATGGAGGCTCTCAAGTCGGGCAAACTTGACATGAGTGTGATCGATACCAATGTGCGTCGTGTCCTGGAGATGATTATGAAGACTCCTCGTTTCAAGGGATATCAGTATTCAAATAATCCTGACCTCAAGGCTCATGCTCTCGTAACCAGACAGTCTGCAGCGGAGGGTATGGTGCTCCTTAAAAATGAGGGCGTCCTTCCTGTTTCTGCAGAGGGTACCAAAGTGGCGCTTTATGGCTGCACCTCCTATGACTTCATCGCAGGAGGTACCGGCTCCGGGAATGTGAACAGGGCATATACAGTATCAATGATCCAGGGGCTTGAGAATGCAGGATTTGTAGTGGACAAGACCCTGAAGGATACATACGAGAAGTATATCGCTGATGACCAGGCTAAAAAGAGAGAAGCGCTGAAAGGCAATCCTATGGCTATGTTCATGCCGTTGGCCCGTCCTGATGAAATCGTTCCGTCCGCTTCTTCGCTTCAGGCCAATGTTGCCGCAGCTGACATCGCCGTCATTACTCTCGGCCGCATGTCCGGAGAATTCCTTGACAGGACCGCTTCTGATTTCGAACTTTCTGCAAATGAACTGAAACTTGTCGAGAGTGTCTGCTCCGCTTTCCATGCCGCAGGCAAGAAGGTTGTTGTAGTCCTCAATATCGGCGGCGTCATCGAGACTTCTTCATGGAAGAACAGACCTGATGCGATCCTTTGCGCCTGGCAGGCCGGCCAGGAGGGCGGCAACAGTGTTGCTGATGTCCTGAGCGGCAAGGTCAATCCTTCAGGCAAACTTACCATGACATTCCCTGTAAGGTTCCAGGATGCGGCTTCTTCTGCCAATTTCCCTCTCGACGGTGCCATGAGCAGTATGGATTTTGCCAATATGAAGGAAGGCGACGGCAGCAGACGCAATTGGGATTATACTGATTATGAGGAGGATATCTTCGTGGGTTACAGATATTTCGACAGCTTTGGCAAGGAAGTTTCCTATCCTTTCGGATATGGTCTTTCTTACACCACCTTCGAATATGGCCAGCCTTCCGTTGACTTCGCTGACGGCGTTTACAAGGTCAATGTCGAGGTGCGCAACTCAGGAAATGTGGCCGGTCGCGAGGTTGTCGAGCTTTATGCCGCTTCTCCTGACAGCAAGGCCGCTGACAGGCCTGAGAAGGAACTCAAGGCTTTTGCCAAGACTCCTCTTCTTGCTGCGGGCGAGACCTGCACGGTAACATTGACATTGAATGCTGCAGACCTTGCGTCTTTCGACACTCCTTCTTCTTCATGGGTTGTCGCAGGCGGCAACTGGAATTTCCTTGTCGGTGCATCTTCCCGCGACATCCGTTCTTCGGTTGAGGTCAATGTCAAGGCTTCGTCTTCTCCTGCCGGAGATTACTTCAAATCTGACAAGTCTCTCAATCTCCTTACAAGATAGTGTTTGTTGTAAGTGTTTTTATACTGGGACAGGCATTTTCGGCAGCGTTTTCCGCTCACTGAAAATGCCTGTTTTAATTTTATCAGATTTTCTCTATTCCGATTCCCGGCAGCTGGTTCAGCGTGATCTTGCCGTCCACGACAGTCGTGCCACGGAAAATGTCATTGGCAATCAACAGGTTGCCGTCGAGGTCCGCGAAGTCCACGGCAGGGGAGAGCTGTGCGGCTGCGGCTATCGCACAGGAAGTCTCTGTCATGCAGCCGATCATGACTTTCATGCCCTCGGCGCGCGCATAATTCATCATCTTCCATGCCTCGCGCATTCCGGTACATTTCATCAGCTTGACATTGATGCCGGTATAGGCCCCTTTGATCGCCGGAATGTCCTTGAGCCTCTGGATTGCCTCGTCCGCGAAAGTCGGAAGCGGGCTTCTCTCCGTCAGCCAGGCATTGGCATCGATCATCTCCTTCGGCATAGGCTGCTCGACCATCACGATGCCCTGCTCCTTCAGCCAGAAAATCTCGTCCAGCGCCTTCTTCTTGTTTTTCCAGCCCTGGTTTACATCCACCGCAATCGGCAGGTCGCTCACCTCGCGGATGGCCCGTATCATCTCACGGTCGCGCTCCGTTCCAAGCTTTACCTTCAGAATCTTGAACAGGCCCGCAACCTCCCTGGTCTTGAGTTTTACCATTTCGTCAGTGTCAATGCCGATGGTATATGTCGTGTCCGGGGTCTTCAATGGATTGAGGCCCAGCATCCTGTGCCACGGGGCGCCGATAATCTTGCCCACAAGGTCGTGCAGGGCAATGTCCACGGCTGCCTTCGCAGCAGAATCTCCAGGAGAAAGACTGTCAATGTAAGTGAGGATGTCATCTATGCAGAAAGGGTCCGGGAACTGCTCCAGATTTACCTTTTTCAGGAATGTGCACACGCTTTCCACGGACTGTCCGAGGTAAGGCGGCATTGACGCTTCCCCATAGCCTGTATATCCGTCATAATCGATGCGAACCTGCACGTCAGGCGTGGTGCTGCGCGAAAACGACGAGACGGTGAACACATGCTTCAGTTTCAGTTCATAAGGCTCGAATGAAAGCTTCATCCTGGCCCTTCCGCTGACATTGAAATTTACTGATTTGTTGTCTTCGTTCAGGTCAAGCCCTTTGGCTAGCGTTGTCACATTGCTCAGGAGTCCGGCGCCGGCGGCCGCCAGTGCTCCTTTCTTAAGAAATTCTCGACGTTTCATGTTTTCAGGTGTTTCTGCAAACATACCGAAAAATGGCCGGAAATGCTACTCCGGCCATCAAAAAATCAATATGTCTGAAACAGGTTTACAGTTTGGTGATGTCAATGAATTCGCCACGCTCCCTCTGTTCCTTGATCTGTCTTTCGAAAGCACGGCGTTTGGAGGCATCGATACGTTTTCTGGCGATGATGTTCGGCACGGCCACACCTATGGCGATGGCTGCGATCATCATGGAAGCGTTTAGTCCGTTCACACCTGCGCTTATGAAGTTGTTCATCTGCTCCCCTGTAGTTCCGGTCACGGTGATGAGTGAGTAAAGGCAGCGGTACATTAGAACGCCAGGTACCATTGGAATCACACTCGAGATGGCAATCACCTGATGCGGGGTGTGGAAAACGTGGGCGGCCTTGATGCAGATGACGGAAATCAGTGCGGAACCGGCAAGCGAGCCGATTACACCGCCCTGTCCGAGACTGAAAGAACAGTACATGTCAGGGTGGAGGCTTACTAGATTTCTTGTGCAGACGGCGATGATACCACCCACGGCAACGACAGGAAGAAGCCTTGTCGGGATATTGAAAATCATTGAAAATCCCATTGCGGAAATTGCGGCCGCGACAGCATACATCCAGTAAGGGTGCTCCGGAACCATCGGAATCGACATGATGTCCGGCGCGAAATGGAAGGTCCAGCTGCATACTTTCAATGCCAGCAGGATTCCGAAGGCCATTCCGAACATCATCATCATGGTGTTGATCGCCCTTTCCAGTCCCATTCGGAAATTGGTGTCCAGCATGTCATCCACGAAGTTGATGAGCGGAACTCCCGGCACGATGAACAGCGCACATGCGAGAAGCGGGTGGAGCGGAGTTGTCGTCCATGCAGGGAGATATGTGGTGAGCCACGCTACCATTGTGGAAACGAACGCCGCGATGGCGATGGAAAAATATTTGTTGACGCCGAGCTTGTTGAAAGTCGCGCGGCAGTTGAATCCGAGGAAAGCGGCGAGCGATGCGTAGAGGAACGCAATCCAGTCGCAGCCGAACTGGATGCAGAATCCGCCGCAGGCCAATGCTGCACCGGCGGAAGTCACCAGCTGGTTGTAGTTGCGTGGCCTTTCGGCGATTTTCTCCAGTTCCTCCTCGTACTGTTCGGCGGAGAAATGCTTGCGCACTGCCTTGTATGTGAGGTGGCTGATGGCTTCGATGGTAGTGAAGTTGATGCCGTCCTTGACGCGTTTCTGGAATTTTGTGAAAGAGTGGGCTTCGTCGCTGAAGTTCACCATCAGTATGTTATGGTCAATGAAAAGGTGAAGGTTCTCTTCGCTGAATCCCAGGAAGAGAGCCGCCCTTACCATGTTTCTGCGGATTCTGTTGGTGTCGGCAGCGCTTTCCAACAGAAGCTGTCCTGTCCTGAGCAGCAGGTCAAGCCTCTTTCTCATTGACAGCAGCTGGTTGTCGGCTTTGTTCTTCTGAAGGTTTTCATGGATGTCCTTGACGTTCTCCATGACCCTGATTTCGGCCTCTGTCAGTTCCAGGCCTTCTGTAGCGTTCGCCATCATTTCCGGCGATGCCTGCAGCGTGTAAGATTCACTCATGATGTTTTTTTCACTAATTTCGCCGCAAATTTACAAGGTCTTTATCTATCGGCAAAATACTAAAACGGATAACATTGGTCTTTATTTGGACAATAGTTGCGGTCGGCTGGTGGCTTTTCAATAGTTTTTGTTTAATTTTGTGGATTGGCCGGGGCAATGGTGCTTCCGGCAGCAAGAAGTTTGGAAATGGAAAGAAAGACAAGAGTAAGATTTGCTCCGTCACCTACCGGCCCTCTTCACATGGGCGGTGTCAGGACGGCACTTTACAATTACCTGTTCGCTAAGCAGAACGGAGGTGATTTCATCATCAGAATCGAAGACACGGACTCCCACAGATTCGTTCCGGGAGCGGAGAAATATATCATTGAAGCACTGAACTGGTGCGGCATTCATCCTGACGAGGGCGTGGATGAGAACGGAAACGTGGTGGAGACACCGTCCGAGAGGCATCCGCACGCACCTTACCGCCAGTCCCAGAGAAAAGGAATCTACCGCAAATATGCTGACCAGCTCATAGAGAACGGCTATGCATATTATGCTTTCGACACCGCAGAGGAACTTGACGCGAAACGCGCCGAGGCAGAGGCTGCCGGAAAGACCTTCATCTACAACCAGGAGACCAGAATGGAACTCCGCAACTCCCTCACTCTCCCTGAGGACGAGGTGAAGAAACTGCTGGAGACCACCGACAGCTGGACTATCCGCTTCAAGATGCCGAACGATACGGTCGTAAAGATGGACGACCTTATCCGCGGTCACATCGAGGTCAATACTGACACATTGGATGACAAGGTCCTCTGGAAGAGGGCTGACGAACTTCCTACATATCACCTGGCAAACATTGTGGATGACCACCTCATGGAAATCACCGAGGTTATCCGCGGCGAGGAGTGGCTTCCTTCATTGCCTCTCCACTATATGCTTTACAAGGCTTTCGGCTGGGAGGAGACGATGCCGCGTTTCGCGCACCTTTCACTCCTTCTGAAACCTGACGGAAAAGGCAAGCTCAGCAAACGTGACGGCGACAGGCTCGGATTCCCTGTCTTCCCGCTCAGATGGGTCAATGCCGAAGGTGAGGTTTCCCACGGCTATCGTGAGGACGGCTATTTCCCTGAGGCATTCGTGAATATGCTTGCCATGCTCGGATGGAATCCGGGAACAGAGCAGGAGATTTTCAGCATTGATGAACTTGTCAATGTCTTCTCCCTCGACCGCGTCATCAAGTCCGGCGCCCGTTTCAATCCTGAAAAGGCGAAGTGGTACAACAAGGAGTATCTCCGCATGAAGTCCGACGACGAACTCACCGACCTCTTCATCCCGGTTCTCGAGGAGCACGGAATCAATGTCGTGGAGTGTCCTGCATGTGCATTGACGGCAGGCGCACAGTTCGCCGGCAAAGGCGTTGACTTCAAGAATCATATCGTTACGAAGGAATATGTCCATGACGTGGTTGCTTTCGTGAAGGAAAGGGCTTCATTTGTCAAGGATATCTGGCTGAATGCATCATGCCTGTTCGTTTCACCGCTCGAATATGAGAAATACGGTGTCAAGTCAGGAGCTGCGGCAGAGGCTGCCAAGCCGGCTGACCCGAGACGTGCCGCCGACCCTCGTGCGAAGGTCTATGACGATACGCTTACGGCTCCGTTCCTGGCGAAAGATGCCGACAAGTTCTGGAAACCGGAAGGCTATCAGCCTGCATATCAGGTGACTGAGCATGTCTGCGGATTCGACGGCGCATTCACGAAGGAAAACATTGAACCATATCTTGAAGATTATATCCGCGAGCAGGGCTGGCCGATGGGCAAGGTCATGAACTGCATCCGTCTGGCAATCACCGGAGCGGCAAGCGGTCTGGGAATCGCTGATATCCTTTCGTTTATCGGCAGGGATGAGTTCAAGGCCCGTATGGCTTTTGCCGGAGAAAGATTGGGCAGGGAATAGTTATGATGGCTCAAGTTCCGCATAAGCGGGACTTGAGCTGTCGGTTTAGTACGCTACTAGTGAACTCGACACAGGAGTTCCAACCATAAATTATTCATTGTTAAAGTTTGTTTTTTATGACAATCGGTATTTGCAGCGACCACGCTGGTTTTGACTACAAAAGTCGTCTCATACCTTATCTTGAAAAGATGGGTTATGCGGTAGAGGATTTCGGCACTCATTCTACTGAGAGCATGGATTATCCCGATGTTGCACATCCTTTGGCTGAGGCTGTTGAAAGTGGCAAGGTTGATTGTGGAATCGCAATGTGCGGTACTGGCAACGGAATGGCAATGACTCTGAACAAGCATCAGGGAATTCGTGCCGGCCTTGCATGGGGTACTGAAATCGGACGTCTGGTAAAGGCCCACAACAATGCCAATGTCCTCGTGATGCCTGCCCGTTTCATTTCTTTCAGAATGGTTCAGGCGATTACCAAGGCATGGCTTGAGACACCTTTTGAGGGTGGCCGCCACGAAAGACGTGTGGAGAAGATAGCTTGCCGCTAGTTTTAGGCACAGTCTGCAACATCCGGTAGTGTCCGGATGTTGCAGGCTTATCTTGAAAGACTTTGTTGCTGATGGCATTGATTTTAAGCAAAGAAAATATAAATGGATTGGTCCTCTCCGGAAACATTGACGATTATCCGGAGGGGATTATTCTTCCTATAGACAAGCCTTACCGCTGGACATCCGCCGATGTCATCCGTAAGGTCAAGTGGTGTGCATGCAGGCATTTCCACAAGAAGAATCTGAAAGTCGGTCATGCGGGCACTCTGGATCCGCTGGCTACCGGTGTGCTGCTGGTATGCATCGGTAAGGCCACGAAACTGGCCGAGGACCTGCAGAAGCATGAGAAAGAGTACGTTGCGGGAATAACGTTCGGCGCCACGACTCCGTCTTATGACTTGGAAAAGGAAATTGACGCGAGGTATCCTGTGGATGGCGTGAGCGAGGAGTCTCTCCGCCGTGTCCTTCCGGGATTCCTTGGCGAGCAGGAGCAGGTCGCCCCGCTTTTTTCCGCAAAGTCTGTGGATGGCGTGCGTGCCTATGAACTCGCCCGCAAGGAGTGGAAACGGATGCAGGCGCAGAAGGCTGAACCTGTTGAGTCTGAGGTCAATGCAGGTGTGGCGGAGTCTTCCGCTTCCGACAGCCCGTCTGTCGGCTTCGACCATTCTGCCGTGGAAACGCTAAGCAAGCAACTTATCAATATCATTGACATTGACCTTATCCGCTTCTGTCCTGACGGTATTCCCGCCGACAGTCTCGAGCAGTGCGACGCCGGTCTTCTCAATTCCGACGGTTCGGTGAATCTCCGCAACAGCCGTATCAATGTGACTGACAACAGTTCGCTCGGTCTGCCTCATGCTGATATCCGTGTCGCATGTTCCAAAGGTACCTATATCAGGGCGTTGGCGCGTGACCTCGGGGAGGCTCTCGGCTCCGGTGCCCATCTTGACGGCTTGCGCAGGACCCGTACCGGAGGTTTCCGTGTGGAGGATGCCTTGTCTGTCGGACAGGCGGTATCGGTTCTCCAGTCCAATGCCACAGAGTGATTTGGCGATGATTCTGAACAGGATTTTTACAGATAGGGAGTTTGGACCGATTATGGTCCGGAAGAATTCCCGCAGCCGTTCAATCAGTATCCGTGTCCGTGCTTCTGAGGGGCGGACAGGTTGCCGCATTTCTGTAACTGTCCCGTATTCCCGCACCCTGCAGGATGGCATCGATTATCTCAATACCCGCCGTGACTGGGTTCGTGAGGCGTTGAGGAAGCAGGAAAAGGTCAATGCCGGTGCGCAGATCCATGATGGCTTCGTCATGCGTACCCTCCTGTCCCAGATCGTTTTCCGTCCTTCCGGAGATGTTTCGCCAGTCTTGCATTCGGACGCGGCTTCAACTGGAAAACTGAGTTTCAAGGTCCGCTCCTCTGTCATTGACAACCCTCAAGACAGCGGTCGTCTGTGGCTCAGCCTCGACAAGCCCACCCATATCCGAATCATCGAAGTGCCTGCCGGCTTCCTGCTGCCTCCATTGGCTCAGGTCAATGATGGTGTGATTCCTTCTTGTGCCGCCTCCGTGGTGAAGCCTTCTTCCGTTTCAGGGGATTCTGCTGGTTTCGCTTCTGATGTCCACGGGCAAGGTTTATTTGATAAGTCTTATGGTACTCCCAGTCCGTCAATTCATAGTGGTCCCGGATTCTCGGAGCCGAATGTCATTCCTCAGAAGGCCCTTAGGGATGTCCTTGTCGAGGTTCTTCGTGAGGAAGCGAAAATCCTTCTGCCTCAGAAACTTTCGTATTTTTCCGACCAGTATGGATTCCATTTCCACAAGGTGACCATCAAGCATAATTCTTCCAACTGGGGAAGCTGTTCCCGTGCCGGCAACATTAATCTGAACCTCAATCTAATCCGTCTTCCGGAACCCCTCTGCGACTACGTTCTTCTCCACGAACTGTGTCACCTCAAGGAGCCGAATCACGGCCCCCGTTTCCATGCCCTGCTGGAGCGCCTCTGCCTCAGCAATATCCGTCATCTCATCGACCTCGGGTCACCCGATGCCATGAAATACCGCGCCTGGATAGACAATCTCGATGCTTCTGATTCTTCAGCAGCATCCACATCCTCAAGTTTCTTCCGCCTCTTCAAACCATCCTCCTCCCGCCCGTCCATGACTCCTCTGAACGAGGTCCTCAGCCGCGAAATCAGCAAATGGCGCCTACTGTAATGTCCTAATTCTCGAGGCGGATGGTGAATTCACATAGTTGCATTACTGCCTTGCTTTTCTTGGAAAAGACAATAGACGACTCGTAAGAGACTGCCGGGAATCAAAAAGCAAAACATTGCTTGTTTTTGTTACGACCAGGTAGCTGAAGAATTGTGTATGCTTGGACGTTAGAAGGCAATTGCGGTGACTTAATGTTTTGGAGGTCCGACAGAATCTCGTAGAATGGTCTCTGTGGAGAGTTCTATTTGCGAATTGAGCGGGCGTTGACTCCGGATGCTTCCTATGAGAAGTTTCACCGCCATACGTCCCATCTCTTCGACCCTTTGTCCGATGCGTGTGACAGCCGGAACGAAATAGTCTAGATAGATGTTGTTATCAAAAGATACCAGAGATATGTCATCAGGAATCTTCAGACCGGCTTCCCTGATGGCACGAATAGCTCCTAGTCCTATGGTGTTACTGAGAGCGAAGATTGCTGTAGGTTTGTTTGAACTGCTTAGAAGCAGTTTTGTCTCAATGTATCCGTTTTGAATTGTGAAGTCATTTCCGACAATTTGTTGAAACTCCTCCAATCCTGCGTTTTTCAGTGCGGACAAATACCCTTCAGTTCTTTTTCTGTTAGGCATGGAGTCTAGATTTCCCTGAATACAAGCTATTTTTCTGTGTCCGTTTCTTATGAGAATGTTCGTTCCATCAACGCCTCCCTGCCAGTTGTTTGTCACTACAAAAGGAAGTGAAGAATTTTCAAAGTATCTGTCCACAAGGATGATGGGTGCGACCCGTTTGTTGAGGTCCTCAAGATAATCGGGGGCTGCACCGCAAGGAACTATTATCATTCCCTCAACTTTTCTGGAAACCAGCGCGCAAACAGAATCTTTTTGAGAAGATTCGTTTTCCATTGTATCTGTAACTATTGTCGTGTATCCGTGCTTTTTAGCTTCAGCAACAATAACACTAGAGATTTCGGCAAAATATGGGTTTGACATATCTGGTACAACAAGACCTATTGTTTCAGTTTTTCCGTTGCGCAGATTTTGTGCTATAATGTTAGGTGTATATCCGAGTTCAGCAGCTGTTTTTCGGATGGTTTCTTTAGCACTCTCAGAAATTCTGAATTTTTCCGACTTTCCAGTCAAAACTCTTGATACAGTGGATGTTGAGTACCCTGTTTTTTGAGCAATTGTTTCTAGTGTGGTTTTCATACGTGTGGTTATTTCTTTTGCTTGTTTTTGTTGGTGACGCATTCTGATTGCGCAATGAATTTGGTCTGTTTGCGCAAAAATATTGACTTTTTTCATCAAAAAATATAGTTTTTGTGTATAATTTCGAAAATATCGTGAATATATTTGCGCAAACGATTGTGCAAAGACATGGATTCTTTGCAATGTCGAAAAGTAATCGATAATTATAACACAAATTGCAAAATGGGAAAAATCGTAGTGATAGGGAGTGCGAATACTGATCTTGTAATCAATACTTCGCGCATACCTGAACCAGGGGAGACGGTTCTCGGCGGCAAGTTTATGATGGCTGCTGGAGGAAAAGGTGCAAATCAGGCTGTGGCAGCGCAGAGACTTGGTGCTGATGTCACTTTTGTCGCGTGTGTGGGAGATGATCTTTTTGGTCAGAACTCACTTGATAACTACCGTAGGGAAGGAATGAATATTTCCTTCATCACAGTTAAGGAAGGTGTACCATCTGGAGTCGCATCGATATTTGTAGATGCGCAAGCGGAGAATGTGATAGTTGTTGCTCCGGGAGCAAATTCTGAACTTCTCCAAAATGAAGTTGATGCCGCAGTTGCTGAAATTTCTTCTGCAGATTTTGTTCTGATGCAGTTGGAAACTCCGATGGAAACCGTTGAATTTGCCGCTTCCAAGGCTGTTGAAGCTGGCACCAGAATAGTTCTCAATCCGGCTCCTGCAGCCAGTCTTTCAGATGCTTTGCTTTCAAAACTGTGGTTGATTACCCCTAACCGTACTGAAGCTCAGCTGCTTACGGGTCTTCCTGTTACAAATGAACAGGAGGCTGCTGAGGCTGCTGAGGCTCTCGTTGCCAGAGGTGTTAAAAATGTGGTGATAACTCTCGGTTCGAAGGGAGCCTATGTGTTCTCCCAAAAATTCCGTGGTATCGTTCCGTCTATCCCGGTGGAAGCTATTGATACAACGGCAGCAGGCGACACATTCAATGGTGCTCTCTGTGTTGCTCTCTCTGAAGGACGTAATTTGCAGGATGCCTGCAGATTTGCCGCGAAGGCTGCTGCCATTTCTGTCACTCGGATGGGAGCTCAGCCTTCAATACCATATAGGAAAGAAATTGTAGAATAATAACCATCTAATCTGGAAGTTAAAATGAAAAGATTTGTCTTGATTCTGTCTGCAACCTTATCCTTGCTTTGTGCGTGGAATTATGCCTATGCGCAGTCCGGGAAGGTGAATGGAACTGTCATGGATGAAAAAAGAAATCCGATGACAGGTGCTACCGTGGTTGTTCTGGGTACTCAGAAATATACCATTACCGATATCGACGGTCAATTCTCAATTGATGCCGCCCAAGGTGAGACTCTTCGGGTTTCATATCTCGGGTATGACGATTCTGACGTGACAGTTACAAATTCAAAAGTATATGACGTGACTCTTACGCCTTCTGCAGCAACAATGCTGGACGAGACAGTTGTTATCGGTTATGGAACATCCACAAAAAAGGAAATTACAGGTTCGGTTACAAGCCTTAAGTCGGAGGATTTCGATAAGGGTGCATTTGCGGATGCATCTGCCCTATTGCAAGGAAAAGTCGCTGGCCTCTCAATCACGAATCCGAATGGTGCGGATCCTAATGCCTCAATGGAGATTCTTCTTCGCGGAACGAATACACTGTCAGCAGGTCAGGGACCGCTTGTTATTATCGACGGTGTCAGTGGTGCCGATATACGGAGCATAAACTTTCAGGAAGTTGAGAGCATAGATGTCCTTAAGGATGGTTCTGCTGCTGCAATTTATGGAACTCGAGGAACTAATGGAGTCATAATCATAACTACAAAAAGAGCAAAGGCGGGAAGGACCTCTGTTGAATATGATGCACAGGCTTCTGTACAGTCTGTACTTTCTCGGGCGGTTCCAATGACGGCAGAAGAGTTTAAGTATGCAATCGAGAATTATAAACCGGCGTTATCATCTTCTCTTTATGGGGCGCAGACAGACTGGTTCAAGGAAGTTACGAGGACACCATTCTCACACAGACACTCTCTTGCTGTTGCAGGAGGCTCCGATGTGTTCTCTCACAGAACGACTTTGAATGTTGAGCAGAATCAGGGTCTTCTCAAGAACAACAATGCGGAAAAATATCTTATCAAGACCAATATTCATCAGGATGCCCTACAAGGTTGGCTCTCTTTTGACTATAATCTGAGTTATGGAAAACGTAAATACGAGGGTACCCGTACCGGAATTTTCCGTCAAGCGTTCTTTCATAATCCCACAGAACCTGTTTATGATGAGACAGATACGGAACATGGCGGTTATTATACGGTTCCCTCAATGGACTATTATAATCCGGTAGCCATGCTTAACGAAAGAAAGAGCAATTATGATGTGGATGCAGTTTCTGCAAACGGACGGGCAACCTTGAATATATTGCCTGTGAAGGGTTTGAAATGGGATAATTTCGTTGCGTGGACGACTGAGAACAGCCGTTATACGGACTATAAGACCAAATATTATCCTGGCGAATGGGGACTGAACGGCCCTGCAGAGATTTCTAACTCAAGAACTTGCGACATTCAGTATGAGAGTACTGTCCAATATGGCGGGAAATTTGGCAAACATTCTGTTCAGGCGGTTCTCGGTTATTCTTACGAGCAGCATGATTCTTACAGTTCTTCCGCGGGAAATTATGACTTTGATACAGATTGGTTCGGTGTGAACAATCTTGGTGGCGGCAAGGCTCTGCTTAGCGGTAATGCCAGTCTTGATTCATACAGAGAAGCTAACCGATATATTGCTTTTTTCGGAAGGGTGATGTACAATTATGATGAAAAGTATATAGCCTCTGTTTCATTGCGCCGTGACGGCTCTAGTCGTTTTGGATTGAATAACAAATGGGGATGGTTCCCGGCAGTCAGCCTTGGTTGGCGAATCTCTCAAGAAAACTTCCTTAAAGATGTGAAGTGGCTTGACGACCTCAAGTTGCGTGCGGGTTTCGGAATGACCGGAAATCAGGACTTTGAAAACTACAAGTCACTTTTCCTCGTCAAAACCAGTGGAAACTTCTACTATGACGGTAAATGGTCAACTGCCTATGCCCCTGCAAGCAATGCCAATCCTAATCTTTCATGGGAGAAAAAAACTGAATACAACGTAGGTATGGACTTCTCCTTGTTCAATGGACGTCTCAGCGGAACTGTCGATTATTATTATCGTCTTACCACTGATCTTCTGTATAACTACACTGTGCCGGTCCCTCCTTACGACTATTCTACACTATTTACGAATGTTGGAAAAATTAGCAATAGCGGTATTGAACTGACTCTCAGTGGAATACCTGTTAAGACGAAGAATATTAGCTGGCTTACGACTCTCACTTTCGCCCACAATGCGAATAAACTTGTCTCTTTTACTAACGAAGAATTCTCCGGTCAGGAATATCGTATCGGATGGCTCAATACACCTCTTGGCTGTTACTGTCAGCGTCTGATTGAAGGCGAGAGTATCGGTTCTTTCTATGGGCCGGAATATGATGGTCTTAGAGCGAGTGGAACGATAAAGGTAAAGCAGGCGACCGAGAAAGAATGGGTGAAACTTGGAAGTGCCTATCCTGTGTGCGACCTTGGGTGGAGCAACAATCTGAAATTATGGGATTTTACCCTGAGCGCTACTTTCCGTGCATCCATCGGAGGTAAGGTTTTCAATCAAATGAGGGCTGTTTATGAGTGTGTAAATGAACTTGGTTTGAAAAATGTTCTCGGGACATGGCTTGATGAGCCGGAATACACTGGGAAGGTGGTATATTGTTCTAAATATCTTGAGGATGCATCATTTCTCAAACTTGATAACCTGACTTTGAGTTATGATATCCCTTTGAAGAACAGAAATTTCGTGAAGAGTCTGTGTTTTTCGTTGACTGGCCAGAACCTCTTTGTGCTCACGGGTTACAAAGGAGTTGATCCTGAAGTCAAGAGAAGTGGTTTGACTCCGGGAATTGAAGGATTGAGTTATTACCCGAGAACAAGAGTATTCACATTAGGTGCAAGCATTAAATTCTAAGGAGATGAAACGTCTTTTCACAATATCTGCGGTTGCGGCAATGGTTGCCGTATCCTGCACAAATTTGGAAGAGGAAATATATTCCCAGATTCCAAAAGATACATTTCTTAGCGACGATGCAAATGTCGCTCTATACACTTCTAGACCTTATACCGCATTACAGAGTTGGGGATCCGAGCAGAGTATGTTGACTCTGATATTCCAACTTTCCAATGAAGCGGCAATCCCGAGAGCATACAATGGCAGTTGGGCGGAATCAAGGTATAGCGAACTGCAGAGACATTCAATTCCGGCCGGAAACAAGCTGGTACGCTGCGGATGGGATTTCTGCTTTGACGGTATTGCCGCTTGCAATGACGCGATATACGAATTGCAGAGGGTGAAAGAGCAGACGGATCTGGTGCTGAAGAGTACAGCTGAAATAAAGGTCTTACGTGCCTATTACTATCTTCTTGCCGTGGACTGCTGGGGAAATGTGCCGTTCTCGATAGACAAGACACAAACAAGTTATCCTGAGCAGAAGGACCGCAAGTTTATGCTCAAGTTTATTGAGGATGAAATCAAGGAGAATATAGACATTCTTGACGAAAATGTTTCATCGTTGACTTACGGGAGAGTTACCAAAGGAGTTGCGCAGTTCCTTCTTGCCAAAATTTATCTCAATTCAGAGGTGTGGACCGGTGTCGCTCGTTATGAGGAAGCTGAAAAAATATGTTCCGATATAATGACAGGAGGACAGTATAAACTTGCATCTACTTATTCTGCAAATTTCGCGATTAACAATGAGAATGGTCCGGAGGCAATTTTTGCCATTCCTCATAGCAGCGTCTATACCAATTATGCTTTCTACATCTATGTGATGACTTTTAATGACGATCTTCAGAAGGCTTTCAACATAGGTGATACATGGAATGGCTCCCTTATAGCTCAGCCGGATTTCTTTGACTCTTATGAACCGGGGGATACCAGAAAGTCTGATACATGGCTCTTCGGGCAGGTTTACAATCCTGACGGGACGAAATATCAGTACAAAGAAGTGGCGATAGATGCTTCTGGTAATCAGAGTACGGTAATGAAAGATTATGTTTTGTCAGGCTCGCCGATTGATGATGGCAAATATGTCACAGGCATCGGTCGTTTTGAGGGAGCAAGAATAATCAAGTGGCCATATCAGACCGACGGTACATTGAGTTCTTACAGGATATCTATGGAGAATGATTTCTATCTGATGCGTTATTCCGATGTGGTGCTTATGTATGTTGAAGCACTTGTCCGTCAGGGAAAGACAGTTGAAGCTGCCGCTGTTTCGGAATTTGTCCGCATAAGGGAACGTGCCGGACTCGCCCCTATGAGCGCATCAGAACTTACACTTGACAACCTTTTGCTAGAGCGTCAGCACGAACTCGCCCTTGAAGGATGGTCTCGTCAGGATTTGATTCGTTTCGGTAAATATACAAAGTCATGGTGGGCAAAGCCTGAAGGCGAGGACTATATGAAACTTTTGCCGATTCCTGATTTAAGGATGGGCGATAATCCTAATCTTATTCAGAATAACGGATATAACAAATAATGTCATATGAAAAAGGAAATCATATTTTTATTTGCCTTGGCTCTCCTTTGTATGGCCAGTTGCACTGGCACTTCTGAAAACGAAAAGGCGATATCTTTTGATGAGCTCAGAAACAAGATTGCAGGGGCTTGGCTAGGACAGATGGTGGGAAATATCTACGGACTTGAGTATGAAAACAAGTTTGTTGAGCAACCTGGAGAGGGACCATTCGTGTGGAATAAGGCTATGCGTAAGATGACTGCGGTTGATGGCGCATTCTCAGACGATGATACGGATGTGGAATATATGTACTTGCTTATGATGGAGAAATATGGAGTGCATCCGACTTACGAACAAATGCGCGAGGGATGGATGTACCACATTAGAGATAGGGTGTGGCTTGCCAATAGGGCAGCCCTCGGAGCAATGCATTACGGACTTACGCCTCCGTTTACGGGAACAGAGGCAAATAACCCTCATTGGTTTCAGATTGATCCGCAACTTATAAATGAAATTTGGTCATATACGGCTCCTGGAATGGTTTCTTATGCGGCGGGTATTTCAGATTGGGCTGCACGCATTACCAGCGACTCATGGGCAACTTCCCCGACGGTTGTCTATGGTGCCATGTATTCAGCTGCGTTCTTTGAATCGGACATAAGAAAACTAATGGAAGGCGCTCTTGATTATCTTCCTGCTGATGACAAATTTGCGAAGACGGTACGTGAATGCATGCGTCTTTATGATGAGAATCCCGAGGATTGGCACGATGCGAGGGCTTTTATAAAGGAAAAGTATTATGATGAAGAGCCATCTTTCACGAAAACTATCTGGAATGCAAACCTTAATGGTGCTATGGGTATGCTTGCCCTTCTATATGGCAATGGGGATATTGAAAAGACTCTAAACATTGGCTGTGCCCTCGGTTTTGACGCGGACAATCAA
>Ga0129311_1000572_pt1 | contig 31295 bp, 24 predicted proteins | sample Go1ome_FD_94435 | JGI IMG/M metagenome (GOLD analysis project Ga0129311, IMG submission 94435) | Western lowland gorrila individual fecal microbial communities from Wisconsin, USA - Go1022B metagenome | ecosystem: Host-associated > Mammals > Digestive system > Large intestine > Fecal | place...
AAAAGCGAAAATTAAGGCTATGATCAAGAAGTATCATGTCACACTTATTTCCTGTGGTAATGGTACAGCTTCTCGTGAGTCTGAAAAAATCATTGCTGAAATTATTCAGGAAATTCCAGAAGAGAAGGTTTCATATGTTATTACAAATGAAGCTGGTGCTTCTGTATATTCAGCCAGCGAACTGGGCTCTGAAGAGTTCCCTAACTTCGATGTAGGACAGCGTTCTGCCACATCTATTGCAAGACGTGTTCAGGATCCACTGGCAGAACTTGTAAAGATTGATCCAAAGTCCATTGGTGTTGGTCAGTACCAGCATGATATGAATCAGAAGAAACTTTCTGAACAGTTAAAGAATGTAGTAGAAGACTGTGTAAACTCAGTTGGTATCGATTTAAACACAGCATCCTTTGCACTGCTCCAGTATATATCTGGTATTTCAAAAGTAGTTGCCAAGAATATTGTAACTTACAGAGAAGAAAATGGTGAGTTCAAGACTCGTCGTGAACTTCTCAAGGTTGCCAAGCTTGGACCAAAGGCCTTTGAACAGTGTGCAGGTTTCCTTCGTATTCGTAATGGTAAGAATCCTCTGGATAATACAGCGGTTCATCCAGAATCCTATGCAGCTGCAGAAGAACTTCTCAAGGAACTTTCTGTGGCGGATCAGATGAAGAAGGGAGATACACTCTCCGTGAAGGCTGCTCTGGAAACTGTTTCAACAAAGGATCTCAAGGCTTTTGCTGAGAAGCAGGAAATTGGTCTGCCAACTCTTCAGGATATGGTTGAAGAATTAAAGAAGCCAGGTCGTGATCCTCGTCAGGATATGCCACGCCCAATCCTTCGTCAGGATGTTATGCAGTTATCTGACCTGTCAGTAGGAATGGTTCTGAAGGGAACTGTTCGAAATGTTATCGACTTCGGTGCCTTTGTAGATATCGGTGTCCACCAGGATGGTCTGGTTCACATTTCCCAGATGGCAAAGAATCGTTTCGTAAAGCACCCGCTGGATGTGGTCAGGGTTGGTGATATTGTTGATGTTAAGGTAATCAGCATTGACGAAAAGAAGGGCAGAATTGGCCTTTCTATGATCTTAGAAAATAATAAATAAGTATATTCATAAAAGAATGAATAAGAGTATTTATTAATATAAAATTTGAAGCAAGTCCGTTTACGCAAATCCCATTTGCAAATGGACTTTGCTTGTTTAATGGGGTGTTGTTATGCATGAAATGAGTACAGTTATTCGTCTTGTGAATATGGCCTCAAGTGTGGCAGTGGAAAACAATGCTACAAGTGTGAAGAAGATAAAGGTGGCTATCGGCGAGATGACAGGGGTTCTGCCGGAGTATGTGAGAAAGTATTATCCTGAGGCGGTAAAGGGAACTATGCTGGAGGGTTCGGAACTTGAGATTGAAGAGGTTCCTTTGCTGGGAGAATGCCAGAAATGCCAGGAGAAATTTCGGCCGGATAAATCCAACGACTATGCCTGTCCTAAGTGTCATAGTTCGAATTGTAAAATTTTACAGGGTAGAAAAACGGAACTTGTGTCCATTGCCTTTGAGTAGAAAAATAACAAAATTATTCATTTGTCAAATTTGAAAATTTACGAATGACTTCCAAAATTTCTGCGAAATGCACGAAATTTCTTAAAAAAGTTTGGTGATATTTCTAGAAAGAAGCCAGAAATTTGATAAAAATATTATTTTTCAAATAGGGAGATTTATAAATACTTACAAATAATTCTTGTTAATAATCGTTAATATGTACAAAGTGACGAAATGCTAAAAATATAAGAAATTTGACATTGTGCATTTTATAGTGTTCGGCTTGCAAAAATAAGTCAAAATCCGAAAAAAGGGAGAAATCTCCCGTGATTATTGAAAAAGCTATACGAAATGGCTACAATGTTCAGCAGTGAAGGGCTTGTGAATTAGGGCTACGAAAAACGTTGATCAAAATATGGAGGAAACAAAAATGACAACTAAGAAGGCATCTGTTAAGGATCTTGCAGCAAAGGCTGCAGCAGCTAAGAAGGCAAACGAGAAGAAGGCTGAAGAAGTTAAGGCAGCTACACCAGCAGTTAAGGCTGAAGCTCCAAAGAAGGAAGCCGCTAAGAAGGTAAACGAGAAGAAGGAAGCAGCTCCAAAGAAGGAAGCAGCAAAAAAGGCAGCTCCTGCTAAGAAGGAAGCTCCAAAGGCAGCTGAAAAGAAAGTAGCAGCTCCTAAGAAGGAAGCAGCTAAGAAGGCAGCAGCTCCAAAGAAGGAAGCAGCTAAGAAGGCAGCAGCTCCTAAGAAGGCAGCAGCAAAGCAGACTGTAACTGTAACCGTTCAGTACCAGGGATTCGATGTAACAACTGAAGAAGTAGTTGCTAAGGTTCTTGAAGTAGCTGGCAAGAAGAGCGCTAAGGAAGTAAATGTTTACTACCAGCCAGAAACAAGAGTTGCTTACTACACAATCGATGGTGAGAGTGGAGAAGTAAATCTGTAAATTCTTCTTTTGAATATAAGGAAAGCCGGAAGTTAAATCTTCCGGCTTTTTTGTTTGATATTCATAAGTGAAATAATAAACCCGAGCGCAGGGATACTTGCACTCGGTTTTTTACTTTTGACTTAATTTGAAAATTAAATTTTAAACTTACTCCTGACCTCGAAGGGAAATCTTTGGGGATCCCTTACCACGTACGTAGTCCTCGGTGATGGTAACCATTCCAATGGTGTCATCCTTAGGAATTTCATACATGATATCCAGCATAAATTTCTCGATGATGGAACGGAGAGATCTTGCACCTGTTTTTCTCTTAGCTGCAAGTTCTGCAATGGCATTATAAGCGCCATCTTCAAATACGAGTTTTACTTCATCCATACGCAGTAACTTCTGGTACTGTTTGATGATGGAGTTTCTTGGTTCTGTAAGAATACGTTTATACATATCTGTATCCAGCTCATCCAGAGTGAAGATGACAGGAAGTCTGCCGATGAACTCAGGGATCATACCGAACTCTCGAATGTCTTCTGGTGCAACCTTTGAAAGAAGATGAGGGTCTGTATCCAGATCAGAACGAAGAACAGAACCGAATCCCATGGATGTCTGATCAGAAAGTCTGGTCTTAATGATTTCTTCCAGAGTAGAGAATGCGCCGCCGCAGATAAAGAGGATATCAGTGGTATCCATCATTGTGGTTGGTGTCATGGCATTCTTGCTGCCGGTTCCGATAGGAACTTCAATCTTAGCCCCTTCTAACAGTTTCAAAAGACCCTGCTGAACAGCTTCACCGCTGACATCTCGAGAACGTGTTTCCTGTTTCTTGGCAATCTTATCAATTTCATCAATGAAGACAATTCCGTGTTCTGCTTTTTCTACATCGTTATCTGCAGCAGCAAGTAACTTGGAAAGAACGCTTTCAACGTCATCGCCGATGTAGCCGGCTTCTGTAAGAGAAGTAGCGTCGGTGATGGCCAGTGGAACATTGAGAATCTTTGCAATGGTCTTAACCATATATGTCTTACCAGAACCTGTTGGCCCAATCATAAGCATATTGGATTTCTCAATCTGTACCATGTCCAGTTCGTCGCTTTCATTCTTGTTTTCTGTTTCTTCAGACAGAACTCTCTTGTAGTGGTTATATACAGCAACGGACATAACTTTCTTTGCGTAGTCCTGGCCTACAACATCCTTATCCAGTTCTGCCTTAATTTCGTGAGGAGATGGGATGGTTTCCAGGGTGAGCTTTGGCTCTTCCTTTTCTTCCTCAGAAGAAGCTTCTGCCTTTTTAGGACTTCTTTTCTTAACACGCTGGTTATTTGGAATGTTCATATTCGGGAACATATTTCCCAGGTCCATACCAGAACCGAAAGGTGAATCAGAGTTAGGACCTAAATTTGGCATGCTGGTAAGATCGATGAAAGGCATATTGTTTATGGAGTTAAAAGCCTTCTGTAAACAGTCGGAGCAAATGCTTATACCATTGGATAACTGCAAAAGCTTACCTGCATCAGACTCAGGGCGTCTGCACATGTAACAATAGTTTTCATATTCATCGTCATCATTATTCTTATCATTATCTTTTTTGGATGTGTCGAATTCATCTGACTCGAACTCATCCGGATTCTTAAAATCGTCCATGTAGTCTCCAATCATTGGGTAATAAAATTAGTAGTAATAAGTATAACAAAGTAGACTTGACAGGTAAAGAATTCTGCTTAGCCGTTCTTATGGCTTGTTTTAAGCAGGAAGCTCCGACTTCTATAAGTCGGAGCAGTTCACTATCTTAAGAATATATCAAAGTTCACTTAAAATAATTAAAGAATTTATTGAAAGTGCTTTTTTATAGTGATACGATACATCTATATTGAAAACGAGGTATTGCTTATGAAAAAGCTTGAAATAATTATCAAGCCTGAAAAGCTTGAGAGGGTTAAGAAAATTTTAGACGAGAATGGTGCCACAGGTGCTATGATTTCCAATATTATGGGTTATGGTAATCAGAAGGGCTATCAGACTACCTATCGTGGAAGTCAGATGATGATTAATCTGCTTCCTAAAATCAAAATTGAAACCGTAATGACGGACCAGACTGCTGAAAATCTGATATCTGCTTTGGAAGAATATCTTTCATCGGATAAGGTAGGTGCAGGTAAGATTTTCTTATATGATGTAGCGGATGCTGTACGTCTTCGTACTGGAGAACGGGGAGAGCAGGCTTTATAGAGAGCAGGCTTAGTAAAGAGTGGGTTTCAAAGAGAACAGGCTTTAAAGCAATTAAGTGGAATGGCTTCTTACCTAGAGGGGGATACTATGAAGCATAGAATTCAGGAATATTTAAAGTATATAGATGGAATACTCCAGGAGGATAAAAATGATCAGGAGAAGGATGCTGGCTATTGGGATCAGGAGATTGTAAAGCATTTGGAGCAGATTCGCTTCTTTCAGCATGAGAGGTTAGTGCATCTGATTGTTTTTAGTCTTGTGGCCGTTTGTACTGTAATGAGTATTCTTTTTTATGTGGCATACGAAAAAATAATACTTTTGCCACTTATTCTTATGCTCTTTGTTTTACTTGTTCCATATTGTATGCATTACTATCTTTTGGAAAATAGTGTTCAAAAAATGTATGACCAATATGATCAGATGCAGGCAAAGAAGAAAGAATATTTCCAAGTAAAAAAATAAAAAATTTTTAAGGGCAAATATTTCGTATGGAATGGCGCTGAAATCGACAAGTTTGGTAAATGAATTCTTAAAAATATCAATATTCTGTCATTTCAGGCAAAATTCAATTGTTTTAAAAGTATTACGAGTCCTTGACAATGTTCTCGAAAACGCCGTAAAATAAAAGGTGCGTCCGAAAAACGGATGCACCTTATTTCTTTACATATCATATTTTGTAGGACAGATTATTTATACCACAAGATATAGTTCCTGTAAAGGGAAAATGACGGAAAAGAGATGATAAAATGAAAAAGACTTCAAGACGGACTAAAAATTCAATATTAATTTTAGCGATAATTATGACAATTTTACCTTTGATTTTATTCGGCATATTTGTGTACAAGATAAATCAGGTGAATCAAAAAACAGAGGATTACTTAAATAAAAATAAGGTGACAGACACCTGTTACAGTGCAGATGAATCAGGAGAATCCTTGCAAGATTTATATGCAATGGCAAGTGGAACTGATTATGAAGCAGATAGAGCAAGTGAAGCGGATCAAAAGTTAGAAAAAGATACTACTTCAACTTCCCATCTTTCCAGTTCAGAAGTAACACCAACGGATGCCAGTGCTACAGATGCAGCTGAGATGCAGGCAGAGGCAGAAGAGGATGATGTGGAATACAATGGTAAGACAGTTTACCTGACATTTGACGATGGTCCATCCATCTATACAGACCAGATCCTTGATGTTCTGAAAGAGAAGAATGTAAAGGCAACTTTCTTCCTGGTGGCTAAGGATTATACCTATAGTGAAGAGATGAATCGAATTGTTAATGAAGGACATACCATTGCAATGCATTCTTCTTCCCATGACTATAGTGTGATTTATAAAAATCTCAGTTCCTTTAAGAGAGATGTAAAAAGTGTTCATGACATTATCTACGATGTAACAGGAGTTGATGCATGGGCTTATCGATTCCCAGGTGGTTCATCCAATACGGTTTCTCAGGTTCCAATTGATGACTGTGTAAAGTATCTGGATTCCCAGGGATATGTATATTTTGACTGGAATGCATTAAATGATGATGCAACTTCTGTTTATTACACACCAGAAGAATTGAATCAGATTGTTATGACTTACGTGAATAATAACCCTGGCGATTCCATGGTTCTTCTTCATGATCTGGAGACACATGAGTCTACAGTAAAAGCTTTACCGGATCTGATTGATCAGTTAAAGGAAGAAGGATATCGTATCCAACCTATTACAAAGGATACGCCAACCTTCCAGCATTACGTTCCGGAAGAGAATACAGAAGATGAGAAAGATAATACAAACAAAGATTCAACTTCCATTATGGCGAAAAATACAAGTGGAAATTAAGGCCTGTATCTTTTAAGAAAAGGCCATGTGTGTTATATTTGTAGCGATTCTGAGTGAAGGGGCGGTAAGTATGACATACGAGCAGGTTATTTCATATATTGAAGATCGTAACAAGCTTGGTTCTGTACCAGGGCTTGATAATATTAATCATTTGCTGAAACGGCTCGGCAATCCAGAAAAGAAGTTACCAGCGATTCATATTGCTGGTACAAATGGAAAAGGCAGTATTATGTCTTTTGTGGAGCAGGGCCTGATGGAAGCGGGATACATGGCAGGCAGATATATATCACCTGCCATTTTTAATTATAGGGAACGCTGGCAGATTGGACATGAGTTCATCAGCCAGGAAGATACAGCGAAGATTTTATCTAAGGTCATTGCTGAAGTTGAAGAGATGGAGAGACTGGGAGAGGGGCAACCTACATCCTTTGAAATCGAAACAGCTGCGGCATTCGTATATTTTCTGGAAAAGGGCTGTGATCTAATGCTCATTGAGTGTGGCATGGGTGGCAGACTGGATGCTACAAATGTACTTGGCCAGGATACAGTGAATGTGCTGGCCTCCATTTCCAGAGACCATATGCAATTTCTGGGAAATACAATAGAAGAAATTACAAGAGAAAAGCTGGGCATTATTAAAGATAATGGCTATCTTTTTACCTACCCGAATGTGGGAGTTGCCAAAGAGGTAACGGAAGAATTTTGCCATGAGCATCATGTAAAACTCATCCCGGCAGATTCGGAAGCCCTTCTTGTAAAAGAAACAGATTTTACGGGCAGTTTATTTGCATATAAGGGAAAAGATTATAGAATTCAAATGGGGGGAGATTTCCAGATTCTCAATGCCATTACTGCCATTGAAGTGATGGAAGGCCTGAAGGAAGCTAGTGCTTCCTGGAAGACGGAAATTTCAATCCCTGAGGATATCATTCAGTCGGCTCTCAGTCATACCCATTGGCCAGGACGTTTTATGGTGCTGAATAAGGAACCCCTCCTGATTGTGGATGGTGCTCATAATGAAGATGCCTGGATTCATTTACAAAAGAGTCTGACGCAGTATTTTCCAGAGATGCGTTTTCATTTTGTGCTTGGTGTTCTGAAAGACAAGGAGGTGAGCCGAATGCTGGACCTTTTACTTCCTTTGGCAAAAAGTATTTTCACCATTGCTTCGGACAATCCTCGTGCCCTGGCCGCAGAGAATTTGGCAAATGAGATTCGCAGCCGAGAAGAAAATCTTAAGGAAGACAGTACTACTTTCCAGTACACGGTTCCTTCGGTTTCTTCCAGAGATAGCGTTGGCGCTGCTGTAGAGAGTGCTATCGCGGATGCAGGCCAGGATCATTTGCCTGTAATTTGTTGTGGTTCCCTTTCCTTTATCGGAGATGTAATCAGGGACTTTGAAAGGATTAGTTATTAATGGATATGAAGAGAATGGAAGCTATTCTGAATCACAAGCTCTTTCAGGATACGCTTCATCAAATAGAAGAGAAGGAAGTTCATCGTGAGTTTTGCAGACATGGCATGCCTCATTTGCTGGACACAGCCAGGATTGCTTATATCACATGCCTGGAAAATGGACTGCCCTTGGAAAAGGACATTGTTTATGCCACGGCTCTTCTTCATGATCTGGGGCGGGCGTATCAGGATGAAGAAGGCTATGACCATCGATTGGGAGGACTTCCTATTATTGAAGAAATTTTGAAGGATTCCGGATTTGATGACAGTGAAATCCAGGAGATTAAGAAGGCTGTGGCTTCCCATGGTCAGAAAACACAGGATTCGGACCAGTCTCTTTCTGCCGTTCTCTATCGGGCGGATAAACAATCAAGAAATTGCTTTTGGTGTCCAGCGGCATTACAATGCTACTGGCCAGAGAATCAAAGAAATATGTCAATAAAATCGTAAAGGTGAAGACTATGGATCAGATTATCATTCGTAACTTAAAAGTGTTTGCTCATCATGGCGTTCTTGCGGAAGAAAAGAAGAATGGCCAGGACTTTTTTGTGAACGCTATTTTAGAAATGGATTTAAGAAAAGCTGCTCTGGATGATAATTTAAATGAGTCAGTGAATTATGATGAAGCGTCTCATTTAATCGTGAATTCTATGCAGGAGGAAACCTTCGATACCATTGAAGCCGCTGCAGAAACTACGGCGAGACATTTGCTTCTGGAATATCCAGTATTAAAGAATGTAACCATTCAAATTGGTAAGCCACATGCACCAATTCAGTTAGATTTTGATACAGTGCTTGTAAAGCTTAAGAGAGGATGGCACACAGCTTTCCTTGGCATTGGTTCCAATATGGGAGACAGAAAGCATTTCCTGCAATATGCAGTGGACCAGCTTGGCGCGGATGAATCCATTCGTGTGGAAAAGGTTTCTACCTTTGTGAATACAGAACCTTATGGACCTGTGGAACAGGATGACTTTTTAAATGGTGTACTTGAAGTGTCCACCTTACTGACTCCTCACGAACTTCTTTCCGTGGCAAATGATATTGAGAAAGAAGCGGGAAGAGAGAGAAAGGTTCATTGGGGACCAAGAACTTTAGATATTGATATTCTTTTCTATGATGACTGGATTGTATCGGATGAAAGACTTCGTATTCCACATCCAGAAATTGCTAAGAGAACTTTTGTGCTGGAACCTATGTGCGAAATCGCACCTTACTATAGGCATCCAATTCAGCAGAAGACTGTATCGGAATTACTGGATCATCTGGGCCGCCATGCAACAGAGAGAGAAGATATCGAATTAAATTATGAAGAAGTTCCTTCATTAGATATGGAAGATGCTACAGTTGTTTATGCTGGTGTTCCTGGAGCTTATGCTGAGGAAGCAGCCAATCGTTACTTTGGTAAGCAGGTGCAGTATTGTAATGTAAAAACATTCACTGATGTGGTAAATGAAGTGGCTGAGGGAAAGGCTGACTTCGGTGTTATTCCAATCGAAAATTCCAGCGCTGGCTTTGTGGCTGGTAATTATGACATCATCCGAGAGGGTGGTATCAGTATTATCGCTGAAGTAGTTGTGGATATTCACCACGCCCTTCTGGGACTTCCGGATTCCAGCCTTACAGATATTAAAAAGGTATATTCTCATCCACAGGGTATTATGCAGTGCAGAGAATTTATTGAGGAACATGACTATACAGCGGAGAGTGTAACTAATACAGCTCTTGCAGCCAAGAAGGTTCGTGATAAGGGAGATCCTACAGCGGCAGCCATTGCCAGTGAGCGTGCCGGTAAGCTTTACGACCTGAAGGTGCTGAAGAAGCATATTAACTTCCAGAACGACAACTCTACAAAGTTTGTGGTTGTGGTAAAGAACAGAATTTGTCTTTCAGATGCAACCAATATTAGTATTTGCTTTACAACCAAGCATAAGGTTGGTGCCCTTTATGATATTATGGGCATTTTCTTCCACAACCGCCTGAACATGACATCCATCGAATCCCGCCCATCCCTGAAGCACAAGTGGGAATACATGTTCTATGTGGATTTCGAGGGTAAGCTTACAGACCGAAACGTGCAGAAGGCCCTGGGAGAGATTAATGCCAACAGTGATGAATTGATTGTATTGGGAACTTATTAAGACATATATAAGTATATAAATAATCCTGGCAAATGAACTGTTCATGAAAATATATGCGCAGTCCATTTGCCAGAATAAAGATAGATAGGGCTTTTCTGGGAAAATAAATAGAATTTCTCTGTTGACAAAAGACTTTGTGTAATGTATTATGTCTATCGTTGTGTAGCAAGTAGAGTATCCACTCTCACCTTGAGTTGCAGATGGCGACCGGGTTCATAGTTGATTGACACACTATTTTTGTGTGCTTCTTCTTTGTGGATACCTGTCTTTGCGGACAGGTTTTTTTAATGTGTAGGAGGATAAGACAATAGAGTACATTACAAATGACAGAATCAGAGCAAAGGAAGTAAGAGTTATTGGTTCAGAAGGCAATCAGCTTGGAGTAATGTCCCTTCAGGAAGCGCGTGATGCTGCCGAGAAGGAAGGCGTTGATCTTGTATTGGTTTCACCTAATGCGAAACCTCCAGTATGCAGAATCATCGATTATGGAAAATTCCGTTATGAGCAGATTAAAAAGGAAAAGGAATCGAAGAAGAAGCAGAAAGTGGTTGAAATTAAGGAAGTTAGAATTTCACCAAACATTGACGAGAATGATTTAGCAACTAAGATAAATCAGGCAAGAAAGTTCCTTGAAAAAGGCAATCGAGTTAAGGTAACACTCCGTTTCCGCGGAAGAGAGCTTGCTTACGTAAAGCAGAGCAAACCAATTCTTGATGCATTCGCAGAGAAACTTTCCGACGTGTCGACTGTAGATAAGGCGGCAAAATTTGAAGGCAGAAGCATGTTCATGTTTCTTGCTGCAAAGAAATAGGTTCACAATTTAAGGAGGATAAAGAAATGCCAAAGTTAAAGACAAAAAGAGCAGCTGCAAAGCGCTTCAGAGTTACAGGTACAGGTAAGTTAAAGAGAAATAAGGCTTACAAGAGCCATATCCTTACTAAGAAGACAACAAAGCGTAAGAGAAATCTTCGTAAGGCAGCTATGACAGATAAGACAAACGTTAAGAACATGAAGAAGATCTTACCTTATCTGTAAGGTGCTGTAGATACATATTCGATTAGGAGGATAATATAATGGCAAGAATTAAAGGTGGCGTAGGTGCCAAGAAGAGACATAATAGAACATTAAAGGCTGCAAAGGGTTATGTAGGCGCTCGTTCTAAGCAGTACAGAGTTGCTAAGCAGTCAGTTATGCGTGCTGAAAACACAGCATTCGCAGGACGTAAGGAAAAGAAGAGAGACTTCCGCAAGCTTTGGATCGCTCGTATCAATGCTGCAGCTCGTCTTAACGACATCTCTTACAGCCAGCTTATGCATGGCCTTAAGGTTGCTGGTATTGACATCAACCGTAAGATGCTTTCTGAAATCGCTATCAGCGATCCAGAAGGATTCACAAAGCTTGTTGAAACAGCAAAGGCTGCTATCAACTAGTATCAATTATCTGTCTTTTTACTAGAGTAATTGTTTGATTTGAAGCATATTTTTCGGGTGTTTTCGCACCCGAAAATGACTTCAAATAAAAATAAGTAAAAAGTCAAAAACTTTGTTGACAAAGATGCGACATCGTGATAATATATGTTTCGTTGCGAACAACAAAAGGCGACAAACTTAATAAATACGCGGGAGTGCTGGAATTGGCAGACAGGCTAGACTAAGGATCTAGTGATGGAAACGTCGTGTGGGTTCAAGTCCCATCTCCCGCACTAAGGCTTTGCAGAAATGCAAAGCCTTTTTGCTTTTTATGGGAGACCTTGTAATAAAGCTTTACATTTTGAAGTGACTGTTTTTTGATATTTTGATAGCTCAGGGCTTTCAGTTTATTATATGTAAAGCTTCTTCCTTCATCTTGCTTTTTTAGGGTTTGAATGGTAACATTACACGGAAATTTTGAGAGAGTGAAAGGACAGTTCTGATGAGTAGTAAAGAACAAATCTATGATAGATATAGAAGTAATAGAACTCAGGATATTGTAAATCTTGTGTTCCTTTTTTATATGAGTGTCGTATTCCCTATTTATATGCATGATATGTATTTCGACATTACTTTGACCAGAGCCACCGTTTTTGCGGATGGCGTTATTTTTTATCTAATCCTTATGGCTTCTGCAATTGCCTTAGAGGTATTTATGCTTAACTATTACAGAGTACCTGGTCCATATTTCTATAAAGACAGTAAGGTAATTGCTATGCCGGAAGTATGGATGCTTTTATTTTTGACTGCCAATTTTGCGGCATTCTGCATGGCTCCAGACAAAACACCTGCATGGACTGGTCAGGCAGGACGTAGAATGGGACTTTCCATTATCCTCTGCTTAGCTCTTATGTTTATTGTGCTGGCTAGGGATTGCGTGGTAAATGCATTTGTCTACCTTTGTGTATGCTTTTCTTCTACTGTAAGTGCAACCATTGCTATTCTTCAGCATTTTGGATTTGATCCATTCTCATTAAGAGAGCGTGTAGTTGTAAAGCAGAAGCAGATGTTTATTTCTACATTTGGTAATATCAACACCTATTCCTCATTTATAGCAATAGTACTTCCAATCTTTGTGGCGGTATTTATTTTTTCAAAGAAATTATGGGAGAGAATAGTAGCGGCCTTTATGATTATGCTCCTTGGTGCAGCAATCATTCCTGGTAAGAGTGATAATGTATATCTTGGACTTCTTCTGGGCTTCGTAATTCTGTTTTATCTGGCTGTTTGGAATAAGAAAGTATTCGAGTATTTCTTTGGAATTATGTTGATGGCAGCAGGACTTTTTGTATTGGCTATTTTTAATGATATATATTCAGGAAGTCAGAAACATATCAATGGTATTGCCAGAGGTGTTGAGAGCCCAACCGTTATGGGAGCGTTTGTGATTCTGATGTTCATTCTTTCAGCGATCTTCTTTACCTTTAGAAAGATTTCACTGAAGAATTACGAAAAGGTTCAGTCAAAGCAGTTTCTGATCGGACTTACTATCTTCCTTATTATTATGTCTGTTGGCGTAATGATCTGGGGTAGCAGAAGTAAGTATGCGATTTTCCACTTCAATGATAAGTGGGGCACATATCGTGGCTATATTTGGAGAAGAGGATTTGATCTATTCCTTAATGGAACTCCATTACAAAAGATATTTGGTTATGGTAATGAAACCATTGGTTCATTAATGAAGAACAATTACTATAATGAAATGGTTTCGATTACAGGTAAGAAATATGACAACTGCCATAATGAATATCTGCAGTATCTGGTTACAACGGGACTCTTTGGAGCAATTTCCTATATTGGTCTCTTCCTTTCATCTATGATTTATATGATTAAGAGAGCTAAGGGAGATGCAGTTGTAATTGCTTGCCTTGCCAGTGCAGCAGCCTATGCGGGACAGGCTCTTGTAAACCTGAATCAGCCAATTACTTCACCTTTCTACTTCGTGATTCTTGCTGCTGGTATCGGATTTGTAAGATATCGTGATCAGGGCTTTGGCATTTACAATAAATAATGCTATAATTCCTTATTGGTAAAAGAGAAAGTTCATTTGCCATGTTCATGATATAAAAATATTATTATGTTATGATGATTTAAGAGAATATATTGTTGAAGGAGAATACGATGGGCGTTTATGAAGAATTAATTGCAAGAGGACTGATTGCACAGACAACAGATGAAGCAGAAATCCGTGAACTGGTTAATGCGGGTAAGGCTACATTCTATATTGGTTTTGATCCAACTGCAGATTCTCTGCACGTAGGTCACTTCATGGCACTTTGCCTGATGAAGCGTCTGCAGATGGCAGGAAATAAGCCTATTGCTCTTGTTGGCGGTGGTACTGGTATGATCGGTGATCCATCAGGACGTTCAGATATGCGTAAGATGATGACAATCGAACAGATTGATCATAACTGTGAGTGCTTTAAGAAGCAGATGAGCCGTTTCATTGAATTTGGTGAAGGCAAGGCTATGATGGTTAATAATGCTGACTGGCTTAGAAACCTGAACTTCCTTGATTTCATGCGTGAGATTGGGCCATGTTTCTCAGTAAATGACATGCTCCGTGCAAGATGTTATGTTAACCGTCTTGAACAGGGTCTTTCGTTTCTTGAGTTCTCATATATGTTAATGCAGGGCTACGATTTCTATAAGCTCTACACAGACTATGGTTGTAATATGGAATTTGGTGGTGATGACCAGTGGTCAAATATGCTTGCTGGTACAGAACTGATTCGTAAAAAGCTTGGTAAGGATGCATATGCCATGACGATCAACCTTCTTACAAACTCTGAAGGTAAGAAGATGGGTAAGACAGTTGGTGGTGCTGTTTGGTTGGATCCTGCGAAGACTTCTCCTTACGAGTTCTACCAGTACTGGAGAAATGTTGGCGACCAGGATGTTATTAAGTGTCTCAAGATGCTTACTTTCCTTCCACTTGAAGAAATTGCTGAAATGGAAAAGTGGGAAGGTGCTGAACTTAACAAGGCAAAGGAAAAGTTAGCTTACGAGCTTACTGCTCTTGTGCATGGTGAAGAAGAGGCTACTAAGGCTGATGTTGCTGCAAAGGCAATATTCGTTTCTGGTACAACAGAGAATATGCCAGAATCTGAAATCACAGCAGAGGACTTTGTTGATGGTTCCATCGAACTGACATCTCTTCTTGTTAAGGCTGAACTTGTTAAATCTAAGACAGAAGGTAGACGTGCTGTTGAGCAGGGCGGTGTTTCTGTTAATGGTGAGAAAATTACAGATGTTAAGTACACACTTACTGAAGCTGATTTTGCAGAGGAATTAATTCTGAAGCGAGGTAAGAAGAATTTCCGCAAGATTATTCTTAAATAATCTCATTTGCGGAAGGTATGCAAATGAATGGTGATGCGGCGCAAGTTGCATCACCTTTTTATGGAAGCTAAGGGTATGATATTTTAATTATTCGGGGGAGAATATGGTTTTAGGTATTGTGCTTGCGGTTCTGTCAGCTGGGGTGCTGGTATGGATTCTTATTAGAATGTTGAAACAAGACAAGAATGCTGCTTTAACAGCAGAGGAATATCTAAGAAATCAAACTGCGGAATCTCCAATTCCTGTCGTTCGTAAAGATGAAGATACGGATGAATTAAGGAATGCCGAAGAGCAATCTGTGGCACCATTCCAGAAAATGGTTTCCAGCTTTGTGTCTTCTGATCGTGATTCCAACAGTGAACCGGTAGAGTTGAAATCTTTGCAGTTATATAATCGTGAAGGCGGTTTTTATATCCTGGCGGTTGATCCGAAAATTAGTGAAACTGCAAAACTGAAAGTGTTTGCAAATCGTATGGGAGCCAATCTCACAGAGTGTCAGAGTGGTCCGGCATGTCTGGAAGAGTGCTCTAAAAATATGTACGATTTAATTATTATTGCGGCTACCATGCCTTGGATGGATGGTGCCCAGACTTTACACAATCTGCAGAAGAGTGAAAACTCTAAATGTAAAGATGCAAAGGTTTATGTATTAGTTGAAGAGAACAAGAATCATCCAGATTCTTATTATTATGATGAAGGTTTCGATGGAATTATTCGTAAACCTGTTGAGGAAGTCGTAATGGAGGACACAGTTATGGAACTGGCTCCAAAACGTATGCTGACACAGGCGCAGTACATTTACGAAGACATACGAAACATGGCTGGGCATGCACGCACGCTGCAAGAGTCACACATTCATTTTTCTGCGGCCCTTTCTCATAATGCCAACGACCTGACTATTTTAAAGAAGGCCGCTGAACGTTTCTGTTCTTTATATAATGAGCAAAGCGAAGATATGGCTGACGCTCTTTATTCTGCAAATGCAAGTGTCTATATGGAAATGGCAAGAACTCTTCGAGATCTGTCAGCAAATCTGGGCGCAGCTCATTTGTCAGATGTATTTGATGACCATGTAAACATGGCAAAGGATGAATCTCTGGAAGTTGCAGAAAGCAAATGGATTGCGCTAAGGGGTGAATGGGCAGAAGTTGTTTCTGGACTTGCGGACTGGCTGGGTATGAAAGATATTGACTTATCTTCCTCTGAGATTATTTCTCCTCAGTCCAATTCCATTACACTCTCTAAAAATGATATACGTGAGAGAGTGCAGGAGATTTTATCTTACGTGGAGAAGGAAGAGCAGGATATTGCTCTGGAAAAACTTAATAAAATTGGGGAATATGTACTTGATGAAGATGTCCGACTGAAGTTCAATCAGACAGCAAAGGCTTTTGAAAAAGGCAGCATTAACACGGCTGTTAACATATTAAAAACATTCTAACATCAAAGGAAGGATAAACGAATGAAGGCATTTCTAATTCTAGAAGACGGCAGCGTTTACGAAGGCAAGTCCATCGGCGCTACAAATGAAGTTATCAGCGAAATTGTTTTCAATACCTCAATGTGGGGGTATGAAGAAGTTCTGACTGATCCATCGTATGCTGGACAAGCAGTATGTATGACATATCCATTGATTGGTAACTACGGTGTCAACCAGGAGGATATGGAAGCAGATAGATCTTTTGTATCAGGATTTATTGTTAGAGAACTTGCATCTCTTCCAAGTAACTTCCGCTGTGAAGGAAGCCTTGAGAAATTCCTCATTGAACAGAATATTCCAGGTATTGCTGGTGTAGATACCAGAGCTCTTACAAAGAAACTTCGTACCGCAGGTACTATGCGTGGCATGATCACAACAGATGAAAACTATGATTTAAAGCGTGTGCTTGAAAAGATTCGTTGTTGGAAGATGGGTCATGTTGTTCTTGATGTTACTTGCAAGGAAAAGAAGACTTATCCAGGTGCAGTTGGCGGATGTGGCTATAAGGTAGCTCTCGTTGACCTGGGTGTTAAGAAGGCTATTATTAAGAATCTTACTAAGCGTGGTTGCACAGTCACAGTTTATCCTGCAGAAACAAGCGCTGAAGAAATCATCGCTGACGCTCCAGATGGAATCATGCTTTCCAATGGTCCTGGAGATCCAAAGGATAATAAGAAGACAATCATTGAAATTCAGAAATTATTCCAGACAAAAATTCCTATTTTTGCAATCTGTCTTGGCCATCAGTTACTTGCTCTGGCAAATGGTGCAGATACTAAAAAGATGAAGTATGGTCACCGTGGTGCTAACCACCCTGTTAAGGATTTAAAGACAGGCAAGGTATACATCTCTGTACAGAACCATGGTTATATGGTACGTGAAGATACAATCGATCGTGATATTGCTGAAGTATCCTTCCGCAATGTTAATGATGGAACGGTTGAGGGCGTACACTACCTTGGAAAGAATGTTCAGACAGTTCAGTTCCATCCAGAAGCTTCTGCAGGTCCAAAGGATACCGAGTTCTTATTTGACCAGTTTATTAATATGATGGAGGTTGCAAAATAATGCCAAAGAATTCAAACATTAAAAAAGTAGTAGTCATCGGTTCTGGCCCAATCGTAATTGGACAGGCAGCTGAATTCGATTATGCTGGTACACAGGCATGTAGATCTCTTGAAGAAGAGGGCATTGAAGTTGTACTCATCAATTCAAATCCTGCCACAATCATGACAGATAAGGATATTGCCGATAAGGTTTATATCGAACCTCTTACAGTAGATGTTGTTAAGCATGTAATCAAGAAAGAAAGACCAGATTCAGTACTTCCAACACTGGGTGGTCAGGCTGCTCTGAATATCGCTATGGAACTGGAAGAGTCTGGTTTCCTTAAGGCACACAATGTTCGTCTGCTTGGTACAAGTGCAAACTCTATTAAGAAGGCAGAAGACCGTCTTGAATTCAAGAAGACAATGGAAAAAATCCATCAGCCAGTTGCACCTTCGCAGGTCGTAACAAGCATTAAGGATGGTCTTGATTTCGTTCAGGTTATTGGATATCCAGTTGTTCTTCGTCCTGCATACACACTGGGTGGTTCCGGTGGTGGTATTGCTAAGAATGAAGAAGAATTCGTAGAAATCCTGGAAAATGGACTGCGCCTTTCTCGTGTAGGCCAGGTACTTGTTGAAAGAAGTATTGCTGGTTGGAAGGAAGTAGAATACGAAGTAATGCGTGATGCAAATGATACTTGTATCACAGTTTGTAACATGGAAAATCTGGATCCTGTAGGTGTTCATACTGGTGACTCCATCGTAGTTGCACCATCACAGACACTGACAGATCGTGATCATCAGATGCTTCGTACTGCAGCTCTGTCTATTATTTCTGAGCTGGATATCAGAGGTGGTTGTAACGTACAGTTTGCTCTGAATCCAAACTCATTTGAATACTGTGTAATCGAAGTAAATCCTCGTGTAAGCCGTTCATCTGCTCTTGCTTCTAAGGCAACTGGTTACCCAATTGCTAAGGTTTCAGCTAAGATTGCTCTGGGCTATAACCTGGATGAAATTCCAAATGCTATTACAAAGAAGACATTTGCTTCTTTCGAACCTACACTGGATTACTGTGTAGTTAAGATTCCAAGACTTCCATTTGATAAGTTCATTACAGCTTCTCATAAGCTGACAACACAGATGAAGGCTACTGGTGAAGTAATGAGTATCTGCACAAACTTCGAAGGCGCACTTATGAAGGCTCTTCGTTCACTGGAGCAGCATGTGGATTCTCTTCAGTATGCAGGTATTCCTGAGCTTTCTGATGATGAAATCAGAAAAGAACTTCACAATGTTGATGACCGTCGTATCTTCGTAGTAGCTGAGGCTCTGAGAAGAAACGTATCCATGGAAGAAATTCATGACGATACACAGATTGATATGTGGTTCCTGAATAAGATCAACAATATTGTAGTTATGGAAAAGGCTATTGCAGAAGCTCCTGTTATGACAAAAGAGCTTATGCAGGATGCTAAGAGAATGGAATTCCCTGATACAGTTATCGCCAGACTTCGTGGCCAGAAGGAAGAGGAAGTACGTAACCTTCGTTACGAAATGGGAATTACAGCTCATTATAAGATCGTTGATACATGTGCAGCTGAGTTTGATGCAGAAACACCATACTTCTACAGCACATATGAAAGTGCAGAATCAGAGGATGCTTCTTCCACAGATAAGAAGAAGGTTATGGTTCTTGGTTCTGGTCCTATCCGTATCGGACAGGGTATCGAGTTCGATTATTGTTCTGTTCATTCTACATGGATGTTCAAGAAGAAGGGCTACGAAACAATCATCGTAAACAATAACCCTGAAACAGTAAGTACTGACTTTGATATTGCAGATAAGCTTTACTTCGAACCTCTGACAGCTGAAGATGTACAGTCTATCGTTAATCTGGAAAAGCCAGATGGAGCTGTTGTACAGTTCGGTGGCCAGACAGCAATTAAGCTGACAGAAGACCTGATTCGCATGGGCGTGCCAATTCTTGGTACAAGCGGCGAAAATGTAGATGCTGCAGAAGACCGTGAAATCTTCGACGAAATCCTGCAGACAAACAATATTCCACGTGCAGCTGGTAAGACCGTATTCACACGTGAGGAAGCTGTTACTGTTGCAAATGAGATTGGCTACCCAGTTCTGATTCGTCCATCCTATGTTCTTGGTGGACAGGGTATGAGAATTGCTGTATCTGATAAGGATATCATTGAATTCATGGATATCATTAATCAGCATGTACAGAAGCATCCAGTACTGATTGATAAGTATTTGATGGGTAAGGAAATCGAAGTTGATGCTGTATGTGATGGAGAGAATATCGTAATCCCAGGTATCATGGAACATATTGAAAGAGCTGGTATCCACTCTGGAGATAGTATTTCTGTATATCCTGCACAGGATCTTTCAGATCGCATCAAGAGAGTGATTGTAGATTACACACGTAAGCTGGCTATGAGCCTGCATGTAATCGGTTTGATTAACATTCAGTACATTCTCTACCGTGATGAAATTTATGTAATTGAAGCAAATCCACGTTCAAGCCGTACTGTTCCATATATCAGTAAGGTTACAGGTATTCCAATTGTAGATCTTGCTACTCGTGCAATTCTTGGTGAAAAGCTTACCGATATGGGATATGAGCCTGGACTTCAGCCAGAAGCATCTCACTTTGCTATTAAGATGCCTGTATTCTCATTTGAGAAGATTAGAGGCGCTGATATTTCACTGGGACCAGAAATGAAGTCTACTGGTGAATGCCTTGGTATTTCAGAAGACTACAATGAAGCACTTTATAAGGCTTTCCTTGGAGCAGGTGTTAATGTATCTAAGTACCATAAGATGATCATGACTGTTCGTGATTCAGATAAGCTGGAAGCAGTAGAAGTTGCTAAGCGTTTCGTTGAACTGGGCTACCAGATCTTTACTACAGATGGAACTTGCCGTGCCTTTGCAGAACATGGCGTAAAGACAACATCAATTCATAAGATTGAAGAGCCTTCACCAAACCTTCTGGACCTTGTACTTGGCCACGAAATCGATCTGATTATCGATATTCCGATGCCAGGTGTTCAGCATTCAAAGGATGGTTTCCTGATTCGTCGTCATGCCATCGAAACAGGCGTTACGGTTCTTACTTCACTGGATACAGCCAATGCACTTCTGAATTCTCTGGAATCTAGTGAACCAAATGATCTGTCACTGGTTGATATTGCTGATATTCCTGATCTTGTAGAACAGAAATAATAGTAATCAGTAAATAAAATGAAATAATATAGCCTTCGGGAATGCTGGGGATTGCCCCTTGCAAACCTGAAGGCTTTTTCTTTGACTAGTGGGCTTTTACAAGTTTTGTCTCAGCCTTTCCTTTTTCTCTGGATTGATAAACGGACATTTGTGACCTGCGGATTCGACTTAATCTTTTCCTTTCTTCTTTCTTTTCTATGCGTTCCTTTTGGATGGCTCCTGTGGCCAGATTGTATTTAAAGGCTCTCTGTTCCTCGAGAAATTCAACTGGCATACAATCTGAAACGTATTGAAGTAAATCTACATCGTAGATGTTGGACAGGATTGCTAGGTGTTCTGGTGCAGGATGGCAACGTCCTGTTTCCAGATTGCTGTAATCTTGTCTACTGATATGAAGTACTGAAGCGACCTCCCCCTGTGTTATTCCCCTGCTAGTTCGAACCTGGCGAAGCAAATCGCCCCAGAATATTTTAGTGCTCATAAGATAACCTCCCCTTATAAATATTTTTGCTTGTCAGGAACGAAGAATATGCTAACATGACTCTTTTTTTCAGGGGGGAGAATTCTTCGAAAAGCACCCTGGCATCGCTGAATTGCTAAAAAGTGCTGAATATGATACTTTCGATACAGACTTTTATGCTAAGAATCTGCGCGCACTACCTTTGTTTGGCCGGGTGTGTTATAGTAGAAGCATTGTATTTTTTATGGAGGTCAATATGAGTAAGGCTGATGAACTTTATATTCAGATGTGTAAAGATATCCTGGAAAGTGGAATCGATACAAAGGGAGAGAAGGTTCGCCCTAAGTGGGAAGATGGCACATCTGCTTATACAATAAAAAAATTTGGTGTGGTAAATCGTTATGATTTGAGCAAGGAATTCCCTGCGATCACACTTAGAAAGACATATATTAAATCTGCAATTGATGAGATTCTCTGGATCTGGCAGAAAAAGTCTAATAACATTAAGGACCTGAAGAGTCACATCTGGGATGAATGGGCCGACGAAGATGGCTCCATCGGTAAGGCTTATGGCTATCAGCTTGGCGTGAAACATCAGTACAAGGAAGGAGAGTTTGATCAGGTAGACCGTGTTCTCTACGATTTGAAAAACAATCCTTATAGTCGTCGTATCATGACCAATATCTATGTGCATCAGGATCTTCACGAGATGAATCTTTATCCTTGTGCCTATTCCATGACATTCAATGTTACAGGAAATAAGCTGAATGCAATCCTTAACCAGCGCTCTCAGGATGTACTGGCAGCTGGTAACTGGAATGTGGTTCAGTATTCGGCGCTTCTTATGATGATTGCTCAGGCAACAGGCTTTGAAGCTGGAGAACTGGTACACGTTATTGCAGATGCACATATCTACGACCGTCACGTTCCAATTATTAAGGAGCTGATTGAAAGACCAACTTTCCCTGCACCAAAGGTAACTTTAAATCCGGATGTAAAAGACTTCTACAAGTTTACTGTAGATGATTTCAAAATCGAGGACTACGAGGCAGGACCACAGGTTAAGGATATTCCGATTGCAATCTAGGCAAATGGGATTTGCGCGAGCAGTTCATTTGCATGAAATTATTAAATGGGTGGTGAATAAATATGAAACTGATTGCTGCTGTTGATCAGAACTGGGCTATTGGAAATAGAGATGATCTTCTTGTACATATTCCAGAAGACCAGAAGAATTTTAGAAGAATCACAACAGGAAATGTTGTGGTGCTTGGACGTAAGACATTATCTGGATTTCCAGGTGGTCGTCCTTTAAAGGATCGTTTAAATGTTATTTTGACAAAGAATCCTGACTTTGAAGCCGGGGATGCTGTGATTGTTCGATCCCAGGAAGAACTGTTTGAACAGTTAAAGAAGTATCCAAGTAATGAGGTTTATGTCATCGGTGGCGGTACTCTTTATAAGATGCTGGAACCATATTGCGATGAGGCAATCATTACGAAGATTGACTATTCTTATCAGGCGGATACATATTTCCCTAACCTTGATGAGAAGGAAAATTGGGAGCTTGTAGAAGAGGGAGAAGAACAGACATACTTCGATTTGATTTATCATTTTGATACTTATCGTAATAAAACTCCAAAGGAAATTTGACCGAAAATCAAAGTCCTATAATTATTGAACAAATTTACGGAAAATACCCCCTGGATTTGTACGAATTGCACAAAAAAGAATTGATTTCTTTATTGTACATGCTATAATGTACTAGTGTAATTATACAGATTGGGGGGTATTTTTATGGCAGAAAATATGATGCTGACGACAGGGTCTGGCTTTGAGGGATATACGATTACCGAATATCTGGGGATTGTATCCAGCCAGGCTATTTTAGGTTCTAATTTCCTGAAGGGTCTTGCAGCAAACGTTGCGGATGTATCTGAAAAAGATACCGCGAAGATTGAAGAGTGCCGTGAAACAGCAGAGCAGCGCTTGATTAAAGTTGCTAAAAAGAAAGGGGCTCAGGCTATTATTGGTGTTCATATGCACTATGCTCCATTCGAAGCTGGTTCTTTCGGTATTATCTGCAGTGGTACTGCTGTAAAACTTGAAAAAAATGTTGTAATTGATGATTCCGTTCATAAGGATTTGCTGGTAACAAACTACTATACACGTCTTGTTCCCAGAGCGGTGAAGGTGATTCTTGATGGTGATTCAACCAAGCTGGATATGAAGATTCAGTGCTTCAACTACAACAACGAAGATATTGAAGCTGTAAGAGCTGATATTGAATTTACAAACCTTTATGATGAGCATTTGGTAATTCGAAATGTTGATTTTGTATTCTCTAAGAATAATAATCTTCAGCAGATTGAATCGGATTATATCCATAGTCAGTTATCTCCAAATGACATTCAGCTCCTTAAGGACGCGAAGGTTATTTTGAATAGATACGTTACACCTAGTGGAATTTATGCTTGCAATGATGCTCCAATCAATGTAAGTATGAGCATCCATCGACTGGAAACTTTGAAACTGAAGCGTGGTATTGATGCAGTTGAAAAGTATAGAACAGATGGAATGATTTGGACTTGTAACTGCGGACATGTTAATGAAGCAGGATCAGAAGAGTGCGTAGTCTGCCATAGAAAGCAGAAGGATATGAAGGTTAAGACAACTTTCAACTACGAAGAAATGATCGACAAGATGAAGGAAAAAGAATATGTCATTGAAATCAAGGATGTTCTTATGGAATACATCAAGGATATCGATGCAAAATATCGTTTAAAGCTTCTTGAAATTATGGAGTCTGGTCTTCAGTATGAGAAGACAAGAGGCAATATGAAAGAGTCTGTAATTGAGAAGGTTGAAAAGGTATTTGAAGAGGATGTAGAGCAGATGTAGCCTGGGGCTGTGGTACCTTTAATTCCTTGCGTGTGGCAATTTTACGTGATAAAATTTACTGAGTTGTTTGGGGGACAGAATGCTCCTGGCATCTAATAATTTTGGCTTCTGAGGTGGAGAGTTTTGGGTTCTGGATTAAGTATGACAAGCGTGAATAAAATAAAGGAGTTAGCGGCTAGAAGGGAATATGAATCGGCTGTTGATATTCTTGATTCACAGGATCTTGAAAAATCTTTGAATCCGCAGTTTATCTCTACATGCGGTGACATTTACGAACATGTTGGCCGTTCACGAGAAGCACGTCATTTGCAGGTTAAGGCACATTCTATGGCGCCTGAATCCAGCCACATCATTTTTAAATTGATTGAAATGTATCTGCGCCGAGGATATTTTTCTCTGGCTGAAACATATTACAATCAATATCTTGATAATTCTGTCGGTAGTCCTGAAGAAGCTCTGGCTGTTAAATACTTAATGGCTAAATCAAAGGGTCAGGAATTAGACGAACTTTATGATATCTTATATCCAAAATTTAGAGATGATATGTATGAACGCTGGAGCTTTGAACTGTTCTTAGTTTCCTCCATGCTTTCAAAACCAGATCTTGAAATGTTTGCTGCTGATTACAGAGCAACCTTTAAAGATAGTCCGAATTCTGATTTAGTAAAACAGGTCTATGAAGGGCAAATTAAACCGGAAGATGTTTTTGAAGAATTCAGAGATCAGGAAAGTCCAGATGATGATCCGGATGAAGACGATATTCGAAGATTTGAAATTGAGCAATTAAAGCAAGATGAAAAGAGACTTCATCCAGAGGCTGAAGAAGCTGTTATTACAGAAATCATGCCAGATGAAGAATCTGATGAAAATAATATCGTTAAGAATATTTTTAAGAAAAAATATAAAAATAGTCTTGAGGAAGAAACTGATTCCGAAGAAGTTAGTGATGAGGAATTAGAAGAAAAACTGGATGAGGGACAGGACAATGTAACCAAGGGCCTGAAATCCTTTATTCGAAACACATTCTTAAAGAAGAAAGTTAATGCCGATGAATCAGAGTCAGCTGAGGATTCGGATGAAACTAAGGATGAAGAGAATGCGGATGAAGCAAAGGCAGATGATGCAAAGACCGACGATGAAAAGTCTGGTGAGGACAGTGCGGATGCTGTAGATTCTTCATCAAAGGATGAAACAGAGCCTTCTGAGGATTCCTATACAGAGAAACCAGAAGTAAAAGAAGAAATGAGTCCAAGCCAGGTGGATGATGAATCAGAAGAGCCTGATGAGGAAAAAGCAAATTCGGATGAAGAGGACAAGAATTCTGAAGAATCCAAGGCGTCAGTATTAAAACGCTTTGGCAGAATGGTCATCAAGGAAGCAAAAGACACTCTGGAAAATCAAAAGGTTGATACAGAACCACAGGTCGATCTGAATGAACAGAGTATTCTTTCCTTTGTATTTGATGATGGTTTTGCACCAGAATCTGATACCATTTCAGATCTTGCAGATGATGAGTCATCTGAAGAATTTGTAAATCCATTCGATGAAATAGAGCAATTAAGACAAGCGGCTGAACGTCAAAAACGTGAAGAGCAGTTTGAGGAAGAAGCTGCTGAAGAAGTAAGGGAAGAGCCTGTTGAAGAGACGGTTGAAGAGGTTGCTGAGGAAGTAACGGAAGAACCTGTTGAAGAGACGGTTGAAGAAGTTGCTGAGGAAGTAAGGAAAGAACCTGTTGAAGAGACGGTTGAAGAAGCTGCTGAAGAAGTAAGGGAAGAGCCTGTTGAAGAGATGGTTGAAGAGGTTGCTGAGGAAGTAACGGAAGAGCCTGTTGAAGAAGTTGCTGAGGAAGTAAGGAAAGAACCTGTTGAAGAGACGGTTGAAGAGGTTGCTGAGGAAGTAAGGGAAGAACCTGTTGAAGAGACGGTTGAAGAAGTTGCTGAGGAAGTAGCAGAAGAACCTGTTGAAGAGGCTGCTGAGGAAGTAGCAGAAGAACCTGTTGAAGAGACGGTTGAAGAGGTTGCTGAGGAAGTAGCAGAAGAACCTGTTGAAGAGACGGTTGAAGAAGTTGCTGAGGAAGTAGCAGAAGAAACTGTCGAAGAAACTACAGAAGAAACAACTGAGGCAGTTGCTGAAGAAGCAAATGAAGAAAGCAATCAAGAACCTATAGAAGAAAGCAGAAAATCCATTGAAGTTGGTTCCTTTGAAGATTCTATTGAGAGCCTTCTTGCAGAATATACTGAAAAGTCTGCAGAAGAGTCTAAGGGTTCTATTGATATATCTGGTGAAGAAGTTACTGAGTCTGAAGAGATTCCTGTTGAGGAATTCGTTACAGATGCCAGTGATGATTTCCCAGAGTTTAAAACAAATCTTTTCCCTAATCGAGGAAAAGGCTTAAGGATTGATCATAATCAGTTTGAGCAGATTGAGAAAGAAGAAAAGCAAAAACTGAGTGAGGGGCTTGAAGAAGAGGAACAGAAATTGCAGGAAGCAAAAGACCTGCTTGCATCCCTTGGAATCAAGATATGATAACGTTACTAAATGTGGGTAATGAGCAATACTAGAATTTAGTGCATGAAGGAGGTACACCAGTGGCTATTGATCAGAGAGAAGCTCTTATAGCTGCGGTCAGGAAGCAGGTTGAGAAGGAACGCGCTGAAAAGGCTGCTAAACTGGAAAGAGAACAGGAGGCCATGGCAATTTCTGGCAAGAAGGCAGAGCCAGAAAAAGAAAGTGGAGCAAAGAAGTATAAAACTCTAACACCGGAAGAACTTGAAAAGATTGAGGAAAAGAAGCGTAGGAAGCTCGCTGAACAGATGGGCAAAACTTATGTTCCTCGTAAAGAAGAAAAGAAGCCAGCTGAGGAAACTGAAAAGAAGCAGGATGCAGTAGAAGCAAAAGCAAAGAAAGATGCTACTACTAAAGTTGCTGAAGAAACCAAGTCGGCTGAAAAGAAAGCTGTTAAGAAGGAAGAAAAAGCTGAGTCTGGTCTTGGCGGCGGTCTTGGTGGATTTGGTCTTGGCGGAGGACTTGGTAGTACAAAGACAGGAGAAGGCCTGAACAAGAAGTCCGAAGGTGGTCTTGGCAGCGTTCCAACAGGTGGCCTTGGTGCTAGTCTTGGTGGCGGACTTAGTGATGATCTGAAACCTGAAAAGGCATCAAAGTCCAATGCAAAGGTTAAGGTAATTAACAACAAGGAAGAAGGAAAAGTTTCCTTCAGGGACGGCGAAGTTAAGTCTGCAAGCTCTAAGTGGGTTGCTGATAAAGATGCTGAAAAGAATGTTGTTAATGCAGAAGAAATTGAAATGGACAGCATTGTTCCAACAAATAGAAAGACTCCAACAAATGATGTTAACAGCATGTATGACATTGATGATGATGAAGAGTCAGAGCCAGCTCAGTCCTTCGATGAACAGATCGAAGCTATCGCTGAAGAAAGCGAAAAAGTAGAGAACAGGGAAATCGAAGAAGAAAAGAAGCGTGCTGAAATGGAAGCACGTCGTAGATTCGAAGAAGAAAAGCGTGAAGCAGAAGCTGAAGAAAAGCGTAAAGCAGAAGCAAACCGCAAGAAGACAGAAACTTCTGGTATGAAGCGTGCTGAAGATGAGCAGAGAAGAATTGCTGCTGCAAGGGAACGTGCTGCTGCCAGAAAGAAGGCTGAGGAAGAAAAGCGTAAGGCTGAAGAAGAAGCAGTACGTAAGGCTGAAGAAGAAAAGCGTAAGAAGGAAGAAGAAGCTAAGCGTCGTGAAGAAGAGCGTGCCGAAATCATGAGAAAGGCAGCTGCTGAGGCTAAGGAAAAGGCTGAGGAAATCGCTAGACGTAAGGCTGAAGAAGCAGAAAAGAAGAAGGCAGAAGCTCGTGAAAGAGCTCTGGCTTTAGAGGAAGAAAGAAAGAAGGCAGCTGAGGAACAGCGTAAGAAGGCTGCTGAAGAACAGAGACAGAAGGCTAAAGAAGCTGCTGAAAAGCAGGCAGAAGAAGCTCGTCGTCAGGCAGAAGAAGCAGCTAAGCTGATGGAAGAAGCTAAGCGTGCGGAAGAAGAAGCTAAAAAATTAGCTGAGGAAGCACTTGCGAAGGCAGAAGCGGAAGCAAAGGCACTGGCTGAGGAAGAAGAAAAGCGTAAGGCAGAAGCAGAAAAAGCAAGACTTGCCATCGAGGAAGCTAAGGAAAAGGCAGCTGCAGAAGCAAAGGCAAAGGCGGAAGCAGAAGCTAAGGCGCGTGCAGAAGCAGAGGCTCGTAAGAGAGCGGAAGCAGAGGCAAAGGCAAAGGCGGAAGCAGAAGCTAAGGCAAAGGCCGAGGCAGAAGCAAAGGCAAAGGCGGAAGCAGAAGCAAAGGCAAAGGCTGAGGCGGAAGCAAAGCGTAAGGCTGAAGAAGCAGAAAAGAGAGCTCAGGAAGAAGCAAAGCGTAAGGCTGAAGAAGAGGCTAGACTCAGAGCGGAAGAAGAAGCAAAGAAGAGAGCTGAAGAAGCTCGTAAAAAGGCAGAAGAAGCTAGACGTATCTTAGAAGAAGCTCGTAAGGCTGAAGAAGAAGCTTTAAGAGTTGCTGAAGAACAGAGAAAAGCAGCTGAAGAAGCTCGTAAGAAAGCAGAAGAAGCTGAGAAGAAGCGTGCGGAAGAAGAAGCAAAGGCAAAGGCGGAAGAAGAAGCAAAGGCAAAGGCAGAAGCAGAAGCAAAGGCAAAGGCTGAAGCAGAAGCAAAGGCTAAGGCCGCTGCAGAAGCAAAGCGTAAGGCAGAGGAAGAAGCACGTCGTAAGGCAGAAGAAGAAGCTCGTAAGAAGGCAATCGAAGAAGCTGCCATGAAGGCTGCTGCAGAAGCAGAAGCAAAGGCTAAGGCAGAGGCAGATGCCAAGGCTGCAGCAATTGCAAAGGCAAAGGCAGAAGCTGAAGAAAAAGCTAAGAAATTAGAAGAAGCAAGAGAAGAAGCTCGTAAGAAAGCAGAAGCTATTGCAGAAGAAGCTCGTAAGAAGGCAGAAGAAGCAAAGCGTATCCTGGAAGAAGCAAAGCGTGCGGAAGAAGAAGCAAAGGCAAAGGCTGAAGCAGCTGCTTCCATTGACATTGACTTAACAAAGGTTGCTGCTGGTGGCAAACTTCCACTGGCTGCTTATTACCTTGAGAAATACCTTGATATTAAATCAGCTGGTGATTCTATTGCAGAAGCATTTAATGCTATTGCAAATAATCCAGGCCAGCCAAGAAATGTTGTAATTCTTGGTCAGCACGGATTTGGTTCCGTAGGAATTGGTGAAGACTTCGCTCATTCCTTCTACGATATGGGACTTGTTAAGCAGAAGACTATCGCAAAGATTAAGGCTCAGGCACTTAATAAGGTTGATCTTTCTAAGGCACTTTCTAAGCTGACAGGCGGATCAATGGTTGTTGAAAGCGCTGGCTATATTACACCTGAAAAACTCAAGGAAGTACTTTCTCTTGCAGAACCTACAGCAAATGACTTTGCTGTGATTCTTACAGGTGAAGCAGATTCTATTAAGAAACTTTTAGCATCTGTAAAGGAAACTGAAGGCAAGTTTGACCAGCAGGTTGATCTTACTAAGATTGAATCTTCGGATATGATTCGTATCGCTAAGGCATATGCTAAGCAGAGAGGATATCGTTCAGGAGACAATGTAGAAGGCAAGCTGAAAAACGTGCTGATGGCTATGGAAAGTGGTAACGTAGATCGTCTGATCACAAATGTTGATGAGGCAATTGCTCGTTGCGACAACCGTGAGAAGGCTGATGGCGTAACAAATAAGAAGCTCCTTCTTGCAGAGGATTTCTAATAATTTAACAATTCTTGCAAAAACAAAAGCCGATGCTTATAATCGAGTAAGCATCGGCATTCTTTATGCAAATGGACTTTGCGCATACTTGTGAAATGGCCTTTGCTTTGGACATTTAGACATTCAGATTAGGAGAAAATATGTATCGAATCGATATCGGAATAGATTTAGGCAGTTCAAATATCGGCATTTATATGAGAGATAAGGGTATTGTTATCCATCAGCCATCTGTTCTTGCTTATGAAAAGAAAACGAAAAAAATCATTGCAGTTGGTAATAAAGCAAAGAAGATGATGGGTAAGACCACAGACGCCGTTATTGTAGAACAGCCAGTTAGAAATGGTGTTATTTCTGAGTATCAGCTTGCGGAAAGAATGATTAAGGCCTTTGTTAAAAATGCCATTAAACGTAGAAGAATCTGGGGACGCCCAAATGTTTGCGTAACGATTCCTGTGGGTATTACCGAAGTTGAAAGAAGAGCAGTGGAAGATGCGGTTGTTCGTACAGGTGCTAGAGAAATCTTCCTACTGGAATCTCCGATTGCAGCTGCATTGGGAACTGGTATTGATATCATGGAAACTAGAGGTCATATGATTGTAAATATCGGTGGTGGTACTACGGAAATTGCTATCATTTCATCTGGTGATATCGCCTTTGGTACATCTCTTCGAATTGGTGGAGATGATATGGATGAGGCCCTTGCCAGATATGTTCGTAAGAAATACAACATGGAAATGGGTAAACTGTCTGCTGAAGATGCCAAGATGGAAGTGGGAACAGTAGTTACCAGAAAGGCTGATCTTTCCTGTGAAATTAAGGGTAAAGACCTGATGAACGGACTACCAGTTAAGATTGAACTTACAGCAAATGAGACAGTGGAGGCGTTCTCTGATGTAATGAATACCATTAGTCAAGAAATTGCTAAAATTATTGAAGAAGCGACACCGGAACTTGTCAGTGATATTTCCCATGAAGGAATATTCCTTTCTGGTGGTGGCGCTATGATTCATGGTATGGATCAGTATCTTTCAAAACTTACAGATATACCTTGTCACATGGCGGAAGAACCGATGAATGTGGTGGCTAATGGTGCTGGTCTGGCTGGAGAATATATTCAGATTTCCGATGATGGAAAATAATATAAAGAAAAGCCTGAAGAGGGATAAATAATTGTTATAAATAAGAGTATTTGCTTAAATTCCAATTATTGCGACTAGTACTTATTTATGTTATGATTTATGTGCTTAAAAAGGGCAGTGGGTTGGTCCACTGTAAATATAAATATCTATATGGAGGATTTTTTCATGGCTAACAAGAAAGTAGTTTTAGCTGGCGCTTGCCGTACAGCAATCGGAACTATGGGTGGCTCTCTTTCAAACACACCAGCACCAGTTCTCGGTTCTATCGTTATTAAGGAAGCTCTTAACAGAGCTGGAGTACCTGCTGATCAG
>Ga0129311_1000574_pt1 | contig 31170 bp, 29 predicted proteins | sample Go1ome_FD_94435 | JGI IMG/M metagenome (GOLD analysis project Ga0129311, IMG submission 94435) | Western lowland gorrila individual fecal microbial communities from Wisconsin, USA - Go1022B metagenome | ecosystem: Host-associated > Mammals > Digestive system > Large intestine > Fecal | place...
TATTCCCCATAAGAGAGCACCTCCGATATGTTTATTTTTGGTCATTTAAACAATATCATTTTTGGTACTCTCTTTCAATATTTTTTCAATCTATTTGTGACATATCTATTTTAAACCTATATGTAACGAAATTGTTACATATATATATTATACCACTTTATGCAGATTTATTCAAGTTTTCAGCCTTTTGTAGAGTATTTTTTCTTGTTTTCAGGAACTATTTTTTAGGTTTTTAAGTAAATCTTAAAAAATATATTGTAATTTTAAATGTTTTATAAAAAAGTTATAAAAAAATACACTTTATTAACCAAAAAGAATAATAATTATATATATATATTTAGATATAGTATTTAACATATTTTTTTTGAATTCATATTATACCCATAGGAGGCAGAATAATGTTAGATTTTTTTATAAATACACTATTTTGGACATTTGCTTTTTATGGATTATTTGAGTTTGTTAAAAACATTTTCTATTTGTGTACATATACAAAGTGTAAATCAGACGGAATAAACTTGATTGTTACGGTAAAGAATCAAGAAGATAAAATAGAAGGATTTTTACGTTCCTTGACATTTAAAATTTTATATGGAAAAGAAGATACAATTAAAAATATTATAGTTGCGGACTTAAAATCTGATGATAAAACCAAGGAAATTGTGCAAAAACTTTCTATTGATAATGAGATGATTAAAGTGGTTTCATGGAAGGAGTGCAAGGATATCATAGATTTGATAAATGAAGAATAGTTGATTCTATAAAGCTTGCAGGCAAAATATTATCATTTTCTGCAACTCCCAACTGCATAAGAAACCCTAAATAAAAATTTAAAATAAATTTTTATAAGGCTTTCTAATTTGTTGGTCCCCCCGAATGTTGCTTGAAAATGATAATATTTTTCCTCGTAGCTAATGCTGGCGAAGCCGCTTTATAGATAAAAATGTCTTGTAACATTTTAAAATCTATGATAAACTAGTGAAAAAAACAAAAAGGAGCAATAATCTTGGAAATTGAAGGAGAAATTGAAGGCATAATTTATCAAAATGATACAAATAGCTATACTGTTGCAGAGTTTGGAACAGAAGAAGAGATTGTTACAATTGTAGGTTATTTGCCTTTTATACATGAAGGAGATACTTTAAAATTATATGGAAAATATGTTGAACATAAAGATTATGGTAGACAATTTAAGGTAGATACCTTTGAAAAACTTATGCCAAAGACTCTGGGAGCTTTACAAAGGTATTTAGCGAGTGGAAGTATAAAAGGGGTTGGAGAAGCAACTAGCAAACGAATTGTAGATAAATTTGGAGAAGAAACGATTCATGTATTAAAATATGAACCAGATAGATTAGCACAAATAAAAGGAATTTCAGAAAAAAAAGCAATTGAAATTTCTGAAAGTTTTGTTGAAAATTTTGAAATGTGGCAAATTGTTGGATTTCTTGAGAAATTTGGACTAGGTGCTGAACATGCAAAAAAAGTATACAAACAATTTGGAACACATGCAATAGAAGAAATTGAAGCAAATCCATATTTATTACTAGATATAGCTCGTGGAGTAGATTTTAATCAAATTGATAAAATGGCATTAGATTTAGGATTTGAATTAGAAAATTATAAAAGAGTTAAAAGTGGCATAAAATATGGACTTTTAAGAATTACATATAATGGTCATAGCTGTACTTTAAAAGAAAATTTAATTTTATTTGTAAAAACACTTTTAAATGTATCAGAAGATGCAATAGATAATTGCATAATAGACTTAAAGGCAAAAGATGAAATTTTTATAGAAAAAAGAGATGAAGAAGAATGGATTTATTTAAAAGAATTTTATGAAACAGAGTTAAGTATTGCATTGAGAATAAAAGACTTAAATTCTTCTAAAAATTATAAAAAAATATCAAATATCGAAAAAGAATTAAAAAAAGCAGAAGAAAAGATTGATATTGAACTATCTGAAAAACAAAAAGAAGCTATTACACTTGTAAATGACCACAATGTAATAGTAATTACAGGTGGACCTGGTACTGGAAAAACAACAATAATAAAAACAATAATAGATATATATGAAGAAAGAAAAAATAAAGTGGTTTTGTGTGCACCAACTGGTAGAGCAGCAAAAAAAATGACAGAAACAACAGGCAAAGAAGCTTCAACGTTGCATAGGCTTTTGGAAATTGGAAAAATCGATGATGATAATTTTATGAGTAATTATAATTACGAAGGAGCACCAATAGATGCAGATGTAATAATTGTTGACGAGGTTTCTATGGTGGACATGTTTTTGATGAATTATCTTTTAAAATGTATTTACAAAGGTACAAAATTGATTTTAGTTGGAGATGTTGACCAACTTGCATCAGTAGGACCGGGAAGTGTTTTAAAAGATATTATAGCATCTGAAAAGGTTACAACTATCAAATTAGATAAAATTTTTAGACAGGCTGCCAAAAGTAAAATAATTCTAAATGCACATAGAGTAAATAAAGGAGAAGTTTTTCTTCCAAAAGAAGAACAGGAAGGTTTAAATGACGACTTTTTCTTTATAGATGAAAGCAACCAAGAAAGAATATTAAGTCAGATAATTTCACTATGTACAGGAAGACTTCAAAAATATGGGAACTATGACTTTTTCAAAAATATACAAGTTCTAACTCCAACCAAAAAAGGAATTATTGGAACAAAAGAATTAAACAAAGCGTTACAGGAAAAACTCAATCCAAATGATGGCACATTAAAGGAAAAATCAAGTAATGGAGCTATTTATAGAGTTGGCGATAGAGTAATGCAAATAAAAAATAATTATGACATGTATTGGGAAAAAGATATAGAGAAAAAGGAATATGGAAGCGGAGTTTTTAATGGAGAAACAGGTACTATTTTAAATGTAAACAATACAGAAAAAATAGTAGAAGTTCAATTTGATGATGATAAAATATGCTGGTATGAATTTAACGAACTAGAACAAATAGAGCATAGTTATAGCATAACAATTCATAAAGCACAAGGAAGTGAATTTGATGTAGTAATAATGGCAATTCCACAAGCAGCACCAATGCTACTTACAAGGAATTTACTATATACAGGAATAACTAGAGCTAAGAAACTTCTAATTGTTATTGGTAGTAAAAAAATTGTAGATTTTATGGTAAATAATATAGACAGCAAAAAAAGAAATACAGGATTGAAATATAAGTTGGAAAATTGTTAGGAGGTAGTACTAATTATTAACATTTTAGACCTAATATTTCCACAGACTTGCCGGAATTTGTGGAAAACTAAATGAAAATTCACTATGTAGAAAGTGTGAATTATTGCTAGAAAAACAATCAGGCTTTACAATATATGAAAATGAAGAACTACAAAATTATTTTGATTATCATATATACTTTTTTAAATATGAGGGAATAATAAGACAAACAATTTTAAGATATAAATTTAGGGACAAATCATATTTATACAAAACGTTCACAAATTTTTTTATAAAAAATGAAAATTTTTGTAGATTTTTAGAAAATTATGATATAATAATTCCAGTTCCAATAAGTAAGAAAAGAAATAAAGAAAGAGGATATAACCAAAGCCTACTAATTGCTAGGGAAATAAGCAAAAAATTAAATATTAAATTAGTAAAAAATTGCTTATATAAAACCAAAAATGTTATAGAACAAAGCAAACTTTCAAAAGAAGAAAGAGAACTAAATATACAAGGGGTATATTCTTTGAAAAATTCTGAAAAACTGGAAAATAAAAAAATACTATTAGTAGATGATATTTTTACAACTGGAAGCACAGTAAATGAATGTTGTAAGGTATTGCTTTCAGCAAAACCTTCAGAAATCACAGTTCTAACAATCGCTAAAGATTAAATAATAGTTCAAAGGGTGAAGAAAGGAAAAAGTAGAGATGGAAGATTTAGTTGAAAGCATATTAGACTATGTAAGATCAGATTACACAGATTATGCAATCATGATAAATGGAGAATGGGGTTCAGGAAAAACTCATTTTTGGAACAACAAAATAAAGAAAAAAATTGAGTCAATGCAACTAAATGGAAAAAGATATACCACAATATATATGTCACTTTATGGTATATCAAACTTAGAAGAAATAAGCAAAAAAATCTTTATAGAAACAACACAACTAATGGATAAAAATTTGCGTAAATTCATGAATACACATGGTCAAACTTCAATTCCAGAATATGCAAAAACTGGATTAGATATGGCTAATCTTTTTGGTGTTTCAAAAAATGGAGATAGAATGGATTATGCTGATTTCTTCTCAACAGATGACAAAGTATTGTGCTTTGACGACTTAGAGAGAGCTAATGTTGATGTTATTGATATTTTGGGATATATCAATAACTTTGTTGAGCATGACCATATAAAAACTATTATTATATGTAATGAAAAAGAACTTTCAACTAAATTCAAAAGTAGTAATATAGAAATGAAAACATTTATTGCAACATATCTTTTAGATAAACAAGATGAGCTTACAAAAGCAGATAAGCCAATGGTTGAAAAAATTCAAGAAAAGATTGAGCATGTTTTTGACAAAGCGAATGATTATGAAAGAATAAAAGAAAAACTTATTGGGGAAACTTTCGAATATGCACCAAAGTTTGATTATATAATAAATGGAATTTTGATGAGATATGAGAAAAATCCGGATTTAATACGATTCTTAAGAGAAAACACAGGACTTATTATTTCAACTTTCCATAGAAGTGGAACAAGAAATTTAAGAATTTTAAAACATGCAATAAATGATTTCGAAAAAATATTTGATATGGTAAACAAATCATATCAAAATACAAGCCATAGAGTAATGCAAACAATGCTTATATTTACAATAGCTGTTTCATTTGAAATAAAAACAGGGAGAATTATAAAAGAAAAATTTGTAAATATTCAAGACAATGAAGAGTATAAGGCAATACTTGTAAGCTCAAGGGTTTTAATGGATAATAGACAATTCTATATAAAAGAATTTGATAATAATTATTATTATAATTTCAAATCAGAGTATAGGTTCTTCAAATTTATCGAATATTATATTAGAACAAGAATCTTTGATATGAAGCTATTTAAAGATAATATGGAAGCAATTCAAAACACTGTTGATATTGAAAATCTTCCTGCATATAGAAGGTTATTGACAGAAGAATACTGGAAAATTCCAGATGACCAATTCCAAGATGTAATAGATGAAATTTTAAAAGATGTAAAAGAAGGAAAAATTAAATTAATAGATACCGTAAAAATATTTGCATATTTCAGTTATTTCTCAAGAAAAGGTTTAATAGATTATGACTTAAAAACACTAAAAAGCCTATTTTTCAATGGAATGAACAAGGCATCATTAAATTCAGACTATTGTCCAAATGTTGATGAAGAACTTGGAAAGGTTGCAATTGAAGAAGTTGCTGAAGATATGGAAGATATTCTATCACATTTTAATACATTGAATTTGAAATTGTTAGACAAAAAATACAAAGAATTAGCTGATAAGTTATTTAAATGTATTCCAATGAAAATGGAAAAATTCTATGAATTGTTTGATAAAGAATGCATGGATATTCCGATATTTAAATATTATGATCCATATCAAGTATTCCAAAGATTATCTTGTGGAAATAACGAAGATATAGTTAGAATTAAAGAAAAAATGATGACAAGATACGAAAAAATTGATAAAGAAATACTAGAACCAGAAGTAGAAAGTCTAACTATATTAAAGCAAATAATTGATGAATATGTATTTGGAAAATCTCCAACAGTAAAATTGGTAATGTTTAAAGATTTTTCAGATGAACTTGAGATTATTTTAAATAAATTTAAACCACCAGTTATACAATATGTACAAAACCCTGAAACTATTCAACAACCTGTTGTTGAACAGCATGTTGTAAATCAGGAAAATGTAGGGAATGATAATATGATACAAACAGTTCAACCTATGCAACAAGTTCAACAACCGCAACAAGAACAAGGAAGTGCTGAAAATAACACAGAGAACAATAATTAAAATAAAGAATAAAGTGTTTCTACATAGTTGAAACATTTTATTTTTTTGAATATTTTTTTCCTAAATTGTCATAATAAGAGTATAAAACAAAATGAAATGGAGGAAAAAAGATGAAAGCAACTGGAGTTGTAAGAAGAATAGATGATTTAGGAAGAGTTGTAATTCCAAAAGAAATTAGAAAAACTTTAAGAATAAAAGAAGGAGACCCGCTAGAAATATTTACAGATAGAGAAGGGCAAGTTATATTAAAAAAATATTCTCCAATTGGAGAACTTTCAGAATTTGCTATTGGATATGCAGAAACATTATCAAAAACAACAGGACATATTGCGTGTATTACAGATAAAGACACTATTATAGCTGTTTCAGGAGGATCTAAAAAAGAATTTTTAGAACAAGATGTTAGCCAAGAATTAGAACAACTTATGGAAGATAAAGAAGTTTATACAAGTAAAGAAAATAAAGATTTAGCAATGCCTATAACCAAAAATGATAATCAAGCTAGAAGATATAATTCACAAGTAGTTTATCCAATAGTTTCAAATGGAGATACAATAGGAACTGTAATTTTGTTAGCAAAAGATGCAAATACTAAAATGACTGATATTGAAAAAAAGGTAGCACAATCTGCAGCGACTTTTCTAGGAAGTCAAATGGAAATTTAAAAAAAGTAGTTTTTTAACTACTTTTTTTATCTTTTTCGTCAGTTAACCCGACAATATAATCAATTGATGTTTTATAGTATTTGGCTAGTGTAATCAGATGTTGTACAGGAATTGGTCTATTGCCATTTTCATATTCAGAATAATATTGTTGTGATATTCCAAGAATGTTTGCAATATCTTTTTGCAATTTATCGTTATCTTCTCTTAAATCTCGAATTCTTTTAAACTTCAATAGAATCATCCTCCAATCTTGGAAATTTATAAAAAACACTTTTTTATCTATATAATGATTTAAAATTTTATTAAAATAATTCTAACAAAAAAATTAAATGAGATGAAATAACTACATAAAATATTGTGTGAAGAAATTAGACCAAAACAGCATGGCTCTAAGAAAATCAATCTATTAGTTCTAGTTTGAGAGATAAATAAACATAATATATTGTTTGTTGCTTTTTAAAACAATAAAAACTTGACTTTAATAAAAATTTTGATATAATTGAAAAAAACAAAAAAGGAGCAATGAAAATGGAAGAAAAAATATTGATTTTTGGACATAAGAATCCAGATACAGATACAATATGTTCAAGTATGGTAAAACAAATATTATGTGAAAAAGAAGGAAATACAAATGTAAAAGCGGTAAGATTAGGAAATGTAAATAAAGAAACTCAATATGCTTTAGATTACTTACAAATTGAAGCACCAGAGTTAATTGAAAAAGTTGAAGAAGGACAAAAAGTTATTTTAATTGACCACAATGAATTTAATCAAAGTGCTGATGGAATTGAAAATGCAAAAATAATTGAAGTTGTTGACCACCACAGAATATGTAATTTCCAAACAACAGAGCCATTATATTATACAGCAAGACCTTTTGGATGCACAGCTACAATTCTTTATCAAGAATTTGTTGCAAAAGGAATTGAAATAGAGAAAAAAGAAGCTGTTTTAATGGCAAGCGCAATTATTTCAGATACATTATTACTAAAATCTCCAACAACAACAAAATATGATGAAAAAGCTTTAGGAGAATTAGGAAGAATTGCTGGAATAGATATCAACAAATATGGATTAGAAATGTTAAAAGCTGGAACAGATTTAGATGATTTTTCAGAAAAAGAGTTAATAAACTTAGATGCTAAAAAGTTTGAATCTAAAGGTGTTAAATGTGTAATAGCTCAAGTAAATACAGTTAGTATTCCAGACGTATTAAAAAGAAAAGAAAAATTAGAAGAAGAAATGAAAAATGCAATATCTGAAAACGGAACAGATTTATTTGTTTTAGCAATTACAGATATTTTAAATAGTAATTCACAAATTATAGCATTAGGAAATAGAGTTGATATTATAGAAAAAACTTGTAAATTAGAAGATAATATGGCTTTATTAGAAGGTGTTGTTTCTAGAAAGAAACAATTATTACCAATGGTAGAAAATAATATTTAACCAAAAGAGTGGCGAATAGAATTGCCACTTTTTTAATACCCTTATATTGACAAAATTGGAAAATTTGTGTATACTAGGGAGGATTGAAAAGAAGGATGTTTTTACTTTATTTTAAGGAGTAATGTGAATGAAAATAAAATTAAATATTAAAAGTATTATAGTTATAGCAATTATCGGAGTATTAAGTTTAGTGTTTTTCAATACAAGCTTTGCAGCCGTAACAGGAAAGGTCAATGTCGATACTGCTAATATAAGAAAAAACATGGATACAAATTCAGCGATAATTGAACAAGCATTTAAAGGAGAAAGCGTTCAAATTGTTGAAAAAAATGGTGACTGGTACAATGTAAAATATAATGGAGTTCAAGGATATATTAAAACAGATTTAGTAGATGTAACTGAAAACGTTGCGGAAGCAACTACTACAGCACCTGTAGAAGAAAAGAAAGAAGAACCAACTACTACAACAACTGCAACAAATCAAAATAATACATCTAACAATGCAGAGCAATCAGTTGAAGAAAAAAAGGAAGTTGAACAAACACAAGAAAATGTTGCAACAGAAAATAATAATGTAGAAAACATAATTGAAGGGATGTATGCAACAACTGCGGATGTTAAATTAAAATTAATTCCTTTAGTTAATGGAAATAATATTAAAGATGTGTCTAAAGATACAACAGTAAATGTCTTAGAAGTTTATAATAACTGGGCATTAGCTGAGTGTGGAATGGATAGAGGATGGTTATTATTTAGCAAATTAAATAAAGTTGAAGAAAATGCACAACAACCTGAAAATACTCAAGAAGAGAAAAAAGACGAAGAACAGCCACAACAACAGGCAGAAGAAAAGGTTGAAGAGCAAAAACAAGAAGAAGAAAAAAATACAGAAGTTGCTGTTCAAGAAACAACAATGTATGTTAATTGGGATGTTGTTATTGTAAGAGAAAAGGCAACAAAAGCTTCTGAGGTAGTTACTAGTCTTAATAAAGCAACAGCAGTTACAGTATTTGCAAAAGACGGAGAATGGAGCAAAGTTAAGGTTAATGGAGAGGTTGGATATATAAAATCTACTTTATTATCTGAAACTAAACCTGAAGTTGTTACTTCTAGAAGTTTAGAACAAGAAAGACAAGAAACAGAACAATCAACTGAAACAGCACCAGCACAAACATCAAATTCAGAACTTGGTCAACAAATTTGTGCTTATGCTAGACAATATGTAGGGTGTAAATATGTTTATGGGGGAACTACACCTAGTGGATTTGATTGCTCAGGATTTACACAATATGTATTTAAACATTTTGGTATAAATATAAACAGAACAGCATCAGCACAAGCAAGTAATGGAACATATGTAGCTAAATCAGATTTGCAACCTGGAGACTTACTTATTTTCTCAGGTCATGCAGGATTATATTTAGGAGATGGAATGTTTATACATGCTGCAAATCCTTCTAAAGGAGTTATAATAACACCTTTATCAGAGAGTTATTATGTTAGAAATTACATTCAAGCGAGAAGATTAATTTAAAAACTGCAAGGAGGCAAAATTGAAAAGACCAATTTTAGTTGCAGTTATTGGTTATATAATAGGAATATTAATAGGGCTATACTTTAAATTTAGTATAGTCCTTTTTTATTTATTTGTAATACCAATAGCTGTGTTTATAAAATCAATTAGGGTTCAAAGGAAGAAATTTAGTTTTTATTCAATATCGAGATATTTAAGATATTTCAAACTAATATTAAATCGAAAAGTTATTATCACTATTATTATTTTTTCGTGTTTATCCAATTTAATAATAAGAGAAAAAAATAGAGAATTTGATAATTTTTATAATACAAGTGAGAGTGTAGAAATTGTTGCGAAAGTAACAAGCGAAGCTCAAGAAAAAGAATATAAAAACACTTATAAAATAAAAGCAATAGAGATTAATAAATATAAAAAAGATGTAGATTTATATTTAAATACAGATAAAAAGCAAGATTTAAAATATGGAGACATTATTAGAATAAAGGGAAAATATAAGGCTCCTGATATTCAAAGAAATTATGGTGGGTTTAGTTACAGAGAGTATTTAAAAACATTAAATATATATGGAAATGTAACAGCAGAAAGAATAGAAGTAATAGAAAAGTCTAAAAGAAATGATATATCTTTTTTTATTCATCAATTAAAAGAAAATGTAAAACTAAATGCAAAAAGATATTTAGATGAAGAAACTTATTCAATATATTTAGGGTTAATATTGGGAGATACTTCTAATATAGAAGATGAAACAAAAGAAGCGTTTAGGGATAGCAATATGAGTCATATTTTAGCAGTATCAGGAATGCATATTACATATATAGTGATAGGAATTGTAATATTTTTAAATAAATTATCTGGCAAAAAAATAGCTAAAATTTTAAGTGTTATTGTATTAGTTTTTTATATTACAATAACTGGTTTTTCTCCTTCTATTATGCGTGCTTGTAGCACAGCTATAATAATGCTTGTGGGAGGGATAATAAATAGAAAAGCAGATGTATGGACATCTATTGCAGTATCTTTGTTTATTATTTTAATTTACAATCCATTTTTAATAACAAATATGGGTCTTCAATTCTCTTATATGGGCACATTTGGAATTATATTACTTAATAAAAATATAATTAAGATTTTAACTCCGAAAAAGAATAATGATAAACACAAAATAAGAAAGTTTAAAATACCCAAAATAAAATTTAAAGAAGATATTATTTCTAAGCTTAAAGAGATAATAGCTGTTTCAATTTCTGCACAAATATTTATATTACCATTAACAATATTTCATTTTAATACAATTGGTTTGTATTTTCTAATAACCAATATACTATTAAGTTTAATTATTGGCCCAGTAATAATTTTAGGTTTTGTGTTTTTAATAATGCTAATATTTGATTTATCTATTTTAAAAATTTTGGTACTTCCTGTACAATGGGGAATAAAAGCAATCCTATTTTTAACTCAAATAGGAAATTTACCATATTCTAAAATCTATGTTGCAACTCCCAAAGTTCTTGTCCTAATTATATATTTTTTATTGGTAATAGTTCTTAATTATATTTATACTGCTAGTACCAATAAAACTCCTACAAGTTCAAATTTAAGAGTTCAATATATGCTTCAACTTTTAAAATATAACATTAGGAAATATAGAAAAAAAATCATTTTCTGTGTAATTCTTCTAATTTTTATATTTGTTTTTATTAGCTTATTCATTCCAAAATCATTAAGAATCCATTTTGTAGATGTTGGACAAGGAGATAGCTGCTTTATTGAAACCCCGGGAAATAAAACGATTTTAATAGATGGTGGAGGTAGTGAATTTGGAAGTTATGATGTTGGGAAAAATACATTGTTGCCATATATTCTTGATAGAGGTTATACAAAAATAGATTACATATTTATAAGTCATTTTGATACAGACCATGTTCGGAGGAATTCTAACAATTATGAGCGAACTAGAAGTTAAAAAAGTATTCATAGCTAGTCAAGGAGAAGATTCATTGAACTATAGAAAATTTGTAGAAATAGTAAATAAGAGGAACATCAAAGTACAAAAAATAAAAATAGGAGAAAGAATAAAATTGGAAAACGATTTATATATCAATGTTTTATGGCCAGCAGATGATAAATTAATAACTCAAAATACTTTAAATAATAATTCAATTGTTATGAAACTAGAATATAAAGATTTTTCATGCTTATTTACAGGAGATATAGAAAAAATAGCAGAGCAAGAATTACTAAAAACATTAGATAAAAATGAATTAAAATCAACAATTCTAAAAGTTGCACATCATGGTTCAAAAACTTCGACAACGCAACAATTTTTAGAAGCAGTAAAACCCAAAATAGTGTTAATTGGTGTTGGAGAAAATAATAAATTTGGACATCCGAATAAAGAAGTATTGGAAAGGTTGGAATTATTGCGGTTCGAAAATTTATAGAACAGACCAAAACGGAGAAATAACTGTAGAAATAAATAAAAAAGGAAATATAAAAATAAACAAGAAATGCAACTAAAAATAGTTGCAAAATATAGTATAAAATTTGAAATTTTGTAAATAATAACCTTGAAAGAAGGAGATTTTATGGATAAACTTAACAAGGTTATTATTTCGATGATGATTATTTCTGCAATTCTTATAGTAATAGCTGCATCATTAATATTGAATCATAAGAGTAGCAATAAAGATGAAGTAGGGGAAGTTGTAAAAAATCAAATTGGAGAAGTGATCTATGATGAATGTACTGAAGAATATGAGGAGATGGGAGAAGATACAATATCAACAAATACAGAAGAAGAGAAGATATCTCCAAATTGTAAACTAACTCTTATAAAATACTACAAAGATTGCAAAGATAAAATAAATGACTATATAAATGTGCCACAAGAACTTGTAAACTGCACAGAAAAACAATTACAAGGAAAATATAGTGGATGGGAAATAAAAGAGTTTTCAAGCAATCAAATTACATTATATAAAGAATTTGATGGAGAATGTGGAGAACATTATATATTAAAAGATAAAGATGGTAAAATATTTATTTATAAAATTAACAAAAATGAAAAATTGGAAGAATATGAAAAGACAGATATAGCGACAGATTATTTACCTGAAAAGGATATGAAGGCTATAAAAGAAGGATTAAAAGTAAATGGAAAAGAAAAGTTAAATGAACTAATAGAAAGCTTTGAATAAAAAGCAAAACAAAAAAATTGAAATTGCAAAGCAATTTCAATTTTTTTTGTTAACTTTTGTTACATCCTTTTTTAGATCATCTTTATCAATAAAACCATTATGGTATAATGACCAAACATACATGATTAAAGCAAATAGGGTTGCTGCTAAAGCTAATGCATAACATATTAAATCTAAATTTTTCCAAAAACCTTCTACATTAAATTGTCTAAATATTAAAGATAGAACAATTGCAACATAGAATAGTACAGTTGCAAGTTTGCCATACCATTTACTATAAACTACAACATCTTTTCCATATAGGAAAGAGGCTCCTACTATCATAATAAATTCTTTAACTAAAACTATTATTAAAATCCATAATGGAATTATATTTACAAGTGCTAATGAACCTAATGTACATATTTGTGTTAGCTTGTCTGCAAGAGGATCCATTAGTTTTCCAAAGTTAGAAACTAAATTAAATTTTCTTGCTATAAAGCCATCTGCAACATCGGTTATTCCAGATATTGTGAAAAATACGAAGGCTAATATAAATTGTTCTGTAAATATGAAATATACTATAAATGGTATTAATAAAAATCTTGTTATTGTTAATATATTTGGTACATGTTTAAACATAATTACTCCTTTTGAGTTTCCTATTTTAATATAATGAATTCAAAATCATTATATTAAAATTTAAACTACTCGAAATATTAATTCTTCATTTTCTAAATCTACTACTACATTTTGACCATCTTTTAGTTCTGAGCGAAGTATTTTTTCAGATATTTCATCTTCTAAATGTCTTTGTATTGCTCTTCTTAATGGTCGAGCTCCAAATTTAACATTTGTGCCTTTTTCTAAAATATATTTTTTTGCGTTTTCTGTTACTTCCATTGTTATATTCTTTTCTTTTAAAGCTTTTACTGTATCTTGTAACATTAAATCAACTATTTGAATTAGTTCTGGTTCTGTTAATGAATCAAATACAATTGTTTCATCAATTCTGTTTAAGAATTCTGGTCTAAATACTTCTTTTAAACTATCTAATATTTTGTTTTTATTGATTACAGATTTTCCACCAAAACCAATTGAATTATTGTTTAAGTTTGAACCTGCATTTGATGTCATAATTATAATTGTATTTGAAAAATTGACTGTGTTTCCTTGGCTGTCTGTAAGCTTTCCGTCATCTAATACTTGTAATAAAATATTAAATACATCTGGATGAGCTTTTTCTATTTCATCAAATAGTATTATTGAATAAGGCTTTCTTTTAACTTTTTCGGTTAATTGACCTGCATCATCATATCCAACATAGCCTGGAGGAGAGCCAATTAGTTTTGCAGTTGAATGACTTTCCATATATTCAGACATGTCAACTCTAATTATAGCATCTTCTGAACCAAACATTTCGTAAGCTAAGGATTTTGCAAGTTCTGTTTTTCCAACACCTGTAGGCCCAACAAATATAAATGATGGTGGTCTTTTTGTACTTTGAAGACCAGCTCTATTTCTTCTAATTGCTCTTGATACTGCATTTACAGCCTCTGCTTGACCAATTACTCTTTTATGAAGATTTGTTTCTAAGTTTAATAGTTTTTGCGTTTCTGCTTCAGTAATTTTTTTAACTGGAATTTTTGTCCAACTTTCAATTACATTTGCTATATCTTGAACTGTAAGATTTTTTAGCTTCATTTTATTATTTATAGAATCAATTTGTTCAATCAATTGACATTCTTTTGCTTTAAGTTCAGCTGCTTTTTGGTAATCTTCAGTTGAATCTGCAGCAACAACTTCTTCTTTCTCAGCTTGGACATTTTTTAGTTCTTGACGAAGTAGTTCTAATGTGAATAAATCCTTATTTTCCAAGTTAATCCTTGAACAAGCTTCATCTAAAATATCTATTGCTTTATCTGGCAAAAATCTGTCATGTATGTATTTTTCAGATATTATAACGGTTTGTTTAATTACATCAGATGATATTTTTACTTTGTGGTATTCTTCATAATATTTTTTTATTCCATTAAGAATTCCAACAGAATCTTCAATATTTGGTTCTTCAACTAAAACTTGTTGGAATCGTCTTTCTAAGGCTGTGTCTTTTTCAATGTATTTTCTATATTCTTTTAAAGTTGTAGTTCCAATTAATTGAATTTCTCCATTTGATAGGGCAGGTTTTAGGATATTTGCAGCATTCATAGAATGTTCGCCATCTCCAGCACCTATAATATTGTGGATTTCGTCAATAACCAAAATAATATTTCCGAATTCACGGCATTCATCAATAATACCTTTCATTCTAGCTTCGAATTGACCTCTAAATTGTGTTCCTGCAATTACTGCAGTCATATCTAAAAGGTAAACTTCTTTATTTAAAAGTTTTGCAGGTACATTTTGATTTGCAATCCTTATTGCTAAACCTTGTGCAATTGCAGTTTTACCGACACCAGGTTCACCAATTAGGCAAGGATTATTTTTAGAACGCCTATTTAAAATTTGTGTAATTCTTTGAATTTCTTTGTCTCTACCAATTACAATATCTAATTCATTGTTTTTGGCTTTATTTGTTAGGTTTGTGCCATAAGTATCTAAATATTTTTTCTTTTTGGAGGTCTTTTGTTTTTTCTTTTCAACCTTTACTTTTTTTCTTTCTGTACCTTTAGTATTTCCATTAACTTGTGATTGAGCTGAGCCATTACCACCTAACATATTAAAAATTGAACCAAGGGGAATAGCGGCTCCTGCGATTTTTGGAGCTTCTTCGTCATCATATTCTTCGTCCATTCCATCAGCAGAAGGACCAAAAGTGAAAGCTCCTTCAATATTTTGAATATCTTCTAAATTAATATTTTCAGCTAAATCTTTAAATATAGTTTCAAATTGTTTAGACATATCTTGCATATTTATATTATTTAGATTTGGATTTACATTTGAATTACTATTATTATTTATATTTTCATTATTATTATTAGTGCTATCAATTATATTTTTTTGTCTTTTCAAAACATCAATTGCATCAATGCCTCTTTTTTGAGCACATTCAGAACATAAACCTTCCATTGTGCTTTTTCCATTTTCTTGTTTTTCAAAAAAAAGTATAGCTGCATTTTTATTACAATCAGAACATAACATACTTTTCATTTCTCCTTATTTTTACAAAATTACAATATATATATTACCGCAAAATACCCGATTAGTCAAGTAAAATGAAAATTATTAAAAATAATGTTGCAATAAAATTTGGTAAATGTTATAATATATTTAGTGGAAAAAGATAATTTACAAAAGAAAGAAGGCGGAAGAATGAATGTAACATTGCCAGACAATAAATTGGATAAAAAGACTATATTGGTGTATGCAATAATTATTTTCATATGTATTGCATCTATTTTTGCTGTTGTTTGGATGCAATTTTTTGATGGTGAAATAGTAGAAGTTGTTGGTACATTAAAGGGAAAAAGTGATCATGACTACAATAATTTAAAAGCCGAATTTAATGAATTACTTACAAATGATATAGAAAACTATGATGAAAAATATAATGGAAAAAAAGAGAGTTTGACAAACGATATTGTATATACTGTTTTTGAGGAAAATGATACATCAGGAGAAGATTATAATATTCAGGTTAAAATTCCATATATAAATGTTAAAAGCAAAATAGTAAAAGAATATAATAATGAAATTAAAAGCACTTTCATAGATAAAGTTGAATCGATTAAGAAGACAAAAAATAAGCATTCAACTTATTCAGTACAATATGGTGGATATGTTCAAGATGGAATTTTATCAGTAGTAATAAAAGCTGAAATACAAGAGGGAACAAAGGCTCAAAGAACAATTATAAAAACATTTAATTATGATTTGGAAAATAATAGTGAAATATCATTCAATAAATTGCTTGAAACAAAGAAAGTTAGTTCAGAATATGCTCAAGAAAGAATTAACAAAGAAGCTCAGATAGGTGCAAAAAAATCTGAAGATTATAAATCTATGGGATATGAGATTTATGAAAGAAATCTAGAAGATGATATGTACAAAGTTGAGAATATAAAAGAATATTATTTCCATGATGGAACAATATATGTAATATTTGCTTATGGAAATAATAAATATACAAATGAAACTGATATTGCTGTAATATAGTAAAATAAAAACCTGCAAGTTTTCTTGCAGGTTTTTTGAAAATAAAAGGGGATGTTTTCTTATATTTAAGTTAGGTTCTCTTCCTAACTTGTTTATAGTATATATGTGTTTTTTGTCCATTGTGTGAACTTAGGGTGAAAATTCATAAAATAAATAATTCAAATTTAAGGTTGTTCACCAAGAATAACAGAAACTTCCTCTTCTTTATTATTTCTATTGATTTTTAATTTTAACTCATCACCAATGTTTTTAGCATTTTTAATTTCATTTAATTCATCCATTTTAGTGACTTTCTTTCCATCAACTTCAATAATTACATCGCCTATTTTTAAACCAGCTTTTTCGGCTGCAGAAAAGTCTTCAATAGTTTTTACATAAATACCTACAACTAAATTGTATTTTTTAGCTGTTTTCTCATCTAGGTCAACTCCACCAATACCAATGAAAGGTCTTTTAACTTTACTATATTGAATTAACTGTTCTGTAATACTTGATGTAGAATTGATTGGTATAGCAAATCCCATTCCTTCAATTCCAGTTCCAGATAGTTTTAAAGTATTTACTCCAACAACTTTACCTTCACTATTTACTAGGGCGCCACCACTATTTCCTGAATTGATAGCAGCATCTGTTTGAATTAATTTAAATGTTTTACCATCAGAATCTGTAACTTCTCTATTTACAGCACTTATAACACCACATGTTATACTGCTTTGCATACCAAGTGGATTACCAACTGCCATTGCAAATTCACCAACTTTTATAGAATCAGAGTCTGCAAATTCAGCTCTTGTAAGTCCTGTTTTATCAATTTTAATAACAGCTAAATCTGTTTGCTCATCTTTTCCAATGATTTTTGCTTCATATTCTGTATCATCATTATATAGTGTAACTGTTACTTTATTTGCGTCTGAAACTTGATAAAATGAATCAGAAGAAGATGTAGCAACAATATGATTATTTGTTAAAATGTAGCCATCATCACTAATTATTATTCCTGAACCAGAAGCAGTTGCAGAAGATGTTTGAGGTCTACTAGAAAAACCAAACATACTATAATAATTTGAACTAACTGTATAATCAACTTTAATTCCTACTATTGAAGGTAATATTTTATTTGCAGCATATACAGAAGTGTTTGAATATTTGTCTAAGTCAACCTGTTTTACAGTACCATTAGAGCTTGTACTATTATTTGGAGCAGTACTTATAACAGATGTTGCAGGGAATAATGCATTTTTAATATCGGGAACAAATAAGATAGTTCCCATTACAGCAGCACACCCTATAACTCCACTAAAAAATGGTAATACAACATTTCTTCCAAAAGAAGATTTTTTTTGAGATTTTTCCTTTTTTACTTTTTCTTTTTTAATTTTGGGTTGTTTAACCTTATTTGCAGTATTTGGAACTGCTTTAAAATTGTGATTACTTTCAGAAATATTATTTGAAGTAGAATTACTTTCATTTTTCATTTCATCCATAATAAAATCCTTCCTTTCAGTTTAGTATATAATATCTAAAACAATAAGATTTTACAATACTTTTGTGAAATTTTTGTGAAAAAAATAAAAAATCTTATAATTTTAAAAATTATGTTGAAATAATTTTAAATAAAAGATATAATGTTAAAAACAAATAAAGAGAGGGAAAAAGATGAACATTAAAGATAATAAAGGTATTACATTAATTCTATTAGTTGTAACTATAATAGTATTGCTAATAATTGCAGGAGTTACAATTACAGCAGGAACTGAATCAATAAAAAAAGCAAAACTTGAAACATTAAGAACAAATATGCTTTTGATTAAGGCAAAAGGAAAAGAATATTGTGAAGAAGCCAATTTTAAAGTTGGAATAATAAATGAGAGTGATACTGATGAGGTTAAAGCTGAAAAAATCCAAAAAGGAAAAGATTACTTGAAAAATCCAGGAGAAGATAAAAAAGGATTAGTAAATGAAGCAAGTGCAGAGGATTTAGCATCTGTAAATGCAAGTCTTGGAGAAGATGCAATCAACAAATATGCTGTAAAATTAAGCACACAAGATCTTAAGGACATTGGTCTAAATGAAGTTGCTAATACAGAAAATACTGGAGATTTTATTATAGTATTTGATATAAAAAATAATATAGTTGAAGTTTATAATACACAAGGTTATAAAGATAATAATCAAACAAAATACTCTTTAACTGAAATAGAAGCAATAGAAGACTAATTTAAGGAAAGAGTATAATAGAAAAAATGGAGAGATTTATTCTCGCAAAAGAAGGTACAAAAATTGAAAGAAAAAGAATTAGAAAGATTAACAAAATTAAAAGAAATAGAAAAAGAATTTCATGATAAAGGAATTAAATATATATGTGGAATAGATGAAGCAGGTCGTGGCCCTTTGGCAGGACCTGTTTGCGTTGCTAGTGTAATAATGCCCGAAGATTCAATGATAGAGGGAGTAAATGATTCTAAAAAAGTTTCGGAAAAGAAAAGGGAATTATTATATGATAAAATCATAGAAGAAGCTATTAGCTATTCAGTTGCAATAATTTCAGAAAAAGAAATAGATGAAATAAATATATTAAATGCAACTAAAAAAGGACTTACACAATCAATAGCTGGATTAGATGTAAAACCAGAATTTATTTTAGTTGATGCGTTAGATAGGATTGATACATTGGGAATTCCTTATAAACCAATAATAAAAGGGGATGCTCTAGCATATTCTATTTCTGCTGCTTCAATTTTAGCAAAGGTTACAAGGGATAGAATTATGAGACAGATGGACGAAATATATCCAGAGTATGGATTTGCAGGGCATAAGGGGTATGGAACAGCTAAACATATTGCTGCAATAAAGGAATTTGGACTTTGTGACATACATAGAAGGAGTTTTACCAAAAATTTCATTTAGCAAAAAATTGTTGAATTTTGTAATAAATGTGTTATAATTAATATGGTACTAATGATTTTTTAGTAAACTAATGGAAGGAGAAGTTTAGAATGAAAAAAGAAGGATTAGAAAAGAAAAAGAAAAATAGAGATGCAGGAAAGGTTTTTACTAGAATAATGGCTCTTATTTTAGTTATACTTATGCTAGCAGGAACTGTAGGAAGTTTAGTTTATTATTTATTTGCAAATGCACAATAATAAGGAAAGGAGTAAGTATGGGAAACAATCCAAGTTGGTTAGAGAGTTTCTATAATGAAAATATCTTACAATATTTTAGAACATTGCAAGAATCTCCATGGAAGATGATAACTTTCATAATAGATGTAACAATCGTTATTTTACTATTGTATTATGCAATTAAAGTTGCTAGAGGTTCAAGAGCTTGGCAACTAATAAAGGGAATAGCATTATTGGTTTTAATAACAATTTTAAGTGGAGCATTAAATCTTAAAATTTTAAATTCAATTCTTTCAGGAATAATGAATTGGGGAGTTATTGCAATACTTATAATTTTCCAACCAGAATTAAGAAGAGGGTTAGAACAATTAGGAACAAATAAGCTAACAAAATTTTTTGGAATAGATAAAGATGTTGCTACAAAAACAAAAGAAGATATATATAAAGTGGTAATTGCGGCATCTGAACTTGCAAAAAATAAAACAGGAGCATTGATAGTAATAGAAAGAGATATAGAAATAAAAGATATTATACAAAATGGTGTAATCATGAATGCAGATGTATCTCCACAACTTCTAGTAAATATATTTGAACCCAAAACACCACTTCATGATGGAGCAGTAATAATTAGCGATAATAAAATTGCAGCAGCAGCATGTGTTTTACCATTAGCAGATGATAAAGATATAGCAAAGGAACTTGGAACAAGGCATAGAGCTGCGATTGGTATTTCAAAAGAATCAGATAGCATTGTAGTAGTTGTATCAGAGGAAACAGGAAAGATTTCTGTTGCAAAAGATGGAACACTTATTGCAGATGTTAGAGAAGATGTATTGAAGAAGATTTTAATTAGTAATGTGGTTACAAAAAGATTTACTGTTGAGAAAAAAAATAAAAAAAGTGATAAAGCTGAGAAATCTAATATATAAAGTTAGCTTCTTTAGAATTAGCTGAAAGGCAAAATATTATTATTTTCAAGCAACATTCGGTGGGACACCGACAATTTAGAATGTCTTCTAAAAATTTTGGAAAAATTTTTAGTTAGAGATTCTTAAGCAGTTGGGAGTTGCAGAAAATAATAATATTTTGCCTGTAAACTTTATAAATTAGATTTTTATATTTTAAGGAGAAATTTATGAAGAATATAAAACTCACAATCGAATATGATGGAAAAGACTTTAATGGCTGGCAAAAACAACCAGATAAATTAAATATTCAAGGAACTATTGAACAGGCAATTGAAAGAATAACAGGAGAAAAAGTTGATTTAAATGCTTCTGGGAGAACAGATGCAGGAGTTCATGCAATAGGTCAAGTTGCAAATTTTAAAACAAATTACGAACTACCTATAGAAAAATGGCCATTAGCATTAAATGCAAACATAAAAAAATCAATTGTAATAAAATCAGCAGAAGAGGTAGAGGAAAGGTTCCACAGCAGGCTTTCTTGTAAAAGAAAAACTTATAGATATGTAATAAATAATTCTAAATATGGAACAGCAATTTATAGATATTTAGAAACACATATTCCTCAAAAATTAGATATAGAAAAAATGCAACAAGCTGTAAAACATTTTGAGGGCGAACATGACTTTAAGGCTTTTAAAGCAAGTGGAACGAGTTCAAAAAGCAGTGTAAGAACCATTTACAAGGCAGAAGTTTTACAAATGCCAGATGAAAGAATTTACATAGAACTAACTGGAAGCGGATTTTTATATAATATGGTAAGAATAATTTCTGGGACACTAGTGGATGTTGGACTTGGAAAAATAGAACCAAATGCAATTCCAAGTATTATTGATAGCAAACAAAGGGAGAGGGCTGGAAAAACATTGCCACCAAATGGTTTGTATTTACTTAATGTAGAATATTAAATTTAAAAGTCCATATAATTAATTTTGAATTTTTCTCGGCTACCCGCCGACGACGTTAAGAAATTGTAAAAAAAGCTCTTAACAAACCCCGAATTCAGGACCCTTTAAGAGCTTTTTTAACAATTTCTAAAACTGCTCTGGTCGCATTCGAAAAATTTAAAATTAATATATGGACTTTATAATAAAAATATTTAGTTTTAACAATACAAAGTTTTTAGCATAAAATATAAGTAAAAGAAAGGAGACATTTAACATGACCACAAATTTACTTATATTTTTTGCTATTCCTCTTGCAATTATAATTATTTCAATTGCTTTACAAAAAGTACTTAGAAATCCATTTTTAGTTGCAGCTACAATATTTTCAATCTTATTAGTAATAGTGTTAGCATTATTGGATCCACTATACTTAATTGCAGTTGTAGCATATACAGTTCTTTCATATATTACAGCTGTACTTACATGTTTATTTTGCAGACTATTAAGAAATAGTAATATAGGAGATTGCATGGGATGTGGGGGGAATAATAATAACAATAATAATGGTAATGATGAAAATGAAACACAAGTTGTTGCAACTTTAAGCGAGGGAACAAACAACCAATTTAATACAAATGGAACATATTATACAGGGTGTTATAGAAGAAGAAGATAAAAAATTCGTAAGAGTAAACTCTTACGAATTTTTTCCACTATTAGGATTTCTTTTTTTCAAATTTACAACAATTGCATCTTCATTGTCAAATACAAATGGTGAATCTGATGTGTCTGTTTGAATAGGATTGATTTCATTTCTTTCATCTCTAAAATTTACATGTTTAAAATCAAATTTTTTTGAATTATCATTTTCCTCGTCAACACTATTTGAACCGGAATATTTTTCAAAATCGAAATTTTTAACTTTATGTGGTTCTTTATATTTAGCATCCATATATTTAAATCTACCACAACCACCAATTGATTTTCCACTACCATCTTTTACCAAGTAAGCAAAAGTATTTTTCTTCAATGTTTGTAATTTTCCAACTTTGAAGTTTGAAACAAAGTCGAATTTTACTCCACCATGTTTTGATTCGTATTTACCAGTTGCACCTTGAGCGAAATCGATAGTATCACTCATAATCCACTCTCTATGAGTTCCAAGCTCTTTAGACCACCATTCTAATTCTTCTACATCCGCATTTCCTGTAAAGATCTTATTTGCACAGTTTGAAAGAATTGTTTGTCTATAATGCTCTTTTGAGTTTGGAGTATCTAATTGTGATAAGTTTTGAACTGTTATTACTGTTGCAACTCTATATTTTCTAAACATTGTAAATAAGGCTTCAGTATGTTTTCCTAAGAAGTCTGAAAATTCATCAATGTATAAGAAGTTTGGAATTCTTGTATTTTCGTTTCCAGGTCTTCTTAATACTGCATTTTCCATAGATAATAGGAAGAATAGTCCAAAGGCTTTGTGAGCTGTTCCGCCTAAATCTCCTCGTCTAGTACATACAAATGTTATATTTCCATTTGCTAACATATCATCAAAATTTATATTGTTATATCTATTGCAAAGTATTGTTTTAACTCCTGGTAATCTTAATAAACTATCTAATTGTGCAACAACACCTGCAATATTTAGTTCTGTTTCACTTCTTCCAGTACCATTTTTGTAGAAGAATTTTTTGAAATATGCTAGTTGAACACTATATTTTTCTTTTAATTCTTCGTTATGTGCAAGTATTTCACACATTTTTTCTATCAAATCAAAATTTGTTAGCATTTTTAGCATATCTTCTAAGTTTGGAAGAGCACCTTCATTCATTCTTGGGTAAATCTCTTTAAGTAAAATTGCAAGGTTTTCTATTGCCATCATAGAAACATCTTCTCTGTAGGCATCTTCGACTTCTTCGTGTTGAGTATTATACATAGCACGAAGAGCACAAGAAATTGTTATTGCAATTTTTGTTGGATCATCATAAACAAATGGGTTTAAACCAATAGAATCTTTGTTATCTGGATCTATTAGATTATAACCAATTCCAAAATTCTTACAAACATCTATCATGTGGTCTACTACTTCATAATCAGGAGATACAAGTGTTAAACCAACATCTTTATATACTGTTGTGCCAGATGAACCTAAAATTAGTTTTTTGAAAAATGTTTTGAATACTTTTTCTTTTCCACTTGCTGGAGAAACCATGTTTAAACTAAAATTATTGTTCAAGTAGTTATTATCATAAGGTTTATTTAATACAGCAATTCTTGTTTTTAAAGCTGTGAAAGCTAATTCTTTAGAAGCTTCTCTATAAAAATATTTTCTTTCTAAATCTCTTGACATCATTGGTTCTAGCACAGCTGATGTTTTTCCAGTTCCAGAACCACCACATACAAACATTGGCAAGAATCTTGCGCTATCAGGTATTTTTATTGTCTTACCAGACTCATCATCTGTACATAAATACATTTCGTTTGAATATGGACCAGAATTTGCTTTTGTATCTGATAAACTAATTCCACCATAATCCCATATAGAACGTACATGTTTTCCAGAGTCGTCTACTGTGTTATATAAGAAATCGAATATAGGCCAAACAGTAACTAATGGTAAGAATAAAGAAATGCTTATCATGGCTGGTCTTACTACATCTGCGAAGTCTGTAATCAATTCAACATAGTTAGGTGAGTTAATTAATAGCATCCATACACCCATATTTATCCATTGTGTAAACATTGTAAGAGCTATTATATATAAGCATATACTATAAGCATAAAATAACGTAACCTTTTGGCTTTTTGATGTTGCAAATTCAGATGAACCTGAAAATAAAAATGCAAAAATAGGGCAGGCCATTGCCAATGTATATACTATTGGATTCCAATAAGATTGAGAAACACCAGTGAATATCATAAATAGCAATTCTACAAATCTGTCTACTGTTATAAATATTGTTATTAATGTTAAAAGGTATGTAAAGAATGTGTTTCTACTTGTATTAAGTTTCTTTAAAAATTTATCTATATATTTCATACACGCATTCCTTTCATTTTATTATATATAATTTCATACATATATATTATCTTACAAAATCGCAAAAAAAACAAGTATTTTATGTAAAAAAAGTAATATTTTCGTTATTTTTACATACAATATAAGTACTTAAGAGAATATAATATATTGATTTTTATACCTTGTCGTCGCAACTTCCTTTGTTGTACAGAAAAATTGTTTCACAATTTTTTGTACAACAAAGGAAGTTGCTCCAGGTCGCACTCACTTCGTTCGTTTGGCGCTTTCGCGGTATTAAAAATCAATATATTATATTCTCTTAGTAAAATTGTAGGAGTAAAAATAATGAAAAATGAGTATGTAAAGGAAACAGCTCTTGTGGAATTTAATGAAATTGAAGGGGAAGAAGAGCTTATTTTAAGTATAATTAAAACTAAAAAAGATTTGCATTCAGCAAGAATAAATTTTGAGCATGTTGATAGTGAGGATTTAGTAGATTATTATATTTATCAAATTAAAGCAAATCAAGCAAAATTAGATTATCTAATAAAACTTGCAAAAGCAAAAGGAATAATTGCTGATATTATAAATGAAGTTGAATTTAAGCTTCAAAACAAAGCTAGTTAAAATTTTATACGTGCCATATTATTGTAATATTTGTCCATAATTTTGCATAATTATTAGTAAAATATATAAATTTTTGAATCCGGGAAAGCGCCAAACGAGCCTAAAGTGAATGCGATGACAAGGATTTAAAATTTAGATATTCTACTATTTAGAGAATGAAAGGAAAATTATGGATACAAATATTATTACATATATAGCATGTATTTGCTTTTTATTTATATTTGGAAGAGTTTTTATAGTTCCAATTACAAAGGTAATGAAGCTTGTAATGAATTCAGTTTTAGGTGGATTATTAATCTATATAATAAACTTAATAGGAAGCGGATTTGGATTTCATATTGGATTAAATTTTTTTACAAGCATATTAGTTCGGATTATTAGGGATTCCAGGTGCTACATGTATTGTTATTGTTAAGTTATTAATAGGGTAAAAAAAGCCAAAATTGCGAAGCAATTTTGGCTTAGAAAACTTTATTCTACGGTAACAGACTTAGCAAGGTTACGTGGTTTATCAACATCTAATCCTTTTTCTTTTGCAATATAGTATGCAAAAAGTTGTAAAGGTACAACAGAAAGTATAGGAGAGATAAATGGATTTGTATCTGGTATTACAATTGTGTTATCAAACATTTTTTGATCAACTGCTTGATTTGTAATAACCAAAGTTTTAGCTCCACGAGTTATAACTTCTTGAATATTACTTACTGTTTTTTCAACTAATTTACTATCTGTCATTATACTAATTACAGTAATACCATTTTCAATTAAGGCAATTGGACCATGCTTTAATTCTCCTGCTGCATAGCTTTCTGAGTGAATATAAGAAATTTCTTTTAATTTTAAAGAACCTTCTTTTGCAACAGTTTCGTCAATTCCTCTACCCAAGAAGAAAACGTCATGTTCTTGATAAACTTCTTTTGCAAAGTCTTGAATATTTTCACATATTTTTAAAGTTTCTTCAATTTTTCTAGGTAAATCTAAAATATCTTTTTTATAGTCATTTAATTTTGCATCACATGAGCCTAAAATTTGAGCAAAGTATAAAGCTAAAACATTTAAAAGCACAACTTGAGAAGTATAAGCTTTTGTTGAAGCAACCGCAATTTCAGGACCAGCATGTGTATAAATTGAGTAATCGGCTTCTCTTGTTATAGAACTTCCTATAACATTTGTAACAGCAAGTGTTTTTGCACCATTTTCTCTAGATAGTTTAAGAGCAGCTATTGTATCTGCAGTTTCTCCAGATTGAGAAATGAAAATACATAAAGTTTTTGTATCTATTATTGGGTCTCTATATCTAAATTCAGAAGCAATATCAACTTCTGTAGGAATTTTGCAAATTTTTTCAATTGCATTTTTTCCTGCTAAACCTGCGTGCATTGCTGTACCACAAGCTACTATATATATTTTATTTAAGCTTGATAAATATTCCTTATCAAAATTTAATTCAGGAAATTCTATAGGAGCATCTTCAGAAAGTTTTGAACCAATTGTTTCTCTAATTGCAACTGGTTGTTCATGAATTTCTTTTAACATATAATCTTCATAACCATCTTTTTCAGCAGCAGAAGCATTCCACTCAATTGTTTTTGTAGATTTTTCTATTTTCTTTAAATCTTTATCATAGAATGTAGCAGAATCTCTTTTTAAAACTACAAATTCTAAATCATTTAATAAATAGAAATCTCTTGTAAATGATAAAATTGCAGGGATATCTGATGAAATGTAGTTTTCATCTTCACATGTACCAATAACAAGTGGGCTATCTTTTCTTACAACTATCATTTGGTCTTTGGCATATTTTGAAATTACTTCAATTGCAAAGCTTCCTTTTAAATCTAATGCAGCATTTCTTACTGCTCTTAATATTTTATTTTCATCATTTTCAGTATCTTTTGAATAATAATAATGTATTAAATTTGGTATAACTTCTGTATCAGTTTGAGAATAGAAAGTATAACCATTATCTGTTAAAAATTTTCTTAATTCATTGTAATTTTCTATAATTCCATTGTGAACTACACTAAAAGATTTGCTATTATCTTGGTGAGGGTGAGAGTTCTCTTTAGATGGCTTTCCGTGTGTAGCCCATCTTGTGTGAGCAATACCAATTGTTCCCTCTAAATCATCTATTCCAGGAAGATTGTTTAAATTTTTAACTCTTCCTTTATCTTTCATTATTGATAACCCGTCACTTTCTATTGTTGAAATTCCGGCAGAGTCATAACCTCTGTATTCCAATCTTAATAATCCATTAATTAATATAGGTGTTGCTTTTTTATTACCTATGTATCCAACTATTCCACACATATTTTATCCTCCTTTAATGCCAAATGTGTAAAAGGCAAATATTTTTAGAGGCTTTATTTTTTAAGAAAAATAAAAACCTTCATTTTAATAATTGAAGGCATGCAAAATAAAAGCTTGATGTATTAACTTTTGTTACAATATTACTACTGCTTTTTTGATTAATACTATGGCTAAAGCTACAGCCACTAGAGCATCCGCCGAATCTTTCGATAACCCTAGACCTCGTCAACAGCGAAATACACTGTCCTGGCGCTAATTTAATTACTAACCAAAACTCCTTTCCTCTAAAATCTTTTTTGCAAAATCTTCAACTATGGTATTATATTATAATAACTTTAAAAAAGTTGCAAGCATTTTTGAAAAACTTTTTGGGACACTCTTAAAAATTCAAACTTTTTAAGAGTGTCCCAAAAAGTTTCTTAAATTGCATAAAGACACTTTCAAAATAATAAAAAATGTTGTAAAATAGTATAAGAGAGGAAAAAGAAATGTTTAATATAGAAGAAGAACTAAAGAAATTGCCTCAAAAACCTGGTGTATATATAATGAAGGACAAAGAAGACAGTATTATATATGTAGGAAAAGCGATTTCTTTAAAAAGAAGAGTAACTTCATATTTTAGAAAAACCAACAAAACAGAGCGTATAAAAAAAATGGTTACTTTAATAGATCATTTTGAATACATAGTTGTTGATAATGAAGCAGAAGCATTAATTTTGGAATGTAATCTTATTAAGAAAAACAGACCCAAATTCAATGTTCTTTTAAAAGATGACAAAACTTATCCATATATAAAAATAGATATAAAATCAGACTTTCCAAATGTAATAATTACAAGAAGATTAATAAATGATGGCTCAAAATATTTTGGACCTTATGCTAATCCAGGTGCAGCAAAGGAAATGGTGAACTTTATAAAACAAAAATATAAAATTCGTCAATGTAGAAATTTTAAATCTACAACAAGAGCGTGCCTAAATTATCATATTAAAAGATGCTTGGCTCCATGTGTGGGGCTAGTTTCCAAAGAGGATTACAGGAAACAAATAGATGAAATAATAGATTTATTAGATGGGAAAATAGAAAAAATAGTAAAAGAAATTGATAGCCAAATGGAAGAGGCTTCAAAAAATCTTCAATTTGAAAAAGCAGCTGAATTGCGAGATAGAAAATATGCTTTAATTAAGGTTTCTGAAAAGCAAAAAGTTTCAAATATAAATGAAAAAGCAATAGATGTTATAGGAATTGCCAAATCAGAGATGCAAGTCTGTGTTGAAATTTTCTTTGTTCGTGGTAGCAAAATGATAGGACGTGAACACTACTTTTTTCCAGAACTAAAGGATATGGAAGATAAAGAAATACTTTCAGGTTTTATAAAACAATATTATTTGGAAAATCCAAATATTCCAAATAAAATAATGTTACAAGAAGAATTAGATGATAAAGCACTTTTAGAACAATGGTTATCCACAGAAACGGGAAAAAAAGTGGAATTAAAGAACCCTAAAAAGGGGGAAAAGCTAAGATTTGTGGAAATGGCAGAAAATAATGCAAAAGTTACATTAGAAAATAAAGAAAAAGACAGAAGCGAAATATTATTAGAATTAAAAGATGTATTAGGATTAGAAAAGCTACCTCATAAAATAGAAACTTATGATATTTCAAATATTTCAGGAGAATTTACAGTTGCTGCAATGTGTGTACTTCAAGATGGAGTAATTAAGAAAAATTTATCTAGAAGATTTAAAATAAAAACAGTATTTGGACAAGATGATCCAAGGTGTACAAATGAAGTAATAACAAGAAGGTTAAAACATTCAATAGAAAATCCTAAAGGTGGCTTTGGAGAACTTCCAGATGTAATATTTGCAGATGGAGGAATTACACAAATAAGAGCAATTAAAGAAGCTGTTAAATCATATAACTTAGGAATACCAGTATTTGGAATGGTAAAAGATGATAAGCATAGAACAAGAGCTTTAATAAATGAAGAAAGAGAAGAATTTAAAATTTCTGAAAATTTAATGAATTTAATAACATTATTCCAAGATACAGTTCATGATACAGCAATTACATATCATAGAAAGTTAAGGGATAAATCTGTTACAAAATCTGAATTAGATGAAATTGAGGGAATAGGACCCGCTAAAAAACAAGCATTACTAAAAAAATTTGGTAGTGTTGAAAAAATAAAACAAGCTACATTAGATGAATTGCTACAAGTTAAAGGTATTAATGAAGAATTAGCAAAAAAAATTTTAAAATTATAAGACTATTTTGCATGTTATATTAAAAATATTTTCTTAAAAAAATTATATTTAGTTCTAAAAATTATTACCCTGAATATATTATTATAGAAGGGGGATTTTAAAATGGAAATTACTAATGAAAATTTTTTTAATGTAAGTTATAACACAGAATTGGACAGGCTTGAGTTACGAAAAAAAAACAGGATAAAAGAGACAATTCACAGACACAAGGTTGTGAGCATTCTTTTTACAATTCTTATAATGTTTTCTTGTTTAAATTTTTTCCTGATTTATAGTTTTATGAAGATATTTGAAACTATTTGATTTTTCTTAAAAACTGTTGTATAATATGTAGCAAGGAAAGGAGAAAAAAATATATGAGTTTTAAGTATAATGTAATCGTACAAAAAGAAGAAAACTGGTATGTTGCAAAATGCTTGGATAACAATGTAGCATCTCAAGGAAAAACAATAGAAGAAGCAATGAAAAATCTAAAAGAAGCTTTAGAATTGTATATGCAGGATGAAAAACCAGAGAAACCAAAAGAAATTTTTGTAACAACATTGGAGGTGGCAATATGAGTTCTAAATACCCAGTGCTATCTCCAAAACAAATTATTAAAGCAATGAAAAAACTAGGCTTTAGAAAGATATCACAAAAAGGTAGTCACGTTAAATTTTTAATCAGGAATCAGGTAAAGTTTTTATTATTCCAATGCATGATGAAATAGCAAAAGGAACCTTAAAAAGCATCTTAGAACAAGCAGATATTGATTTAGAAATCTTTTTAAATAATTTATAAATTCAATATTTAGTCGAAAAACCCCTTTAAAAAATTAATTAAATATGGTAAAATAATACCATTAGTATTAATGGTATTATTTTTTTGTAATGAAAGGAACTAAAAATGAAATTAGCAAATGAATGGAAAGAATATAAAATTTTAGATATGGCAGATGGTCAAAAACTAGAAA
>Ga0129311_1000575_pt1 | contig 31092 bp, 24 predicted proteins | sample Go1ome_FD_94435 | JGI IMG/M metagenome (GOLD analysis project Ga0129311, IMG submission 94435) | Western lowland gorrila individual fecal microbial communities from Wisconsin, USA - Go1022B metagenome | ecosystem: Host-associated > Mammals > Digestive system > Large intestine > Fecal | place...
CGGGCGGTCACCTCACGGTCGAAGGTGCGGATCGTCCCTTCGATCACCGCTTCCTGGGGGATGATATTGGGGGCCTGCCCCGCGGACAGGCGGCCCACCGTCACCACCACCGGCGTTTTGGCCGCCACCTCCCGGGCCGGGATCTCCTGCAGCGCCAAGCAGATATGGGCCGCAATGGAAATGGGATCCACCCCTGTCTCCGGCATAGCTCCGTGACAGCCAACTCCCCGCACCGTGATCCGGAACAGGGTACATCCAGCCATAAAGGTCCCCCGGCCGCACAGCACCATGCCGGAGGGCGTGCCCGAATTTACGTGGAGGGCCAAGGCGGCCTGCGGCTCCGGATCCCGCAGCACGCCGGCGGCCAGCATGGTTTTGGCCCCGGTAAAACCCTCCTCGTCGGGCTGGAACACCAGCTTCACCGTGCCGTTCAGCTGCTCCCGCCGCCGGCGGAGCAGTTGGGCCGCCCCCAGCAGCATGGCGGCGTGCATGTCGTGGCCGCAGGCGTGCATCGCTCCGTTTTCCGCCCGGAACGGCAGCTCCGTCCGCTCCGTCACCCGCAGGGCATCCATATCCGCCCGCAGCAGGATGCACCGGCCGGTCTCCTTCCCTGTAATTTCCGCCACGATGCCGCTTTCACAGATTTCCCGGGGAACATACCCCATCTCCGTCAGCCGTTTTTTTATATATTCCTTGGTCTGGGGCAGGCAGGGTCCGACCTCCGGATTCTGATGCAGTGTCCTGCGGTCGGTCCGCAGCTGTTCCCCCAGTTCCATTGCCTGGTTTAAAATTTCCTGCGCCTGATATTCCATCTTCTGTTCCTCCCCGCCATTTTTCGTTGTGTGTACGTTATTATATCACCGCAGCAACGGTTCGCACAGCTTATCTTGAATCTTTGCGAAATTTCTATCTCCCCTTTCTTGACATTAAACCGCAAAATTTTATACTTATTTACAATAACGCGCTTTCGTTTCATCCGGTTTGTCAACTCCGGCTTCGATACACAAGCCCGTCTCTCACCCCTGTTGATTGAAAAAGCGCTCCTTTTTGCACAGAACACATTTAGGAGGGATCGTCTTTGCACGTTATCATTGCCGCAGACTCCTTTAAGGGCAGCTGCTCGGCGCAGACTGTGGTCGCCACCATAGAACGGGGCGTCCACGCCGTATTTCCAAAAGCCAAAACCACCTGCATCCCCGTGGCCGACGGCGGCGAGGGCACCGTAGATGCCCTGGTTGCCGCTGTGGGGGGCCGCACCATCACCTTAGAGGTGCAGGACCCCCTGGGCCGCCCCATCCGGGCCGCTTACGGCGTTCTGCCCGACGGCACCGCCGTGGTGGAGACCGCCGCAGCTTCCGGACTGCCCCTGCTGAAGCCCGGAGAGCGAAACGCCATGGCCGCCTCCACCTTCGGCACCGGCCAGCTCATGCGCCACGCCCTGGAGCACGGCGCAAAGCAGCTCATATTAGGTCTGGGCGGTTCCGCCACCACAGATGGGGGCGCAGGGGCTTTGCAGGCCTTAGGTGCCGCCTTTCTGGATCCTTCCGGAGCTCCTTTGCCCCCCGGCGGGGCAGCTCTGGCCCGGTTAGCGCGCATCGACACCTCCGGGCTGATCCCCCAGGTTCAAGCCTGCCGGCTGGTCCTGGCCTGTGACGTGCGCAACAAGCTGTGCGGCCCGGAGGGAGCGGCAGCCGTCTTCGGTCCGCAAAAGGGTGCGTCACCGCAGCAGGTCCAAATTCTGGACGCCGCACTGTCCCACTACGCCCAGGTTCTGCGGGATCAGCTGGGCAGCGACGCCGCCAGCCGGAACGGTTCCGGAGCCGCCGGCGGCCTGGGCTGCGGCCTGCTGGCCTTTTTCCACACTGACATACGTTCCGGAATCGACCTGGTTCTGGATCTGGCCCGCTTCGATCAAGCGGTGGCTCAGGCCGACCTTGTCATCACCGGGGAAGGCTGTCTGGACGCCCAATCCGCCTACGGAAAGGTCCCGGCTGGGGTGGCCCGCCGGACCAAAGCAATCCGAGACATCCCGGTGCTGGCCATCGGCGGAGCCATCAAGCCCGGAGCCGAAGCCCTGTATGCCTGCGGCGTTGACAGTATGATGAGCGCCGTCAGCCAGATCATTACCCTGGACGCAGCCATGGCCCGCGCCGAGGACGCACTTCTGGACAGCACCGTCCGGATGATGCGGCTGCTGCGGGCAGGCAGCACACTGAAGATACACAAGGAGGAGTTTTTATGAAAATCGTCGTTCTGGACGGATATACAGAAAATCCCGGCGACCTGAGTTGGACCGAACTGGAGAAATTGGGCCAGCTGACGGTTTATGACCGCACCGCCTATGAGGAGTCCCCTTTGATCGCTCAACGCATCGGGAATGCAGAGATCATCGTCACCAACAAAACCCCCATCTCCCAGCAGACCCTGGAACAGTGTCCCAACCTGAAGCTCATCGCCGTTCTGGCCACGGGCTATAACGTGATCGACTGCGCCGCAGCCCGAAAAAAGGGAGTTTCCGTCGTCAACGTACCCACCTACGGCACCACCTCGGTCAGCCAGTACTCCATCGCCCTTCTGCTGGAGATCTGCCACCATATCGGCCACCACGACCAGAGCGTCCATGCCGGAAACTGGGCCAACAACGCGGACTGGTGCTACTGGGACTATCCCCTCATCGAGCTGGAAGGCAAGACCATGGGCATCATCGGCTTCGGCCGTATCGGACAGGCGGAGGGCCGCATCGCCAGGGCCCTGGGGATGCGGGTGCTGGCCTATGACCTCTACCCCAGTGACAGTGGCCGGGCCATCGGCGAGTATGTGGATCTGGACACCCTGTACCGGCAGTCCGATGTAATCTCCCTCCACTGCAACCTGACGCCGGAAAACACCCGCATGATCAACAAGGACTCCATCGCCAAAATGAAAGACGGCGTGATCCTCATCAACAACGCCCGGGGACAGCTGATCGACGAGCAGGATGTAGCTGACGCCCTGAACAGCGGAAAGCTGGCCGCCGCCGGACTGGACGTTGTCTATACCGAGCCCATCCGCGAGGACAATCCCCTGCTCAAGGCAAAAAACTGCATCATTACCCCCCACATCTCCTGGGCTCCCAAGGAGAGCCGCCAGCGCATCATGGACGTCACCGCGGAGAACATCCGCGCCTTCCTGGCGGGACGTCCGCAAAATGTTGTCAATCCCTGAGCGGCGTTCTTTCTGTAAAAACATCCACCCCTTCCGGCGTCAAAACCGAAAGGGGTGGACGTTTTTCGTTTTCTTTGGCCAGGGCCCGCAGCTTCCTTACAGCAGCTCCGCCAGTTCCAGAATCAGGCGCTCCGTCTTTTCCCAGCCCAGGCAGGCGTCCGTGATGCTCTTGCCGTAAGTGCCCTCGGTGATTTTCTGGTTGCCGTCCTCGATATAGCTCTCGATCATCAGGCCCTTTACCAGCCCGTCAATGTCCTTGGAATGGCGCTTGGAGTGGAGCACCTCCTTCGCAATACGGATCTGCTCCATATACTGCTTTCCGGAGTTTGCGTGGTTGCAGTCAACAAGGCAGGCAGGGTTCTTCATGCCCCGCTCCGCATACAGCTTGTGCAGCTGCACAAGATCCTCGTAGTGGTAGTTGGGGCGGCTGTCCCCCTTTTCGTTTACATAGCCCCGCATAATAGCGTGGGTATAGGGGTTGCCGTAGGTCTCCACCTCCCAGCCGCGGTAAAGGAAGGTATGGTCGCCCATGGCGGCGTAAATAGAATTCATCATCACGCTCAAATCACCGCCGGTGGGGTTCTTCATGCCCACAGGCACATCGATGCCGCTGGCCACCAGCCGGTGCTGCTGGTCCTCCACCGAGCGGGCGCCCACGGCCACATAGCCCAGGATATCAGACAAATACCGATAATTTTCGGGATACAGCATCTCGTCGGCACAGGCAAATCCGGTCTCCTCTACGGCGCGGGTGTGCAGGCGGCGAATGGCGATGATTCCCTCCAGCATGTCAGGCTTTTTGCTGGGGTCAGGCTGATGGAGCATCCCCTTGTAGCCCGCGCCGTTGGTGCGGGGCTTGTTGGTATAAATACGGGGGACGATCAGGATCTTATCCTTTACCTGCTCCTGCATCGGAACCAGACGGTAAATGTAGTCCATCACGCTGTCCTCCCGGTCGGCAGAACAGGGGCCGATAACCAGCATCAGCCGCTTATCCCGCCCGTCCAGGATCGCGCACATCTCCTCCACACGGGCCTTTCGCACTGCGGAGACCCGCTCTGACAGCGGGAACTCTTTTTTTATGTCCATAGGAATGGGCAACTTCCGAATGAATTTGGCTCTTTGCTGCATAATGTCTGCTCCCAACTAAATCAAGATTTCTGTTTACCCTTCGATTTTCCCGGTTCTGCTCTGCACAGAGCCGGAGCCCGGAAAGGAATTTTACGCTATCATTCCCAGGCGAACTGCCCTACATAAGCAAACGACCGCCCGAATTATAAAACCATCAAACGTCAAGCATATTCTTTTGCCGCTGATACAGGTTAGTTTAATCACAGGAAGGGGTCGTGTCAACAAAATACAGAAAAATTCTCCGCGGCCGGGCCGCGCATAGGAAAAGTCCCGGACAGCCGCAAAACGATGAAAGAAAATGTTTAGGAAAGGGATCGCACAAAATTTGTAGAGAAAACCATTTGAAATTCCAATTGGGCTTTGTTATAATAAACATACAGCGTGTGGCGTTTCTGCGTAAATCCAGTTGCAGAGCAGCCACGCGCCTTTTTTGCGGAATCGGGTGAGATATGGCAAGATGGGAGAAAACTTTATCAGCAAATCGTGTAGCAGAAATGCGTAAGTCCGGATATGTCAGGACTTACGCATTTCTTATTTTTTGAAGGAAAGGTGATTTTTTTTGGATACCGGAAATCAGTTTTTGGGGACAGAGCATATCGGTAAGCTCATGGGGCAGTATGCCATCCCCTGCATCATCTCGCTGCTGGTGGGCGCACTTTACAACATCGTAGACCAGATTTTTATCGCCAACGCCAGCTACCTGGGATCTTACGGCAACGCCGCCAACACGGTGGTGTTCCCGCTGACGGTGGTGGCGCTGGCCATCGCCGTCATGGTGGGTGACGGCTGCTGCGCCTTCGTCAGCATGGCGCTGGGCAGACACGAAGTGGACAAGGCCAAGCGCAGTGTGGGCAACGCGGTGGTGTTAAGCGTCGCCAGCAGTCTTGTTCTTACGGCAATATATCTCATCTTCGCCAACAGCATCATCGCCATGTTCGGCGGCACGGTGAACGAGGAGACCTTCCATCATTCTCAGGAGTATTTCTTCTATATTACGTTGGGCATCCCGTTCTATATGTTCGGGCAGGCCATGAACCCCATCATCCGCGCCGACGGCAACCCCAAGTTCGCCATGATCTCTACGCTGGCAGGCGCCGTCATCAACATCATCCTCGATTCCATTTTCATCTTCGTCTTCAAATGGGGCATGATGGGCGCGGCGGTGGCCACGGTCATCGGACAGGTATTTACGGCGATCCTTGCGCAGTGGTATCTCGCGCATATGAAGATCATCAAACCCGCCTCCGGCGACTATGCCCTGCGGGGGAGCGTCTGCGGACGGATGCTGACGCTGGGCATCACCAGCTTTCTCTCCCAGATCAGCCTCGTGGCGGCCATGGCGGCTATCAACAATATGCTCCGGAAATACGGCGCGCTGGACGCGGTGTTCGGGCAGGAGCAGTACGCGCAGATCCCCATGGCGGTGGTGGGCATCGTGATGAAGTTCTTCCAGATCGTCATTTCCATCGTGGTGGGCATGGCGGCCGGCTGCATCCCCATCGTGGGCTACAACATGGGCGCGGAGAAGAAGCTGCGCGTGCGGGCGCTGTTCACCAAGCTGCTGGTGGCCGAGGCCCTGGTGGGCGCGGTGGCTCTGATCCTGGCGGAGGGCTTCCCCCGTCAGCTCATCGCCATCTTCGGCGCGGACAACGAGAGCAGCTACTACACCGATTTCGCCATCAAGGCCTTCCGCACCTATCTCTGCATGATGATCCTGGCCTGCATCAACAAGGCATGCTTCATTTTCCTGCAGGCAGTGGGTAAGGCGCTGGCCTCCACGCTGCTGTCCATGTTCCGCGAGGTGGTGTTCGGCGTGGGCTTTGCCCTGCTGCTGCCGGTGTTCTTCGGCTTGGACGGCGTGCTGTATTCCATGCCGGTGTCGGATATTCTGACCTTTATCATCTCGGCGATCATCATCGTAAAAACCTATCTGGAATTGAATACAACAGAGCAACGGTTCTGTGCTGGTCCGCGTCCGCAAGCAGTATAACGACAAAGCCGATGTAAGCGAATACTTCAACTAATGCCAAACCCGCCTGATCCAATCAGGCGGGTTTGTGGTAGAAAGTGTGGGTACTATGAGTGATATTTATGAGCTTCAAAAGATCCGACAGCACATCTCGGAGCGTTACCGGAGCGATCCCAACATCCACATCAATGTTTCCATCGCCCATCCAAAACTCCATCTGAGCAATGTCCCGGTGGAGATCACGGGCGTCTATCGGAACATCTTTCAGGTCGAAGATACCTCGTCCGGGCAGCCAAAGCGCTATGCGCTGCAATATAAGGATGTACTGACGCATAACATTGAGATTTTGGACCTTTGATATGATTCTTCCGAACAGCCGTCCGGCAGTTCATGGACTGATACACAGAGGGCCATCCAGAAGCCGCCAAACACCGAGCAACAGCCCGTTGCTTGCGGTGCCGATCACTTTGGATTATGATGAGCTTGAGGTGATGATGCTATGGATACAAAAGATGTGATTCTGGAACTCAGGACAAAGAAGGGTATGTCCCAGGACGAGCTGGCGGAACAGGTATTTGTGACCCGTCAGGCGGTCTCCCGCTGGGAGACCGGCGAGACGACGCCGAATGTCGAAACCCTGAAGCTGCTCTCAAAGCTCTTTGATGTTTCCATCAACACCCTGCTGGGCTCACCACGCCAGCTCATCTGTCAATGCTGCGGAATGCCCCTTTCGGACGGCGATATCAGCAGAGAAACGGACGGTTTTTTCAACGAAGAATACTGCAAGTGGTGCTATGCCGACGGCGAATATATGTACCACAACATGGACGACCTGATTGAGGTCTGTGTGCAGAATATGGCCAGCGAACAGTTTTCCGCCCAGCAGGCGCGGGCCTATTTGAAGGATACACTGCCCAAGCTCGATTATTGGAAGCAGTACAAATATCTCGGCGGCGCGGAAAAGTTCGAGGAGTACAAGCAGACACTGATCAACGAGTTCAACGCTCTGCACATTGACGGAATGCCGAACGTTGAAAAACTCATCGCCCTCGTGGGCAGGGATATCAATCTGGAATACCGACTTCCCAACGGAAAAACCGTAAAGTTCCTTGACGATCAGACGACCTACCTCGGCAATCAGTTGGAGTGTGAATACGGCGGCGGCCGCTGTTTCGGCCTTGCCGCAAACATGGATTTTCTGCTGGTCTGCACCTATGAGGAAAACGGCAGAAATCCGGAGTTGGTCGTTTACAAAAAGAGATAAGGCGAAAGCCGAAGAAAAGTCCCCAAGCCGCTGCTCTGCAGCGGCTTGGGGACTTTCTGCATTGTGCAGCTGGCCTGTTGGCATGTTCGGAACGCCCTCAACAAAAATCTTTTACGGATAGAGTGTTACCTGAAACACAGTGCCTTCTCCCGCAGAGCTGGCCACGGAAATCTGTCCGCCCAGCTTTTCCACCATCTCCTTCGTGATGGCAAGGCCGAGACCGAAGCTGCCGGACTCGCTTTTCCGGCTTTTGTCGCTGCGGTAAAAGCGGTCAAAGACATGGGGGATATCCTTCTCCGGAATGGTGCTGCCGAAGTTCTGAACGGAGAGGCGCACCTTTCGCTTATCCTGGGTAAGCGTCAGCCACACCCGCCCGCCCGTCGGCTCATACTTCAGAGCGTTTTCCAGCAGGCTGCTGACGATGCGCTGCAAGTAGCCCGTGTTGCTGCGCAGCGTACATTCCTCAGAAAGCTCCGTTTCCAGCGCTACGTTCTTCTCATAGGCGATGGATTCCATTTCCAGCGCCGCCTTTGTAGCAATGGCGGCAAGGTCGACAGGCTGCATGGAAAGCGCCGCGTCCGGCCGTTCCACATCAGCGAGCGTGAGCATCTGGGAAATGAGCTGCTGCATCCGCTTGGCGGCCTCCTGCGTGCTGTCCACCCAGCGGCGGACGCTGCCCACTGGCGCCTCCGGACTCTCCAGCAGGATGGCATTGTTGGCCAGGATCACGGACAGGGGTGTTTTCAGATCGTGGGAGGCGTCCGCAATGAACTGTTTTTCCCGCTGCATGGCCTCTTCCATGGGCTTTGCGGCGAGAGCAGAGAGCTTGACGCTGACGGCAAAAAACAGCAGCATGGCACTCAGCCAGATTGCCAGCAGCACCAACGTGAGATTCCCTACGGAGCGGGTGATATAGTCCGTGGAAGCGATGGCAATGCGGCAGGGCTCGCTTCCGCTGCGATAGTAGATGATGCGGCTCTGGGGCAGGGTGCCGAAGTCGTCCTTCCGGGAAACAATAGTGCTCAAAAGCGAGCGCACTTCCACATCCGTATAGGAATTGTTCGGGGACAGGACGGAGTAGTCCCCGCTTTCCGGGGAGTAGAACACCGTGAGGATATTCTTTTCGCGCTCAGCGCCGTCCCGCTTGGGCTTTTCCTTCGGCGGCTCCCCCTTCGGCGGCTGAGAGAAGCTCCACAGAGGCGCTACCACCTGCTCCATGGTCACGCGCAGGCTGTTGTAATAGTCGTTCACCATGTACACGGCCACCGCCGCCACCATAACAGTTAAGACAATGCCGATGAGCAGCATATTGAACTGCACGAAGCGTTTCCGATAGGGACTCATGGCGCGACCTCCAGACGGTAGCCGATTTTTTGCAGATTTTTGATGGTGACTTCGGAGCCGAGATACCGCAGCTTTTTCCGCAGGAAAGAGATGTAAGCCTCCACATTGTTGTCCGTGGCCTCGGAATCCAGACCCCAGGCACGGCTGATAAGAAGATCCTTGGAATAGGTCATGTTCGGCTCGGAGAGCATCAGCCTGGCCAGGGCAAACTCCTTGGGACTGAGCTGCACGTCCCGCTCGCCCCGGCGAAGGGTGACGGTATTCAGGTCAAGGGTCAAATCCTGAAAAGAAATCTCATTCAGCACCATTGCGCCCTTCCGGCGGGTCATAGCGCCCACTCTGGCCAGCAGTTCCTCCGGATCAAAGGGCTTGGTGAGATAGTCGTCCGCCCCGGCGTTCAGTCCGGCAACCTTGTCGGGAACGGTGGTCCGGGCGGTGAGCATCAGCACTGGGGTCTGCACTCCCTCGCTTCGCATCTGCCGCAGTACGCTCAGTCCGTCCAGCTTGGGCAGCATGATGTCCAGCAGGATAAGATCATAGGTGCCGACCCGGATATAGTCCAGGGCAGACTGCCCGTCCGCCACCCGATCCGCGCTGTGTCCCGACTTGCGGAGGATATGCTCCACCGCCTCCGCCAGGGCGGTTTCGTCCTCTACGATCAGAATATTCAAAGGAATCCCTCCTTTTCTTTTTCATTTTACCATTGTACGCAAAAATCTGAAATGGTTCTGAAAAAAGTTTTTATCTGCTTTTCAGCGTTTTTTCAGAATCGTATGGATAATAGAGGCTGCACAAGCAAAAGGAGGCAGCACGATGGAACCCTATCAGTCCGTGTTCAAGCGGAAAGAAGTAAAATACCTGCTGACCGAGGCGCAGCTTGCGTCCCTGCGCCCGGCGCTGGAAGCCCACATGGAGCCGGACGCCTTTGCCCACAGCAGCATTTCCAACCTTTACTACGACACGCCGGACTACCGGATGATCCGCCGCTCGCTGGAAAAGCCATCCTATAAGGAAAAGCTCCGTCTGCGCAGCTACGGTGTGCCCAACGATCAAACTCCGGTGTTTCCGGAGATCAAAAAGAAAGCACAGGGGATCGTCTATAAACGCCGGGTGAGTATGCCCTACGGCGACGCACTCCGCTATTTGTCGCGCAGGCAGCCCGGCGGCGACGGACAGATTTTTCAGGAGCTGAACTGGATGCTCACTTCTTACGGCAGCCTTGCCCCCCGCATCTTCCTCAGCTACGAGCGGGATTCATGGAAAGGCCAAGAGGACTCCTCCCTGCGCCTGACGTTGGATCGCAAGATCCTCTGGCGCACCGAGGCACTGGATCTGCGGCGGGGCGCATGGGGAACCCCGCTTCTGGAGCCGGGACAGGTACTCATGGAGATCAAAATATCCAATGCAGCGCCCCTGTGGCTGGCAAAGGCCCTCTCGGAAAACGGGATCTTTCCCGTCTCGTTTTCCAAATGCGGCAGAGCCTTTGAACTACTCTGCAAAAATAAAATCAACGAAACGGAGATCAAACGATATGCTTGACGGAATATTCGCATCCCTTTATACGACCTCGGTGACGGCACCGGTGTTTCTCGCCGTCTGCCTGCTCTCGGTAGCGCTGGGCTTCGGCATCGCGCTGGCCTACCGGAACATCAGCGGCGAGAGCGGCACCATGATCTCGGCCCTGACGGTGCTGCCCTTTCTGGTGCAGCTGGTCATTTTGCTGGTCAACGGCAATTTGGGCGCAGGCGTGGCGGTGGCGGGGGCATTCAGTCTGGTGCGATTCCGCTCGGTTCCCGGCTCCGCCCGGGACATCATGGCCATCTTTCTGGCCATGACCGTGGGACTGTGCTGCGGCATGGGCTACTGCGCCTTGGCGGTACTGGCGGCGGTGGTCACCTGTATCCTTCTTCTGCTGCAAGGGTGGCAGGAGGCAAACGCCGGCGCGCGGGACATCCGGGTGACCATCCCGGAGAATCTGGACTACAATGACCTGTTCATCGATCTTTTTGCGGAGTATACCGCATCCTCCAAGCTGCTGCGGGTCAAGACCGTGAATATGGGAAGCCTGTACAGTCTGCACTATCGGGTCACATTGAAGGACGAAGGGAAAGAAAAAGAATTGCTGGACGCCATGCGCTGCCGCAACGGAAATCTGGAAATCTCCTGCGGCATCGCCGCGGACAACAGACAGGGGGAGCTTTTATGAAAAGAATCCACGCCTTGCTCACACCGATCCTTATCCTAAGCCTGCTGGCCGGCTGTGCCGCCGACAAAACGAATGACACCTCGTCCGACGGCGGCACGAAAATCCAATTTACCGACAGCAAAATCACGGCATCTTCCTCCAGCGGCGTAACCATCGACGGAACGTCCCTGACCATCACCGGCTCCGGCACCTATGTGCTCTCCGGCAGCTGCGCCGACGGCAGCGTGAAAGTGGAAAAGGGCGTAGACGGCGTAACACTGGTGCTGAACGGGCTGACCCTCACCTCGGAAACCACGGCCCCTATCCTCTGCGGCAAGGGCAGCGCCGTCACCATCGAGGCGGCAAGCGGAACGGAGAACACACTATCCGATACGGAAAGCAACAACGATGAGGCCGGCAGCGCCGACGCCGAAAACGCCGTCATCAAGTGCAAGGACGGCTCCCAAGTTGTGCTTTGCGGCACAGGGACGCTGAACCTTCAGGCAAACGGCAAGAACGGCATCAAGTCCGGGGCCACAACGGCGGACGGCGAGGCGTCCCTGACCATCCGGGAGTTGACGCTGAACATCGACGCGCCTGTGAACGACGCGGTGAACGCGGAGGCGGCACTGGATGTGGAGAGCGGCACCCTCACCCTCTCGGCGGGGGATGACGCACTGCACTGCGACTACACGTTGAACATCGGCGCCGAGGGAACGGCCGGTCCCAGCGTGACCATCACCACCTGCAACGAGGGACTGGAGGGCGCCGCCGTCAATGTCTTTTCCGGCAGCATCAACATTCAGTCCACAGACGACTGCATCAACGCCGCAAACGCCGACCTGACCGACTTTACCTATGCGCTGAACATCTACGGCGGAACGATTGCGGCCCGCTCCGACAGCGGGGACGGCTTTGATTCCAACGGCGATCTGACGATCTCCGGCGGCAATGTGACCGTCTGGACGGCCAACGCCGCGGACAACGAGCCTTTGGACGCAGACGGCACGGTCACTGTCTCCGGCGGCTCGGTGCTGGCGGCAGGCGGCAGCAGCGGAATGGGGATGTCTCTCGCGGCAAATCAACCCTGTGTGGTCTTCGGCGGCGCCACGAAACTGCCGGATGAAACTGCGCAAAAGGAGCAGCCCAGCGTGGAGGAACGCCCCAGCGGAAAAGAGCTGCCCAGCGGGGAGGAACGCCCCGGCGGAAAAGAGCTGCCCAGCGGCGAAGATCAGTCTGAGCGGAGAGGCTTTCCCGGCGGCGGAGCATCGCTGCTGACGCAGGGCAGCACCTTCACCGTTGCCGACAGCGACGGAATAACGCTTTATACAGGGGAGGCAGTTTACAACGCATCCTTTGTGTTCTTCTCCTCCGCCGACCTCTCTGCGGAAGAAAGCTGCACCCTTTCCTCCGGCGAGACCAAGACGGACAGCGCCGCCCAGACCGGCACGGTCCGCACCGGGATGGGTGGCATGGGCGGCCCCGGCGGTCAGCGTCCGGACGGAGCGCCGCCCTCCGGCGGCTTCAACGGCCAGAAGCCGGAGGGTACTACCCCGCCGGAAAAGCCGGAGGCAGCTCCCACGCAGAATAGTGGCAGCGACGAGGCTGATGATCCAAGCAAGCAGGCAAAAGATGGCGCATAAAGGCGTATGCTCCCATGACAACAGTTGTTGGTGACTATGCCGCATGGCAGACGGCAGTCTCTGCCGGAAGCAGCGGGATTGCGTTCCGCAAATCCAATCCTGCTGAAAACAGGGCAAAATAAAAACACCCCCTCCGGACAAACAGCCAACGGCCGTTATGCCCGAAGGGGGTGTAATTATAAACTCAAGCTCTGCGTTTCTCTTTAGTTCAGGAAGTCTTTCAGCTTCTTGCTGCGGCTGGGGTGGCGCAATTTTCTCAGGGCCTTGGCCTCGATCTGGCGGATTCGCTCGCGGGTCACGTTAAACTCCTTGCCCACTTCCTCCAGGGTGCGGGTGCGGCCGTCCTCAATGCCAAAGCGCAGCTTCAGCACCTTTTCCTCTCGGGGGGTCAGGGTGGACAGCACCTCCACCAGCTGCTCCTTCAGCAGGGTAAAGCTGGCGGCTTCGGCGGGCTCGGAGGCGTCCTCGTCGGGGATAAAGTCGCCCAGGTGGCTGTCCTCCTCCTCGCCGATGGGGGTCTCCAGACTGACGGGCTCCTGGGCGATCTTCAGGATCTCCCGCACCCGCTCCACAGGCATGTTCATCTCTTCGGCGATCTCCTCAGGGGTGGGATCGTGACCCAGCTCCTGCAGCAGCTGCCGGGAGACGCGGATGACCTTGTTGATGGTCTCTACCATATGGACAGGGATACGGATGGTGCGGGCCTGGTCGGCGATGGCCCGGGTGATGGCCTGCCGGATCCACCAGGTGGCGTAGGTAGAGAACTTATAGCCCTTGGTGTAATCGAACTTCTCCACGGCCTTGATCAGACCCAGGTTGCCCTCTTGGATCAGGTCCAGGAACTGCATGCCCCGGCCCACATACCGCTTGGCGATGGATACTACCAGACGCAGGTTGGCCTCGGCCAGCTTCTGCTTGGCCCGCTCTCCCTCTCTGATCAGCTTGTTCAGTTCCTTCTTGACTTCTTCAGGAACTTCATCGCCGACCTTCTCCAACTCCTCCAGCTGCTCCTTGGCCGTATTGCCCGCGTCCATCTTCTGGGCCAGGGCGATCTCCTCCTCGGAGGTCAGCAGGTTCACCTTACCAATTTCCTTCAGATACATACGCACAGGATCATCCGTACCGAAGGAATCCGCCATGGCGCTGGGGTCTACGACTTCTTCCTCCGGGATCTCCTCAATGGCCTCCAGAGAGGGGTCTGCCCCCTCCGCCATCTCGGGAATATAATCCTCTCCCGCCGTGTCGATGCCCAGATTTTCCAGGGTGTCGTAGATCTTGTCCATCTGCTCAGAACCCAAGTCCAGGCCCTCCAACACGTCCAGAAGCTCAGAGGAGGACAGGCTGCCCTTCTTCTTGCCCCGTTCAATCAGGTCAGCCAACTTTTCCGCCCCGGGAACACCTTCTACCAGCTTCATGATCTCCGTCTTGCCTGCCTCCATCTTAGCCAGCATGGCGGCCTGCTTGTCGAGCTTGTTCTTCTGCTCCTCGGTGATGGTGTACACCGTTCCGGTCGTCTTTTTCTCACTCATGTGTTTTCCTCCGTATTATATGCTTTTTTCTTTAATAATCTCTGTTGTGCCGCCCGCAGCAAGTCGTCGCCATCGCTGGCCTGTCTGCGCAGGCCCTCATCTCGGATCAAGGCTATGTAGTCCGCAGCAGCCTGCCTGCCGTTGGACAGATCCTCCGGCTGTCCGGCCACATAGGCCAGATGGTCCATTTCCTCCGGGGTCAGCTCCCCCGCCAGCCCCGCCAGCCCGGGAGACAGCCCCTGTCGAATACGTCCGGCCAGCAGGTTGAACACCCGTCCCAGCAGGGGTGAGGAAAACTCCTCTCCCCGCAGGTCTCCCATATCGGTCAGCAGCGCCGGGTCCACCAGCAGCAGCCGAAGCACCCCCTCCTCCGCCCGGGCGGAGCGTAAGTTTTCATACCGCAGGGCGCGGGCTCTGGGCTGAAGCTGTACCGCCGGAGTCAGGTCGCGGCGCTCCTGCTGCTTTTCTTCTTTCCGCAGCCGCTGGCGGAAGGCTTTCTTTACCTCCAGCGCCACAGCATCGGCAGATACTCCCGCCATCTGGGCGGCATGACCGCCGTAGATCTCCCGCTCCACCGCGCTGGGCAAGGTTGCCAGCATCCGCGCGGCCTCCTGTAAAAAAGCCACCTTCTGGCCATCGTCCTCCATGTTGAACTTCCGTTTCAGCTGGTCCAGGCGGTAGTCCACCTGATTTTCACTCTGATCCAGCAGACGGGCGAAGGCGTCCCGGCCATAGGTCTTTATAAACTCGTCCGGGTCTTTCGCCCCGGTGACCTTCAGCACGCGCACCTTCAGTCCCGCCTTCTCCAGCAGGGGGATGGCCCGCTGGGCGGCGGCCACCCCGGCGCCGTCTCCGTCGTAGGAGATCACAATCTCCTTAAAATACCGGGACAGCAGCTGGGCGTGCTCCGTGGTGAGGGAGGTACCGAGAGAGGCCACGGCATTGTCGAAGCCCCCCTGATGCAGGGCGATGGTATCCATATAACCCTCGGTAAGGATGGCCCGCCCAGCCTTGCTGCCCTTGGCGATATTCAGGGCAAACATATTCCGGCTCTTGTTATACACCGGAGTATCCGGTGAGTTCAGATATTTGGGTTGGGAGTCGTCCATCACCCGGCCGCCAAAGCCAATGACCTCTCCCCGCACGTCGATAATGGGGAACATTACCCGGTTGCGGAAGCGATCATAGATCCGGCCGTCCTTATTGCTCACTGCCAGACCGGCGTCCAACAGGTCCCGCTTGTCATAGCCCTGTTTGCTCAATTCCCGAATCAGATTGTCCCATCCCTCCGGGGCAAAGCCCAGGCCGAACCGGGTGATGGTGCCCCGGGACAGCCCCCGCTTCTGCAGATAGGTCAGACCGGCCGCCCCCTCCGGCGCGTTGAGCCACCGATGGAAGGCCCGGGCGGCCTGCTTATTGATCTCCAACAGCTTTTTTCTTCGCTCTGCCGCACCGGGCGCATACCCCGTGTCGGGCACCTCCATTCCTACCCGCTTGGCCAGCACGGCCACCGCGTCCCGGTAGGGCAGGTTTTCCAGCTCCATGATGAAGTTGATGGCCCCGCCGCCTTTGCCGCAGCCAAAGCACTTGAAAATCTGCCGATCGGGCACCACATGGAAGGAGGGCGTCTTTTCTCCGTGGAAGGGGCACAGGCCCCAATAGCTGTTTCCCTTTTTGTTCAGCCGCACATACTCCGAAACCAGATCCACGATATCCGTGCGGGCCATCAATTCTTCAATAAACTGCTCCGGAATGGCCATGCCGCCCCCTCCTTTCTCTTTTTTAGCCGATTTTTGGGAATTTATCCTCTTTTTGATCCATACTGCTCAGTTCAGCCAACATTTGTCATTCCGCGTGGATAGGAAAACGGATTGCCACGCCAGTGTGCACACTGGCTCGCAATGACAATCTCTCTCCAAACCACATTGCCTGTGGACTGCTGTTTCCTTCACCGTCCAGTTATTGGTGCTGCACAGCATCCGCTCAACACATCATGTAGGGCCCGACGCCCTCATCGGGCCGGACAGAAAAGCGCCGGCTTCTACTTCACCGTCCAGTTGGCGGTGCCGCACAGCATCCGCTCAACGCATCATGTAGGGCCCGATGCCCTCATCGGGCCGGCCGGGCAGAAAAGTGCCGACTTCTACTTCACCGTCCAGTTGGCAGGCAGGAACAGCTCCTTGAATTTCTCCAGGGCTAACACATCCGTCATGCCGTTTCCCATGGGGCCAAGCCCCATGGGAGCCCTTTTATTTTTATATCCTCGGGGCGGAGTAAATCCGCCCCTGCGGAAATTCTCCGGGCCTGCGGCCCGACGAATTTACGGCGCTTACCGCGCCGCCCCATCTGCGATGGGGCCCCCATCGCCGGCTTCTACTTCACCGTCCAGTTGGCGGGCAGGAACAGCTCCTTGAATTTCTCCAGGGCAAACACATCCGTCATGCCGGCGATGTAGTCGCAGATGGCCCGGTCGTCCCCCTCTGCCGCTCGGATCTCCTGAAAGTCCTCGGGCAGGGCGTCCGGATCCCGGCGGAAATACTCGAACATCATGCGCAGCATCTCCTGGGCCTTGCCCTCCTCCCCCTTGCACAGGGGATTGGTATATACGCTGTCGAACATAAAGTCCTTCAATTCGTTCAGCGCCTGCTCTTTCTCCGGCGACTGGCAGATGCGCTCCTTTCCCTGGCTGAACTCAATGGCGTCCTCCACCAGCGCGGCAATGCGCTCAGAATGGGTAAACCCCAATTCTTCCGAGGCATCCAGCGGGATGTCCATGGGGAAGATCACGCCGCCCCGCAGGGCGTCCTGAATGTCGTGATTGATATAGGCGATCAGGTCGGCCAGACGCACCGCCTGTCCCTCCAGCGTCTCCGCCTGAGGGCCCTTGGTGTGGCAGACGATCCCGTTGCGCACCTCCCAGGTCAGATTCAGCCCGTCTCCGTTTTTCTCCAGCCTGTCCACCACCCGCAAAGACTGCTGGTAATGGGCAAAGCCCCCGGGCATGATCTCGTCCAGCAGCCGCTCCCCTGCGTGGCCGAAGGGGGTGTGCCCCAAATCGTGTCCCAGGGCGATTGCCTCGGTCAGGTCCTCGTTTAACGACAGGCCCCGGGCAATGGTCCGCGCGATACGGCTGACCTCCAGGGTGTGGGTCATGCGGGTGCGGTAGTGGTCCCCCTCCGGCTGTAAAAACACCTGGGTCTTGTGCTTCAGCCGGCGGAATGCGTTGCAGTAGACGATGCGGTCAATATCCCGCTGAAAAGGGGTTCGGATGGGGCACTCCTCCTCCGGTCTCTGCCGCCCCCTGGTGTTCTGGGACAGGCAGGCCACGGGGGACAGGGTCTGCTCCTCCCTCTGCTGAGTCTGTTCGCGCAGCGTCATCAAAATCAACCTTCCTTCTCCCCAAAGGGCAGGATCTGCGGACGCAATGCCATTAAGTTAAGGGCTTTGTCATTGCGAGCCAGTCCGCAGACTGGCGCGGCAATCCGTTTTCTCTGACGTTTTGAATACGGATTCCCACAGCAGTGACATCGGTCACTGCCTCGGAATGACAGGTTTCTCTTAACTGAATGACATTGTCTGCGGACGTCCGTTCTTTATTCAGCGATCTTTTTACCTTTTACTTTCTATATACGATTTTTGTCTCTGGATTCCTTCAAAAACACAGATTTTTTAAAATTATTTTCGCAAATCGTTACCCTGCACAAAAGGACAGCCCCGATTTGAGATCGGGGCTGTCTTTTTTCCCTTATTTTTATCGTTTCTGACCGTTGTTACAGCTCCACCGCAGTATCTGTGGCAAAAAACCACAGCACCTTGCGGTGGACCGGTTTGCCCAAAATGGCGGACAGCGCCCGGGCGTAAGCTTCCAGCTGGGGGCGGTACTCCTCCCCCCGCATACATTCTTCCCCGGGGGACACCCGGTCGCTTTTGAAGTCGACCACAGTAACGCCCTCTTCGTCCTCAAACCAGCAGTCCACCACGCCTTGCAGCAGCACCTTCTCCCCCTCTGTTCCCGGGCAATACTCCTCCGCAGGAACCAGTACGGAGAACTTAAACTCCTGCCGGCACAGTTTGGCCCGCTCCACCTTCTGTCCAATGGGAGAGCGGTAGAAGGCAGCCAGCTTTTCGGCCTTCACCGCCTCCCCCTGCTCCGGTGTCAGGAAGCCGTCGTTTACCAGTCTTTTCAGTTCCTCCCGGATGGCCTCTGTCCCGTAATCCCCCTGTACCGGAAGGTACTGCATTGCCATATGCAGGGCGGTACCCTTCTGGGCCGGAGTCAGTCCCTCTCGCTGATCTACAAAGCGGGGCCGACGGCCTTCCCGAGAGGCGGAGCACTCCTCCGGCCGTTCCGTCTCCGCCGCGGCCAAGAAGTCTCCTCCCTTCCGCAGTTGGGTGGCCGTCAGCTTAGAGGGCATATCCACTGCCGCTTCATAGGGATATGTCCAGTCCAAGCTGGCCAGAAGTTCCTCGTCCACCCGTTTCTCCGGCGTTGTTTCTTCTTCAAAATGTTCTTCGCCCGCCGCCAGGGCGCTCCCGTCGATCCATCGGACGTCCCAGGGTTCTCCCAAGCCGGATGCCGCACATTGGGGCAGGCCCGCCATCTGCCGCAGCGCTTCCCCCTCGGGCCGGGTCAATGCATGGAGCAGGATCCACTGACCGGGGCACAGCGCCTCCCCCAGCGCCGCCGGGTCCAGGGGAAGGGACAAGCTATCCCGCAAATCGGACACGCACTTGATCCCCCGGCCCAGTCCCATGGTCAGGATCAGCTTGTCTCTGGCCCGGGTCATGGCCACATAGAGCAGACGCATTTCTTCCGACAGCATCTCCCGCCGCAGCTGCAGCTCCACACCCTGGCGGGCCAGGGTGGGATATTCCAGCATCCGCTCCTGGTCCAGTCCCCGGGGGCCCACGCCGTACTCCGGATGGAACAGCACAGGCCGGCGGAAATCTGTGGTGTTGAATTGGCGGAACAGGCCGCACACCAGCACCACCGGCCTCTCCAAGCCCTTGGAGCGGTGAATGGACAGGATGGATACGCCCTCCCCGCTTCGGGCGGCGGAGCCTCCCAAGGGATTTTTCCCCGACTCTTTCAGACGCTGAAGCCTGTTCAAAAACTGGAACAGCGTGGTGCAGCCGCCGTTTTCCATCTGCCCGGCCAGGGCATACAGGGTGAGGAGATTGTCCCGCCGTTTTCCGCTGGGGTCCATAACTGAAAACAGCCCCAGCAGATTGGTGCGCTGATAGATATGCCATACCAACTGGCTGCAGGTGCGGTCGCCCATACCAAAGCGCAGCTCCTCCAGCTCCTGCAAAAACCGCCGGCTGGGCAGATCTCCCTCTTGTGCCGCTTGCGTCAGCGCAGAGTAAAAATCACCTGTCCGCCCCGCGCGGATCACGGCCAGCTGGTCTCCGGTGAATCCATAGACCGGGGAGCGCAGCACTGCGATCAAAGGCACATCCTGCCGGGGGTTGTCCACAACCTGCAGCAGGGATAAGGCCACGTTCACCTCTGTTGCCCGGAAAAAGTCATCGCCCCCCTCGGCAGACCAGGGGATCCTCTGCTCTTCCAGCGCCCGGATATATTGGGGCAGGACGGGCCCCACACTGCGCAGCAAAATCATGATATCGGAGGGCTGTACAGGGCGGGCGTCATCTCCCTCCCCAATGGGGAAGGCGCTGTCCAGCAGCTTGCGGATACGCGCAGCTGCCATGCGGGCCTCCATCATGGTCTTGTCCTCCCGCTCCTCCTCGTCCTGTGTCCCCAAGAACGACAGGTCCAACAGATCCAGCTCCACCTGGTCGTCTTCGCACGCAAGCTCCGGCAGGCCGGGCACCAGGGCCTGGTCATCGGTATAATCCAGCTCTCCCAACTGGCGGGACATCAGGCTGCGGAATACATCGTTGCAGGCCCGGAGGATCTTTCCCCGGGAGCGGAAGTTCCGGGACAGCACCCGGCGGCGGGGTTCTCCCTCCGCCGCACTGTCCCCGTCGGAAAAGCGGCGGTATTTTTCCAGAAAAATCGTGGGATCGGCCAAACGGAAGCGGTAAATGGATTGCTTCACATCCCCCACCTGGAACAGCTTTCGTCCGCCGTCTGAAATGGCGTTGAAAATTACATTCTGCACCTGATTGGTGTCTTGATACTCGTCCACCATCACCTCGGCGTAACGCTGGGACCACCGCCGTGCCAGCGGGGTGTCTCCGTTTTCGTCCCGCAGCAGGCGGACCGACAGGTGTTCCAGATCCCCAAAGTCCAACACGCTCCGCCGGTCCTTCTCCCGCGTATAAGCGCGGGAAAACTCCTGCACCAGATCCAATAGCGCCAGCACCGCCGGGCGCGTCGTTCTCATGTCCTCCAGTTTTTCATCACTGGTACCGTCCAGCAGCGCCGCCAGACCCTCCAGCTGCTTTTTCGCCGCCTCCCGCAGGGCCTTTACTTGCTCGGTCAGCTCCGGGGCCCGCCGCAGCTGGAACTCATCCGCCTCGTGCTCCCGTTTCCGCTTGGCGCCGGCTTTGGCAAAGGTGATTGGAAGACAGGCCCGGGCTCCGTCCCAGCTGTCCTTCGCGGCCTGTTCCAGCGTCTCTACGTCCCGACGGGCCTGTTCCACCGATGGGGCGTAGTTTTTCTCCAGCAGCTCGTCCTCGCCGCACAGGGCCAGCGCCTGCCGGAGCCGCCGGGCACAGGCGGCGCATTGTCGGGCCACATGGTCCAGCAGCAGCCCGCCCCACGGGGTATCCTCCGCTCCGGCCACATCGTCCAGTCCCCGCCACAGCTGCCGCTGTTCTTCCAGCCACTGCTCCGGATGGGGGTGACTCTGGATGCGGCGAAACACGTCCAGGGTGATCTCCGCCAAGCGGCTGTCATCCCGCCCCGCAGAGAGCGTATCCACCAAACGGGCAAAGTGTCCCTCAGGATCCATCTGAACGTACTGCCGGTCTAACACATCCTCCATCACTTGGGCCTGAACGGACTGGCTCTCCTCCTCGTCGCAGAGGCGGAAATCGGGGTCAAGCTCCAGCAGATGTCCATTCTCCCGCAGAAGGTCGGCGCAGAAGGAATGGATCGTAGAGATAGGTGCCTGATAGATCAGGGTGGATTGTCGGCGCAAATGCCGGTCGTGGGGCGTCTCAGCCAGTCGGGCTGCCAGTTCCTGGGCCACTCTGCCCCGCAGCTCTTCCGCCGCCGCCTTGGTGTAGGTGATGACCAGAAAACGGTCAATGTCCTCCCCCTCCCGGACGATGCGCTCCATCAGCCGCTCCACCAGCACCCGGGTCTTGCCGGAGCCTGCCGCTGCGGATACCAGCAGCTCCCCGCCCCGGTCGGTCACGATCTTCTGTTGCTCCTCAGTCAGCGGAAACGCCATGGTCCCCCTCCTCTTCTTCCGTCGTCTCTTCCTCGATCAGATCCCAGAACTGGCCGCTGCTCAGTTTGGTCAGCCAGCGGCGGCGGTCGCCGCCCCGGCCCTCCTCAAACTGACAGGCCGCGGCATAGTCGCAGAACTGGCAGGCGTTCTTTTTATCCCCCCGCCAGAAGGGGTCGGCGGCAATGCTCCCGCCGGCCAGCTCATGGCAGATCTCACCCAGCACCTTCTGGATGTGTTCTCCCAGCTGGCCCAGATGCTGGGCAGACACCAAAGCCTCTCCTATCACCTGTCCGGAGGTCTTGGACAGACGCAGGGGCAAAAAGCGGTAGCTGCCGTCCTGCGGCTGCTCCATGGCGGCCAAAACCGCCGGATCATTCACCACCAGCCCCCTGCGCACCAGTTCCTTGTCCACCGTTTTCTGCCAGGCGGCGTCTGTCATGTCCCGCCGCCCCCGGACGACCACGTCCCGGGCGGGGAGATACAGCACGCCGGCCTCCTCCACGGGCTGCCCGTAGAAGCTCTCCCCCCGCTCTTTCAAGGTAAACAGATACAGCAGCATCTGCAGCCCCAAGCCGTGAAATACCTCGGTCAGATCAAAGGACTTCCGCCCCGTCTTATAGTCCACCACCCGGAGATACAGCTTGTCGTCCTTCACCCAGCCGTCCACCCGGTCTACAAATCCGGAAATGGACAGGGTCACCCCATCCATCACAAATTCCACCGGGGGCAGTTCCCCGGTTTTGGCAAAACCAAGTTCGAAGGAGATTGGGCGGAACTGCGAGGCCCGCAATTCCTCCACTGTGTTCTCCACCACCGCCCGCACAGGCCGCAGCAGACGCTGAAACAGATATTTAAAGCGGTCGCTCTGCTGGTCCAATCCGCCCAGATTTTCCCGGACATAGCGCTCCACCGCCTGATCCACCGCATCGGTCAGAGCGTTCCGCTCCCCCTCTCCCCACCGGGGGGCATCCAGGGCTGCGGCGCTGTTCTGCAAGACATGCTCCAATACATAGTGGACAAAGGTGCCGTATTCCGGGGCGGCAAAACCCGCCGGTTTTCTTGGCTCAGCCTGCAGGCCGTAGCGCATAAAATACGAGAAGTGGCAGGACTTATACTTGTCCATGCGAGAGGCAGACATGGATACCTTCTTTCCATACAGCTTATCCACCGCCCGGGGGGACAAATGTCCCCGGGTCCAGTGGGCCGCCTGGGCCACCCGCCGGGCATCCTCCGCCCACTGGGGCAGCTGCTCCAACGTGCGGAGCAGCTCTGGGTCCCGCCCCGCCTGCTCCAGGGCGGGCAGAGGCGCTGTACACCGGAAGGCCCCCTTCAGATCCTCCTCCCGGAGGGGCTTCAGGTCTTGGAACAGCAGCTGAAGCCGCTCCACCAGGAAGCTGGCCCGGCGCTCCTCCCCCTTCTTCCCCTGAGCCGGCCAGGTGAGGATCAGCTTCTCCGTGGGCCGTGCGCAGGTCTGGTAGATCGTAGTCATCTCCCGGTATAAAAGGTCCCGCCCGTTGGGGCCAAGCTCCAGTCCGTAGGAGGCCAGCAGTGTGCGGTCGTCCTCCGACAGCAGCCCTGGCATACTGCCCGTCTGAGGCAGCGAGGCATCGTCCGCCCCAATCAGGAACAGCACCTTTACCCGGTGGCCCGTCTGCCGCGTTGTCTCCCCCGCCGACACCCGGTCCAGCGACACCGGGATGGTCCCCACGTCATACTGAGCCAGCACCAGCCGCAGCAGACGGGAAAACTCCTCCAACTCCATGCTCTCCTGTCCGCACAGCTGAGCGCACTGCTCCAGACCGCCGCACAGGATATCCCACAGCTGGCGGTACTCCTGGGCCAGAGCGCGCTCCCCCACGGCTTCCAATCGGGCGGCCCGCTCCTCCAGCCGCCGGGACAGGCCCACCTGCTCCAAAAAGCGGTATAGTGCCATCGAGTAACCCGCTCCGGTGCGGTCCTCGTTCCGCCGCAGCTGTTCAAGGGGCTCTGTCACTGTCCGCCGCAGCTGCTCCACCCGGTCCAGCAGCTCCTCGTCTTCCCTGCGCCAAGGCTGTCCATAGCCCCGGGGATGCATGATCCAGGCCCGCTCCTGGGTCCATCGGCTTCCCTTTATGTCCCATTTCAGCGCATAGTTCTCCAGCAGGTCCCGCTCTTCCGCAGACACATTGGTCAGGTCGGTCTTCAGGTAGCGGAACAAATCCTCATACCGGTAGTCCCCGGCCACTGTATCCAGCGCAGCAGTCACCAGGGCCAGTACCGGTTTTTCCAAAATATCGCTCATAGCGGCGGAAAACACCGGGACGCCATACTGGGGGAACACCGCCTCGATCAAATCCCGATACTCACCGTAGTTCCGGGCTGCCACACCGATATCCCGGAAGCGATACGTCCCTGTCTGTACCAGCTGCCGGATCCGGGCGGCGGTCCACTCCACCTCTGACCGGGGAGACAGGGCGGCAAAGAGCTCCACCGCGCCGCCGCATTCGGTGCGCTCCCCCTCCGTACGGTCAAACAGTCGCTGTTCCACCGCTTCAAGCCCGGCCGCCCGCACCCCGGGCCGGGAAACCAGATGCTCGATCTCGCAGAGAATACCCTCATCCCCGGCCAGCCGCAGCAGCTTAGCCGCAGTGCGCCGGGCAGGGGAAAAGATTCCGGTACCGTCCTCGTCCTCCTCCACCTTATCGCAGGTCAGGCTGACAGACACGCTCTCTGCCTGCCGCAGCAGCGGGCGCAGTACCGCCAATTCCTGGGCCGTGAAGTCCGTAAAGCCGTCCAGCCACAGATCTTTCCCTTCGGCCCAACCGCTGTCCTTCAGTTTTTCCGCCACCCGGGTCAAACGATCCCGGGGGTCCAAGGCCGTCTGGGCGGTCAGTCCGTCATAGGCGGACAGGATCAGGCCCAGATCATGGAGCTTATCTCCGTCGCTGTCCTCCTGCTCCGTTCCCGCCCGCAGCAGCTGCTCCGGCAATATCTGACAGCTCTTCAGCTCATCCGCCGTTGTCAGCAGGGCCTTTAAAAAGGCGGGACGGTGGGAAGGGCGCGCATACACCCGCAGCGCAGGGGCGGCCTCCTTCACTGCCCGATACATCAGCAGGATCCGTCCGCCGCCGTCCAGTTCCGGGGCTGCGATCCCGCCCAGCTGAGACAGCACCCGCTCCCCCAGCTGCCGGAACGACAGCACCTCCGCATACAAGCTGACTCCGTCACCTCCGACGGCGCATAGGGCCCGCTCCGTCTCGTGGGACTGCTGCTCCGGCACCAGCATCAGCTGGGGCCGCTCCTTCCCCTGTTCACAGGCCCGCCGAATCATAGCGGTGGTCTTTCCGCTGCCCGCCCGGCCTAAGATCAGCTTCAGCATCTGGGCCATCTCTCCTCTCTGTCTTCAGGTTTCTTCTTGTTTTCTCCCATTTTACCACAAGGAAAGGGCCATAAGAAGGACTTTTCGCGCTTACGCCGCAAAAAATCCGCTCCAAGCAAAAAACTCCCTCCGCTGTACAGCGGAGGGAGTTGGAACCGGCAGTGCTCAGCCGGGGTTGACCGTGTAGTTGGGGGCTTCCTTGGTGATATAGATGTCGTGGGGATGAGACTCCCGCAGACCGGCTGCGGTAATCTGGATGAACTGCGCGTTGCTCTGCAGCTCCTCCACGTTGTGGCAGCCGGTGTAGCCCATACCGGCCCGCAGGCCGCCCATGAGCTGATAGATGGTCTCGCCGGCAGCTCCCTTGTAAGGCACGCGGCCTTCCACGCCCTCGGGAACCAGCTTCTTGTTGTTCTGCTGGAAGTAGCGGTCCTTAGAGCCGCGGTTCATAGCAGCCAGAGAACCCATGCCGCGATACACCTTGAACTGACGGCCCTGGAACACCTCGGTTTCGCCGGGGGACTCCTCGCAGCCAGCCAGCAGAGAGCCCAGCATGACCACGCTGCCGCCGGCCGCAATGGCCTTGGCAATGTCGCCGGAATACTTTACGCCGCCGTCGGCAATGATGGGCACACCGTACTTGGCGGCCTCGCAGGCAGCGTCGTAGATGGCAGTGATCTGGGGCACGCCGATACCGGCCACCACGCGGGTGGTGCAGATAGAGCCGGGGCCAATACCCACCTTCACGCAGTCGGCGCCCGCCTCGATCAGGGCGCGGGTGCCCTCGGCGGTGGCCACGTTGCCGGCGATCAGCTGCACATCGGGGTACAGGGCCTTGATGCGCTTGACGGTCTCCAGCACGTTCTGGGTGTGGCCGTGGGCGGAGTCCAGCGCCAGCACGTCGGCGCCGGCCTCGGTCAGGGCGGCCACCCGGTCCAGCACGTCGGCAGTGGCGCCAATGGCGGCGCCTACCAGCAGGCGGCCCTTTTCATCACGGGCGGAGTTGGGGTATACGCTGGCCTTCTCAATGTCCTTGATGGTGATCAGGCCCTTCAGGCGGAAGTCCTTGTCCACCAGAGGCAGCTTTTCGATCTTGTGGCGGCGCAGAATCTCCTTGGCATCCTCCAGGGTGATGCCCTCGGGGGCGGTGACCAGGTTGTCCTTGGTCATCACGTTGTCGATCAGCTGGTTCATATCGGTCTCGAACTTCATATCGCGGTTGGTGATGATACCGATCAGCTTTCCGTTATCACAGATGGGCACGCCGGAGATGCGGAACTTGGCCATCAGCTCGTCGGCCTCGGCCAGAGTGTGGCCGGGAGCCAACCAGAAGGGGTTGGTGATAACGCCGTTCTCACTGCGCTTCACCATATCCACCTGCTCGGCCTGCTGGCTGATAGACATATTCTTATGGATGATACCGATGCCGCCCTCCCGGGCGATGGCAATGGCCATGCGGTACTCGGTAACCGTGTCCATTGCGGCGCTGATCAGAGGGATATTCAGCTTGATTTTCTTGGTCAGCCTGGTGTGCAGGTCGATATCGGCGGGCAGCACATCGCTGGCAGCGGGCACCAGCAGTACGTCGTCGAAGGTCAGGCCCCGTTTGACAAACTTCTGGGCCGCGTCCTGATTGACCATTCACAACAACTCCTTTTCTCTTTGATCCCCCGCCGCGTCTGTTTCAGGCAGCACGCGGCAGGATCTTTGTAGTTTATGGGTATTAGGGATATTTTACTCTGCACCTAGAGGGTTGTCAAGGAAGGGTTTTGACCAAAAAGCGCAGCCGCTTCAAAGCGGGTTTTGCCCGTCTCGTCCAAGCCGCACAGATAGGTCTCTCCCCCCATGCCCGGTCCTTCCAGGATGGACAGTACCTCGCCCGGCCGGCACTCCGCCACATAGCCCAGGCGCAGAGAGGCCAGATATTTCCCCTCCTCCTGCTCCAGCCGGTCCAGCCGCAGCGCGTCACAGGCAAAGTCGGCATAGCGGGCATTGTTCATGTGGCCGTTCAGGTCGGTGTCGCTGTAATGCACGGGTCTGCGCTCCAGCAGGTGCAGGTCCTCCGGGCGGCGCAGCTTGGCCAGGGTGACCGTTTTGCACAGCTCCTCCCCCCGGTTGGCCGACATCTCCCCCACCGCAGACAGGCACAGCAGACGCCGGGTCTCCTTCTTGGCCAGCACCCAGCCGGATACCGACTCTCCGATGGGAACGCCATCCACCAGAATATCATAATCCCGATACATCATCGCCCCATGGGAACCCCGGTGCCAGGTGCGCACCGTCACCTGATCCTTCCACCGAAGGGGACGGTCCAGGCGGAACCAGTTCCGGGCCAGCATCCAGAAGGCGCCGTACTTCTCCATCAGGGCCTCCCGGCCGAATCCCCCATAGCGGGAGGCCCCGGCCGCCGCGTCCTGCAAATACCCCAGCAGGGCAGAGGCCCGGCACAGGCCCATTCCATCCGCATCCCGATCGCCTACTGTAAAATGATATTCAAATACATCGCTCATTGTTTTGCCTTTCCTCTGATTACAATGTTTGTCTTGCAGCAAATATCCTCAATGTCGTCGTCTGTGGCGGCCGGAATACGCGCCTGCGCTCCGCATTGGGTGCACATCAGGTCCACAGAGCTGTAATTCAGCTGAAACGTCCAGTTTTTAGAACCGCAGGCACAGGAAATGCCCCCCCGTGCGGCGATGTCCTTGATCTCGGACAGCACCTCCTCCATAACGATAGGGTTCAGAAAGGTGCCCCGCTCCTCAGCGTTTTCATTCACCCGGTCCAGCGCCTGCTCCAGGCGGGCAGTGGCCGCATAGACAGGCCCCTCCTCCCCCACATAGCAGCAATCCAGGCCGGAGGCGGAACAGGAGAAGGCCAGTGCCTTCTCCTGGGCAAAGGCGCTGGAGGGACAGGCCACCTTGTGGTCCCGCCCGCAGAACACGCAGGGCACCGTCATATGTACCAGGTCAGGCTGAAAATCCACAGTCAGCTCCGATTTTCCGCAGGGGCATTTGATGCGGTTGGGGGCGGCCGCCAGGGTAAACAGATCCCGCTCCACAATTACTGATTGCCGGCACTGGGGACAAATATAAGAAAGATACCTCTTTTTATCTGGATTCATAGCTTATGTTCCTCCGTCAGCTCCGCCTGGTCGGGCGGAGCAGTCTGCATTTGTAACTGTGGCTATTATATCCCGTACACCGGATTTTTTCCAGTCCGCCCGTCTCATTTTTCTGATATTTTTCTTCCCCTGTGGACATACTGAAGGCGATCTTATGAAAAGAGGCGTTCTCTATGGCAAGAAAACTCGGGCAGCAGACCATTGTTCCGGATCAGTCCATCACCGTTCTCTCCGCCGGCTGCGCCGTGGGCAAAAAAGAGGGTGAGGGCCCCCTGAGACAGTATTTCGACCACATCGACACCGACGATACCTTTGGCCAGGACAGCTGGGAAAACGCGGAGATCGCCATGCAGAAACGCGCCCTGTCCCAGGCCCTGGATAAGGCCGCTCTCACGGCCAGCCAACTGGATTGGCTGTTCGCCGGCGACCTGCTGAACCAGTGCGTCTGCTCCTCCTTCGCCGCACGAGACCTCTCCCTTCCCTTCTTCGGTCTGTACGGCGCCTGTTCCACAATGGGGGAGGGGCTGTGTCTGTCCAGTCTTGTTCTGGACGGCGGAGGCGGTCAGCGGGCGGCAGTGCTGTCGTCCTCCCACTTCTGCTCCGCCGAGCGGCAGTACCGCACCCCTCTGGAGTACGGCTGCCAGCGCACCCCCACCGCACAGTGGACAGTAACGGGCTCCGGCGCTGTGATCCTCTCCCGGGGTGGAACCGGCCCCCGCATTACCCACATCACGCCGGGAAAAATTGTGGACAAAGGCATCCGGGACACCAACAACATGGGGGCCGCTATGGCCCCCGCCGCCTGGGACACCATCCGCACCCACCTAAATGATACCGGCCGCGCCCCCGGCTTCTACGACCTGATCGTCACCGGCGACCTGGGCCGTCTGGGCAGCGAACTGCTGAAGGAGCTGGCCCGGCGGGATGGGGTGACCCTGGACCGCCACGCCGACTGCGGCCTGCTTATCTTTGAGCCCAACAGTCAGGACGTCCACTGCGGCGGCTCCGGCTGCGGCTGCTGCGCCAGCGTGCTGGCGAGTTTTCTTCTCCCCGGCCTGCGGGAGGGGAAATGGAAGAACCTCTTGTTTTGCCCCACCGGAGCGCTGCACTCCCCCACCACTGCCTTTCAGGGGGAATCCATCCCGGGCATCAGCCACGCGGTGGCCATTTCAGCGGAATAAGGAGGATCGGACCATGGAATATCTGCGCGCCTTTCTCTGCGGCGGCGTCCTGTGCGTCATCGGACAGCTGCTCATCGACAAGACCAAGCTGACCCCCGCCCGGATCCTGGTGGCCTACGTCACCTTAGGGGTCGTCCTAGGGGGTGTCGGCCTGTATGAACCCATCGCCGACTGGGGCGGGGCCGGGGCCACCGTCCCTCTGACCGGCTTCGGCTACCTGCTGTCTAAAGGCGTTAAACAGGCAGTGGCGGAACAGGGCCTTCTCGGCGTCCTCACCGGCGGGATCACCGCCGCCGCAGGAGGGATCACCGCCGCGATTTTTTTCGGCTTTCTGGTGTCTCTGCTCTTTAAATCCAAACCCAAACAGTAAAACCGGAACAAAAAGCGAGGGCTGCGGCGCAGCCCTCGTTTTTTGTTCGTAATCAGTCTTTCTTATACTTCTTTTCCCCGGACAGGATCATGATGCTGTCCATCTTCTTGGGGATCTCGTTGTCCCGGATGTTCTCCCAATCAGCGGGGGTGATCTCGTTGATGGCGATGGTCAGCGACTTCTCCGGGCAGCCCAGGGCCTCCTGCATGGCGGCACTCACCTTTTCGGCCATGGCCTGCTTGGTCTTTTCATCCCGGGGATAGGCATTGATCACGATATAGGGCATAGTGGGTCTCTCCTTTCAATTTTAAAAACGCTGCATTTTATGGTGTATTCACCATACCACACTTTTGGAGTTTTGGCAAGAACAGTTGGGGAAAAACTTGCCCTTTTCGTGAAAATCATCTATAATAAAGTCCCGAAGTTTTTTCACTCCGGGCTGTCACCGATATTTCACGCTTTTATTAAGAAGGGAGCGGCTGATTATGAACGAAAAGGAACGCACGATACAATACCACATCCAGTGTACCCATGGGGATGTGGGGGGCTACTGCATTCTGCCCGGAGATCCCGGCCGCTGCAAGTCCATCGCCCAATATTTCGACAATCCTGTCCATGTAAAAACCAACCGGGAGTATGAGACCTGGACCGGAACCCTGCTGGAGGAAAAGGTCAGCGTAGTGTCCACAGGCATTGGCGGCCCCTCCGCCTCCATCGCCATGGAGGAGCTGGCCAATCTGGGGGTGCACACCTTTGTCCGGGTGGGCACCTGCGGCGGAATCGACCTGGACGTGCGCAGCGGCGACGTAGTGGTGGCCACAGGGGCGGTGCGTATGGAGGGCACCAGCCGGGAATACGCGCCCATCGAGTGGCCCGCTGTGCCCGATCTCACGGTAACCTGCGCCCTGGTTCAGGCGGCTAAAGAGTTGGGGTTCCCCTGCAAAACAGGGGTGGTCCAGTGCAAAGATTCGTTTTACGGCCAGCACTCCCCCGCCCGGATGCCCGTATCCTACGAACTGGAGCAAAAGTGGGAAGCCTGGAAGCGCTTAGGGGTACTGGCCTCCGAAATGGAGTCTGCCGCCCTGTTCACTGTGGCCGCTGCGCGGCGGGTACGGTGCGGCTCCTGTTTCCACGTGATCTGGAACCAGGAGAGAGAAAAGGCCGGCCTGGACCAGACGGAAAACGACGATACCTCCTCGGCTATCCAGGTGGGTGTCGCCGCCCTGAAGCTGCTGATCCAGCAGGACCGGGGCGCGTAAGCTTCTTATTTGCCTGGGGGCCTGCGGCACTATGTTTCCGCAGGCCCCTCAGCTTGTCAAAAAAGTGGTTTTACCACTTTTTTGACAAGCTGCAAACATTTTAACTGCGTTAAAATGTTGTTGATTTCAAGGAAAGGGAACCCTGACGGTTCCCTTTCCAACTATCCTTC
>Ga0129311_1000576_pt1 | contig 30988 bp, 24 predicted proteins | sample Go1ome_FD_94435 | JGI IMG/M metagenome (GOLD analysis project Ga0129311, IMG submission 94435) | Western lowland gorrila individual fecal microbial communities from Wisconsin, USA - Go1022B metagenome | ecosystem: Host-associated > Mammals > Digestive system > Large intestine > Fecal | place...
CCGGATTTCTCCGAAGCGGCGATGAGACCCCAGGCCAAAGCCTGGTTACCGGTTATATTCCTGTATATTCCTTTTTCCTGAATGTCCGGGACGACGGTGTAGGTGTCGGCGACCGCCTGGATGTTCGCGGCATAGTTGAATCCGTCATTGACGACCTTGCGGTTCGGCTCGATCATCTCAGGATGCTTCTTGGCGAAACGTCCCTCAAGATAGGTATAGACATAGTCCAGCGGACGGCTGTAGATAAAGCAGGCCATTCCGAGGGTGAACATATTCCTACATTTGTGGATGGAGACCATGTCAAGCCCGCTGTCCTTGAGGCTTTCCTCTGTCAGCTTTGTGATAGGGGCGATGATGATGTTCCTGTCCTCGATGCGAAGCTCTTCGAAAGGATTGCCCGTGAAGCCGGCCTTCTTCAGGCCGAAGTCATCGAAGGCATCCTCGTTGACGAGCACAGTGGCGTTTCTCTTAAGCCATTTCGCATTCGCTTTGAGAGCCGCCGGATTCATGGCTACAAGCATGTCACAGAAATCACCCGGGGTGTTCACCTTGTGACTGCCGATGTGAACTTGGAATCCGGAGACACCGGCGACCGTCCCCTTAGGGGCTCTGATCTCAGCCGGATAGTCCGGAAATGTTGAAAGGCCGTTACCATAGACTGCCGAAAGGTTCGCGAACAATGTGCCCGTTAGCTGCATGCCGTCTCCGGAATCACCGGCGAACCTGATTACAACATCCTTAGCATCAATAACCTTATGTTGCATTTCTATTTTAAGAATATTAGTGTTATCTAAAAATATGTTACAAATTAAAGCATAAAAAGCAGAATAACCAACCTTTTCCCCTAAAAAAGAGTCTTTCTCCTGCCATAGCACGAAAAAAGGGTCGGCAAGAATCTTTCCGCCAACCCTGGAATGCTTTCCGTAAGGTACTACTACTGCTGCTGCTGCGCCTGCTGGGTCTGAAGCTCTTTCTGGAGATCCTCAAGAGTCCTGCCCTCAGGAATGTTCATCGCCTTTCTTGCCTCAGGAGTAAGATCCTTGCACTGAGCCTTGTCTACATAGAGGTACTGTGATGTCTCAAAGACGAACAGGTAGCCGCCAGCCTTGGCGAGTTTCTCCACAGCCTCCTGGGCCTTCTTGTAGATAGGATCCATAAGCTGCTGTTGCTGCTGCTGGAGCTCAGCCTGGATGGACTGCTGGAATTCCTGAATCCTGTTCTGGATCTCACCGAGTTCCTTTTCCTTGCTGGACTTGATGGCTGGAGTCCATGTGGACTGCTTCTGCTGGTACTCGTTATACTTGGTCTGAGCCTCTTCCATCATGCTCTGAAGGGTTTCCTGAGCCTCTTTCTGAGCAGCCTGCATCTGTGATCTGGCAGCGTCAGCCTCAGGGGCGAGCATCACCAGTTCATTGAAGTCAACATAGGCGAACTTCGCCTGTGCCGAAGCTGTCAGAGTAAACAATGCCATAGCGGCAATCAAAAGAATCTTTTTCATTTTTATAGAATTTTATCAGTTTTCGTGTACTATTCCGGTGCAAATGTAAGAATATTATTTAGAATTGTTGTCCTATCAGGAAGTGGAACTGGCTCCTGTTCTTCTTTTCAGGAGTGTCGAAGCCGTAGCCCCAGTCGATACCGAGCAGACCGATCATCGGGAGGAACACCCTCACGCCGACACCTGCCGAACGCTTGATCTGGAACGGATTGAACTTCTTGATGTCAGACCAGCAGTTACCTCCCTCAAGGAAGCCCAGCACGAAGATCGTGGACTGAGGCTGGAGGATGACAGGGTAACGGAACTCCATCGTGAACTTGTCATAGACATTGCCGGCATAGTAGCCGTTGGAGTTGTACGGTGTCACATCCCAAGGAGTAAGGGAGTAGTTCTCGTAGCCACGGAGGGCGATGACATCGGCTCCGTAGGTGTCGTAGCCCGACATGCCGTCTCCGCCGACCCTGAAGCCCTCGAACGGAGAGTAGCCCCATCTGCGGTTGTAGTAGCCAAGGTAGCCGAACTGCGCGCGGGTCATGATCACGAAGTCACCGATGACCTTGGTGTAGAGTTCGCCGCTGACCTTCCACTTGTGGTACTCGATCCACTTGTAACGGTCGGCCGAGGCCCATTTGTCGTAGTTGATGTCCTTGTAGCTCGACACCCTGACAGGATTGCCGCCGGCGTCAAGGTTGCCGAGATCCTTCTTTCTGAACAATGAATATGGCGGTGTCAGCTGAAGGCTGGCACTGAAGTTGGATCCCATACGAGGATAGATCATCTGGTCGGTGGAGTTCCTGCTCAGGCTGACGGTGTAGCTCAGGTTGTGGGATCTTCCGTCATTGAACATGAAGTAGCCGCTGATCCAGTTCTTCAGGTCGTAGATCTGCCAGTTGAGGCCGTTATACAGCACGAAGTAGTTGTCAGGCCACTTGAGCCTGGTGCCGATGCCGGCGGAGAAGCCGTACACCTGCATGACCTTGTCATTGGAGAGGAGTCCGATGGCCAGATAGGAGTCGGTCTGCCTCGTGTAGTAGGCCTGGAGATTCAGCGAGGTCGGTTTCTTTCCGAAGAGCCAAGGCTCGGAGAATCCGAACACGAGGGACGTGTAGTAGGTTCCGTTGGTCTGGAAACGCAGGGACAGGTTCTGCGCGTCGCCGAGAGGAACCGGCCTCCAGGCGTTCTTGTCAAAGAGACGCTTGGTGGAGAAGTTGTTGAAGTTCACACCGACGGTGGCCACGAATGTGTTGGCTCCCCAACCTCCGGAAAGTTCCAGCTGGCTGGAAGGCTTCTCCGTCACGTTGTAGACAAGATCCACCGTGTTGTTCAACTGGTTAGGGATGATTGAATATCCTTTCGAAGCATCCGCGATGGCCTCCGGATCAAACTGTCCCAACGATGCGATCTCCCTGATGGAACGCTCGAAGTCCGTCTGGCTGAAAAGATAGCCAGGCCTGGTGGCGACCTGCCTGCGGACAACCCTCTCGTTGGTCAGGGTATTGCCGTTGATGATGATGTTGTTGAGCGTGGCCTGCTTTCCTTCCGAGATCCTCATCTCCACATCCACGGAATCCCCCTGGATGTTCAGTTCCACAGGCGTGACGGAGAAGAAGAGATAGCCGTTGTCACGGTAGACCTTGGAGACATCCTGGTCTCCCTGCTTTCCGCCTCCGTTAAGCCTCTTCTGCATGGTGACCACGTCATAAGGCTCGCCCTTGCGGATCTTGAGGATCTCATTGAGCTGGTCGGTGGAGTAGACGGAATTACCCGTCCAGGTTATGTTCCTGAAATAGTATTTCTTGCCCTGGTCGATCTTGAAATCGATGCCGAGCCTGTCAGGTGTCACATAATAGATGGAGTCCTTCAGGATCCTGGCGTCACGGTAGCCGGCCTCGTTCAGCTTGCTGATCAGGCCGATCTTGTCATTAGGATATTCCTTCTGATTGAATTTCTTGGAATTGAAGAAGTTATACCATTTCTTCGCCTTGGTCTTCTTCATCGAGCGGGAGAGCTTGTAGTCGGTAAACCCTTCCGTGCCTATGAAATGGATGTCCTTGATCTTCACCTTGGATCCGCGGTCAACCGCGAAATTCACCTTGATGGCGTTCCTGATGATCGAGTCCTTCCTTGTCTGGACATCAACCTTGCAGTTGAGAAAGCCCTTGTCGGCGTAGTAGCGCTTGATGATGTCCGTGGAGGTCTTTGCGACATATTCGGAGAACTCCCCTCCCCTGCGGAGGTTCAGCCTCTCATTCAGATCCTTCTGCTCGCCCTTCCTCACGCCGGAGAACAGCCACGAGGACACCCTTGGGCGCTCCTGGATCCGTATCTTGAAATACGCCGAGTCCTTGTTCTCACTCAGATGATCGATCTCAAGACCGACATCCTCGAAATACCTCTGCATCCACAGCCTGGAGACTATCGACGAAATGTCATCGCTCGGGACAGTCACACGCATGCCCTTCTGCAATCCGGTCAGGGAGATGATCTGCTGGCTGGAGAACTGATGGTTCCCCTCCACGGTAATGCCTCCGACATAGTAAGTCTTCGGATGGTCGAAATCGACCTCTACAGACTCAACAGATTTCCCCGCTTCCTGTCCGAAAACCGGCACCGCGGCGACGGACAAAGCGAGAAGGCAAAAAAAGCGATATACTTTCATCGAATCAGATTTCATTTAATCAAGCTACAAATATACGCAAGTTATTTAACTTTTCCATACCTACGGTTCCTATGGGAATATTCTTCCAGAGCCGCAAGGAACTCCTCACGCCTGAAATCAGGCCACAGGGTGTCCACAAAGACAAATTCGGAATAGGCCGCCTGCCACAGAAGGTAGTTGCTGAGGCGTTTCTCCCCCGATGTACGGATAATGAGATCAGGATCAGGAATCCCTGCGGTCGCAAGATAAGGGTCAAAGTCCTTGATGTCAAGAGATTCCAGCGCAGCTAAGTTGCCGGAAAAGTCTTCCGCCATCCGCTTCGCGGCCTGCAGGATGTCCCATTTGCCGCTATAGCTCATGAAGACTATGAGCGTCAGTGCGGGTTCCTTGCCCGGAGCCGGCGCGGTCCTGGCCTCGGACTGCCTGATCGCCTCCTGAAGCTCGGACCCCAGGCGGGAAATGTTACCTATGACCTTAAAGGACACCCCCTGGGCGGCCAGAGAGGAGATCTCGTTGACCATCGACCTCATCATAAGCTCCATGAGCGTCCGTACCTCGCCTTCAGGCCGTCCCCAGTTCTCTTCGGAGAACGCGAAGACGGAAAGGTACCTCACTCCGACCTCGACTGCGGTCTCGACGCAGACCCGGACACTCTCCACGCCCTCGAAATGGCCTGCCACCCTCTCCTTCCCATGCAATCCGGCCCATCTGCCGTTGCCGTCCATGATGATGGACACATGAGTCGGTATGTTCATGTTATCGTTCATGTTCAAAATAAGTTATTCGCCGCTGTTACGGATGTCCTCGCCCCAGAACAGCTTCGTCGTCAACGCTTTTATGAAACTGGTGTTTTTAAGACGAACCCTCTTAAGCGAAAACTGTGCCACCTTGACGGCAAGAGTGGCCGAAGGCTGGATCAGATGGTTCCGGTTGTCCATTGACAGCATGACGCTCTCGTCACGGGATCTCATCGAAATGCTTACCTTTGTCGTGTCCGGCACCACCAACGGCCTGGCGTTCAGGTTGTGCGGCGCGATCGGCGCGATGATCAAGACCTTGGCCTCCGGAGCGCAGATCGGCCCGCCGACGCTCAATGAATAGGCCGTCGAACCAGAACTGGTCGCCACCAGCAGCCCGTCAGCCCAATAGGTCGGAAGAGGATGCCCGTCAATCGTCACGTCAACCCCCAGAAGAGCCGCGCCGGAACGGTGGACCGAAACCTCGTTGAGGGTGAAAGGGCTGAAAGACTCGGCGGAGGCTGACAACGCCGGGTTCTCCGACAGGGAACCATCCACTTCCGTCTCAAGCAACTCCCTGTCCTCCAGGTACCAGGCTCCAGACAAAAGAGCTCCGCAAGCCTCTTCGGGGCTATATTCAGAAAGGAATCCCAAGCGTCCGAGATTGACTCCGAGGATCGGGACACCCGACGCGCCCACGCATCGGGCCGCGGAAAGGAAGGTTCCGTCCCCGCCGACACTCATGACAAGATCAGTCCCCGGCAGAAGATCCTCTCCGCCGCTGGTCTCGTAGATCATAAATGACTCTTTTTCAAGCTTGTCCAACATCGAGGAAAGCCTCGGATCGGTCATGGCTCCACCGTCCCTGGAGTACAATGCTATCTTCATCAGCTATTGCCTTCAATCTGTTTGCAACTCAAAAATAGTACAATTCTGCATAAAACTGAACATAATTCATTATTTTTGTAATATTATGGTCTCGCCGGCTGGACAGACGCCAGCGAGGATTTACAATCTGACATGACTAGACTTAGTGTAAACATCAACAAGATCGCCACCCTCCGCAACGCACGCGGCGGGAACATGCCTGACGTGGAGAAGGCTGCGGTTGACTGCGAGAGATTCGGTGCGGAGGGCATCACCGTCCATCCAAGGCCGGACGAGAGACACATCAGGTACTCCGACGTAAGGGCCATCCGCCCCGGAGTCAAGACAGAGTTCAACATCGAGGGCAACCCCATACCGAGCTTCGTGGACCTTGTGTTGGAAGTAGTTCCGGATCAGGTCACGCTGGTACCGGACGCCCACGACGCGATCACCTCGAACGCCGGATGGGACACCATCGCCAACAAGGCCTTCCTGACGGACATCTGCGCCGTATTCAAAGAGAAAGGGATCCGCACCTCCATATTCATCGACCCCTCTCCGGCGATGGCGGAAGGAGCGAAAGCCTGCGGGGTAGACCGTGTGGAACTATACACGGCGGACTATGCCCTCAACTACCCTTCCGACCGCGAGAAGGCGATAGCCCCATACCTTGAGACGGCCAAGGCGGTCAGGGAACTGGGACTGGGACTGAACGCTGGGCATGACCTGAGCCTTGAGAACCTTGAGTATTTCATCAGGACGATCCCGTGGACGGACGAGGTCTCCATCGGACACGCCATCATCTGCGACGCTCTCTACATGGGACTTGAGAAAACAATCCAGGCGTATCTGTCAAAGATTAAGTTTTTTTAACTACATTTGTAAGCTTGAATATTATTAATTACCAATAAAATGAAACAAACACCACTGATTTTCAGCATCATAGCCCTCGTAGCTGTGGCTGCTCTCGGGATTATCCAACTCACATCCAACGACAACGGCAAGAAGAAGGCCACCTCAGGAGAGGCTGTCCAGACCACGGCCCAGGCCGGATCCATCGTATGGTTCGACCTTGACAGGGTCCTTGACGAGTATGACATGGCCAACGACCTCAGGACAGTCGTCGAGACAAAGGTGCAGAGCATCCAGGAGGAGATCAACAGGAGAGGCAACAAGCTTCAGAGCGACGCCAACAAATTCCAGTCCGATCTCAACAAAGGTCTTCTCGTGCGTTCCGTGGCCGAGCAGAGGAACATCAAGCTTCAGGAGCAGCAGAACAATTTCAACAGCTACGCCGCCCAGAAGCAGCAGGAGATCGCCGAGGAGCAGCAGGTCATGATGAACCAGATCGGTGACGCGATCAAGACCTTCCTCGACAAGTTCAACGAGGAGCATCAGTACGCGATGATCATCGCCACGCAGGGCAGTGTCCTCCCGGCTCCTGTAGCCACAGGTGATCCTGACCTTGACGTGACTGACGCCATCATTTCCGGCCTCAACGACGAGTACGTCCAGAGCAAGGGAAAGGGAAGCAAGCCAGCCGCCACCGACGGGTCTAAAGCCGAGTAAGTTTTGAGGATCGCTCTCCTATCCTGCTTCTACCCTTTCAGAGGAGGGATCTCTCAGTTCAACGCAAGTCTCTACTTGGAACTGGGCAAAAGCCACACTGTCAAGGCTTTCAATTTCACAAGACAGTATCCGGAATTCCTTTTTCCGGGGAAGACGCAATACGTCACAAAGGATGATGACGCCGTACCCATCGAGAGCGATGCTCTGTTGGATACGGCTAATCCTTTCACCTACGGACGGACGTACAGGGCGATAAGGGACTGGGAGCCTGATCTGGTGATCATCAGCTACTGGATGTCCTACTTCGCGCCTTCACTTGGCTACATAGCCAGAAGGCTCAGGAAGAGATGCAAGGTAATCTCCATCCTTCACAACGTGGTTCCGCATGAGCCGAGATTCTTCGACGCGCCTTTGACAAGGTACTTCCTGTCGGGCTGCACCGGCAACGTCACTCTGTGCGACGAGGTCGCCGAAGATCTCAAAAGACTATCACCCAAGGCGCCGAACATCACTTTGTTCCACCCTATCTACGGCCATTTCGGCGAGAAGATGCCTCGGGAGGAGGCGGAGAAGGCCCTCGGCCTGAAGCCGGGCATGAGGAACCTCCTGTTCTTCGGACTGATCAGGGACTACAAGGGTCTGGACATCCTGCTGGACGCATTCGGGAAGCTTGACAGCGGCTACCAGCTCATAGTGGCCGGAGAGCCTTACGGTTCGTTCGTGAAGTACCGGAACATCATTGACAGGTCGCCGGCCAAGGACAGGATCAGGCTATTCACTCGCTACATCAAGGACTCGGAAGTCAAGGTCTTCTTCTCGGCCTCCGACCTGGCGGTTCTTCCTTACAGATCCGCCACGCAAAGCGGCATCAGCGCGATAGCCTACCACTTCGAAGTGCCGATGGTCGTCACTGACGTGGGAGGACTCCGCCAGTCCATCGGAGACTGTGGCACGGGACTTGTCGCGCCAAAGGCCGACGCGGACTGTGTTGTCAGGGAAATCCGGATCTATTTCTCTGACGCCAACCTTAAGACCCTCTGTGTAAATTCGATCAGAGCCGAAAAAGACAGGCTTTCCTGGAGGACATTCAGCAAGCGGCTGCTTGAGTTCTCCGACAATTTGTACAAGAAGATATGAACAGATACTTGACTACATTCGTGGCCTCGCTTTGTCTGGCGGCCACCCTTGGCTCCGGAGCGGCCGCTCAGGACTATGTCACGCCTCAGGTCGTGGTCTCCAATGACAAGGTACGCAGCAACGGGAAGATCTACTACTCACATGTGGTCCAGGAGCGCCAGACCCTGTACTCGATCAGCAAGGCCTACAACGTGACCCTGCAGGAGATCTACGATGCCAACCCCACGCTGAATCTTGAGACGGAAGGTCTTAAGAAAGACCAGATCCTCCTTATCCCCATAAAGGAGGGCACCGCGCGGAATGTGGTCAAGGATTCCAGTGAAAAACAGCCGCAGGCCTCGGAGCAGGCCACTGTCAGTCCCGATGTGGACGACAAGCCGACCGACAAGGACTATTTCATACATCGTGTGAGATGGTTCGAGGATCTGGGGTCCATCTCAAGGAAGTACGGTGTCTCCAAGGCGGCGATCATGGGAATCAACGGGATGACATCGGAGAAAGTAAGGAGAAGGGATCAGATAAAGATTCCTATCCATCCTGAAAGATGGGAGAACGTCCCGACCGGCACGACCCCGCAGACCACCCAGCCTAAGGACACGGCGGACAAGGCCGACAAGCCTGCAGACAGGCTTCTCAACAAAATCTTCACGAAAGGCAAGAGCGAGACCAGCGTGTCCCTTCTTCTGCCATTCAACGCGGCGAAGAAGCCCGACGCCCAGATGATGGATTTCTACAGCGGTGTGCTTCTCGCGGCGAAAGACCGTGGGGATGACGGCAGCGGCATCGACCTTAATGTCTACGACGTGGCCGGCGGCACAATGCCGGTTACCGAGGAAAGATTCGCCGCGAGCGACTTCGTCATCGGCCCTGTCACCAACGCCGACCTGGCCAGAACCGTAAACGCGAGCAGAGGCAAGGCATGGATCGTCTCACCTCTGGATCCTAAGGCGGAGGCATTGGCGGACACCATCCCGAACGTCATACAGGCGCCGACACCGACGAAAGCCCAGATCAAGGACATGGCCGAGTGGATCCGCTCCGACATGAAGGCCTCCGACAAGGTCATCCTCATCTCACAGAAAGGGGCTGCTGCCAGCAGTTACTCCGCCAGCGTGGCCGGCGAGGTGAGGAATCACGGTCTGAGCCCGGAGAACATCTCCTTCAACATACTCGAAGGTAGACAGATGATGGGAAGGATCGACGGCGCGATGACCGGCAACGGCACCAACAGGGTTGTCATCGCGTCCGACAGCAAGGCGTTCGTCATCGAGGTGACAAGGCTGCTGTACCTGATCGCAAGCCAGAAAAAGAACATCGTACTCTACGGAACATCCAAGATCAGGACATTCGACGAGATCGATGTGGATCAGCTTCACAGCCTGAACCTTCACTGCAGCGTGTCCTACTATGTGGACTACGACTCGAAGAGTGTCCAGAACTTCCTGATGGAATACAGGGCCCTGTTCAACACCGAGCCAAGCAGATCGGCGTTCCAAGGCTACGACCTGATGACATTCTTCACGAACCTGAATTCTGAATATGGCGGAAGATGGGATGGGGAGAATAACCTGAAAGGGAAAGGCCTTCAGTCCGACTTCCACCTCATCCGGACTGCCCGGGGCGGCTTCGTGAACGAGGCTGTCCGCAGAATAGTCTATAAATCAGATTACACAGTCAGCCTTGTCAGATAGAAAGCAATGACTTGGCGTTTTCGATGGCAGCGGCGGTGATACTGCTGCCGCTAAGCATTCTCGCGATCTCCATCACCCTGTCCTGGCCGGACAGAGGACGGACAGATGTCGTGGCCTTCCCCAGGACATCATATTCCTTTTCAACAACATAGTGGGCGCTGCCTTTAGCGGCCACCTGAGGGAGATGGGTTATGGCGAAGACCTGCATGTCTTTCCCCATGTCGCAGATCATGCGTCCCATCTTGTCGGCGGCGCTGCCGGAGACACCAGTGTCGATCTCGTCGAAGATCAGCGTCGGCATGTTCACAAACTTGGCCATCATTGCCTTAAGGCAGAGCATAAGCCTGGACATCTCACCACCTGAGGCGCATCTGGACACCTCCACAAGTTTGGCTCCCGACGAGGAGAACAGGAACAGTACCGAGTCTGAGCCGGAGACGGACAGCGGGGTGTCCTTGAGTTCCACCTGGAATCCGGCGTGTTCCATCTCCAGGGAACGGACAGCATCCGTGATGGCCTTGGAGAACGGTGCCAGCGCCTTTTTTCTTGACTCGTGGAGACGCTTGCATATTCCTTCAAGCGACCGCCTCCGCTCCTCAATCATTGATTCGAGTTCGGACTTGCGCTCCTGCAAGGCGGAAGAGTCGGAAAGGGATCCGGACAATGCGTCCCGCTTGGAGATCAGCTCGGAGACCGAGGACGCGGAGTAGCTCTTCAAAAGGTCGTACAGAAGGGAAAGCCGCTCATCCACGGCACTCAGGCGCTCCTGAGAAAGCTCCGTGCGCGAATTGACCGACGATACCTCGTCCAGAATGTCATCCAGCTCGGCGCGGGCGGATTCGATGCGCTCGGCCAATGAATATGCCTGCGGAACGAATCCGCCGACCCTCTCCAGCATCCTTTTCGCCTCCTTTAGCGCGGAGGACATGGACATGGCGTCGGAGTTGGGGTCTGAAGGGTTGAAGAGTTCCTCCACGCCGGAAAGACATTCCTTGATCTCCTCGGCGTTGGCGAGCCGCTTCTGCTCCGCCTCCAGAGACTCGATCTCACCTTCCTGCAGACGCGCGTCCTCAAGACGCTGATAACGAGACCGGATGTAGTCCTGCTCCTCGCTAAGCCCGGTAAGCTTTTCCGTGACAGACGCCAGTTCCTTCTCCAATGACTTGAAAGACTTGAAGGCATCGGAACACTCCTCCAAAAGTTCCTCATTGCCGGCATAGTGGTCAAGCATCGACAGCTGAAAGACCTTGTCCGACAACAGAAGCGTCTGATGCTGAGAGTGAATGTCCACCAGGCGGGCGGATATTCCCTGAAGTACCTGGACGCTCACCGGAGCGTCATTGATGAAAGAACGGGAGCGACCTGAACGGTTGACCACCCGGCGGATAATCAGCTCATCCTCATCAGCCTCCACATCATTCTCCCGCAGGATGTCCCTCAAAAGCGAATCCGACTTCGGAACACCGAAAACGGCCTCGACGACACAACTGTCAGCATCGTTCCCTATCACTGAGGAGTCCGCCTTGGATCCCAGAACCAGAGACAGGGCTCCCAGAAGGATCGACTTTCCTGCTCCGGTCTGGCCGGATATAATGATCAAACCCTCTGGAAAGTCAACATCCAGAGAGTCTATCAAAACATAATTCTTTATTTGAAGGGACTTGAGCATAGCCCCGGAGATTACTCAGCGTCAGCTTCAGAATAATCCTTCCTGGCTGGTTCCACGGAGAATCCGTCCTCGCCGGAGGTGCCGGCCATTCTGTAGTAAAGCTCACCATCCTCAAACTCGGAAATGGCGATCAGATCCGGCTTCGGAAGCTTCTCATAGTACTTGGAGATCTCAATCTGCTCCCTGTTCTCGAACACCTCGTCCATGGTGTCGCGGTCGGTGCGGAAATCCTCCAGCTTCTTGGCAAGCTCCTTCTTCTCGGCGAGGGCTATCTGATTGGCTCTCTTGTAGAGAAGCACAACTGATTCGTAGATGTTGCCTGTCGGCTCCGCAAGATTCTTGATGTCCCTTGTAATGGTGTTTGAAGGGACCTTCTTTTTAATGTCCATATTCTTAAAAAAATCTATTCTAAATATTGTACGTGGCCTATCGATCGGATTGTTTCAATAATTTCTTTCTGTCACGCTCGAAGTCCTTTTCCTTAGCGTCAAGATCCTCATCCGAACCCGTGTAGCGGCCCAGAACCTTCTGCGCCCTACGGTAAAGCACGTCCAGCTCCTTCCTGTAAGGAGAGTCCGGCAACTCGCCGATGAAGTTATAGTAGTCATCCACGAACGTCAGGTAACGCTCCTTCTGCTTGCCCTCCACACTCATGAAGGCATACTTGTAGGAGGACTTGGCGATGTAGAAGAGAATCTCCTCGCGGTAGATGTTCTCCGCGTCATCCTTCAGGATGTTCTTGAACGCCACCCTTGATGCCTTGTAGTCCTCCATCCTGTAGTAGAGTTTGGCGTTCTCATAGGCCTTGCGGTCCAGTCTGTCGTTCAACTCCTTCAGCATCCGGTGGCAGATCGCGCTGTGGGTGTTGCCCGGATTCTCGACCAGGTACTGGCTGATCGCGTTGATGGCGTTGTAGGTCGGAACCTGATCCAGCTCATAGCGGAGAGTCGAACGGTAAAGGCAGTCGATCCTCAGGAAAGAGGCCTCTTCCGTGAACGGGCTGGACGGGAAATTATTGATGAACTTCGTGAAATTCGTCTCCGCCGTGTAGTAATCCTTATAGCGATAGTTGCTGAGTCCCCAGTAGTACTGCACGGTGTCGTCCCTGTCCGTACCGCTGGTCAGGACAGACAACGACTCGAAAAGCTGCGAAGCCTTTGTGTACTTACCGTTGTTGAAATAGTCAAACGCGGCCGCGTACTTGGCATCGACATCGTTACCGTTCAGAAGCGCCTCATACTCAGACTTGCACGACTGGAGGGACATGGCCACCGCAATGGCGACGGAAAGGAATCTCAAAGTAGTCTTAAACATGTTCATTCTGTAGATAAATCATCAATGCGTCAAAAGGAATTTCTCAACCTCAAGCGCGGCGCGGCATCCGGACGCGGCGGCGGTAATCGCCTGCCTGAACCTTGGATCCTGAACATCACCCGCCGCGAACACTCCCTCGACATTCGTCTCCGAAGTCTTGCCTCCGGTGATGATGTACCCGTCCTCGTCGGTCTCGATATATTTCTTGAATATGTCCGAGTTCGGATGGTGCCCGATGGCCAGAAAAAATCCGTCGACCTTGACATCAAAAACCTTACCATCCTTGTCCTTGAGGCGAACTCCGTTCACACCGAACTCATCTCCAAGCACTTCCTGAGTGTTGCAGTTCCAGAGGATCTCGATGTTAGGGGTGTTTCTCACCCTTTCCTGCATGGCTACGGAGGCCCTCAGCACATCCCTGCGGACAACCATGTAAACCTTCCTGCAGAGATTCGCGAGATAGGTGGCCTCCTCACAGGCGGTGTCCCCTCCTCCGACCACGGCGACATCCTTCTTCCTGTAGAAGAATCCGTCACATGTGGCGCAGGCACTCACACCCATGCCTCTGAACTTCTGTTCCGACGGCAGGCCAAGGTACCTGGCCGTGGCTCCTGTCGCGATGATAAGGGTGTCGGCCTCCAGTACGGTCTCGCCGTCGATAGTGACACGGAACGGACGCGACGAGAGGTCGGCTTCGGTCACAACGCCTCTTCTGATGTCCGCTCCAAGACGCTGTGCCTGGGCACGCATCCCGTCCATCAGCTGATTGGCGTCAACCCCCTCCGGGAAACCAGGGAAATTCTCGACAACGGTGGTGGTGGTCAACTGTCCCCCCGGCTCCATTCCCTCATAGAGGACAGGATTCAGAGCCGCTCTGGAAGCATAGATGGCCGCGGTGTAGCCGGCAGGGCCGCCTCCTATGATCAAGCATCTTATCTTTTCCATATTCTTGCATTTACTAAAACTTACAAATTTAATCAAATTTCGTGACTATTAGGCACTTTTCTCCATTAGATTTGGAATATTCCTTGTTTTTGTCCTCCGCCGATGTTCTTTAGTAAGCGTTAAAAGTTATTTTTACAAGGATTACTTTATTGGAATTTTTATAAATTTGCAATTTAATTGGAAACTTGCGCCTTGAGAAAAGGCAAGACGCTTACTTGAAAACTGACAAATGGACAAAATCAACAAAGCTCCCTCGATAGAGGAATTCAAATCTCTGCTGAAAGGCAACGGACTGAAAGTCACCCCGCAACGCCTGGCCGTTCATGAGGCCATGCTTAGACTGGGCCATGCCTGCGCGGACATGGTCACGGCGGAGATTCTGGCGTCCGGGCAGGCAAAGGTCACCGTCGCATCCGTCTACAACATCCTCACCCAGCTTTCCCTTCTGGGAATCTACCATCACAGGATGAGCGACAACAACAAGATGTACTTCGACGTCAACACATTCAAGCACTTCCATCTGTACGACGCCGTAAATCACAAGTTTCAGGATGTGATAGATGACGAACTCTACACCCTGATAGAGGAAAAACTGCTGTCACGGCGCTTCAAGGGGTACAAGATCAGCGGCATTGACGTACAGATACTCGCGCGGCCGTCCCTTAAAGCCAGGAAGCAGCCATAGATTCATTTCAAATGAAGCCGGGAATGAATTTTCTCCTGCGGGCGGCGGTCACGACCGTCGCCGTCTTCGTCACAGGTCTGTCCGTCTGCCAGGCGAAAGACCGCGAAGGCGGCTGGTATGCCGAGATGACCGGCTTAGGCTCCACTGGCAGAGAACTTCCATTCTGGAGCCACACGAACAAGGGAGGGATATATCCGGAGACGGTGGGCGGCCTTGTACGAGGAGGCGCGGACGGTTCCGGCACCTTTTCGAACGGGATACGGTTCAGCTGGGGTGTCGGTCTTGCCGGCTATGCGGCGGCAAGGGGGAGCGCCCAAGTTCACAACAGCGACGGGAAAAGCGTCAGAGGCATGGTGCAGAACCTTTACTTCGGTGCGGGCTGGAAGAAACTTGCCCTGGAAGTCGGGATCAAGGAGAGAGAGCAGGATTTCCAAGGCCTCTCCGTCACGGGAGGCAACATAACGCTCACAGGCAATTCGATGAGTTTTCCCGGCTACCGCCTCCACTCGGACTGGATCGAGGCTCCCTTCGCCCGTGACATCCTGTCTTTCAGATTCGGTTTCGGAGACTACGGGCTTTGGGACAACAGGTATGTCAAGCACACCCTGCTCCACAACCAGGCTCTGTACTTCAAAGTGAACATCACCCGGGGGCTGGTCTTCACCGGCGGACTGGAACTCTGGTCACAGTGGGGAGGAACTTCCCCGGTCTACGGCAGGCAGCCACAGAGTTTTGTGGACTACCTAAGGGTCATGGTCGCCGGCAGCGGAGGTGAAGGAGCCACCAAAAGCGATCAGATCAACGCCCTCGGGAACCATCTCGGAAGGGAACTGCTGAGACTGGACTGGGAGCAGGACAGATGGAGGCTTACATTCCAGCACGACATACCGTTCGAGGACGGATCCGGCGTGGGCTTCCAGAATTTTCCCGACGGGGTCAACACCCTGCATTTCTCATTCAAGGACAAAGACCGATGGGTCAGCGACTTGCTCCTGGAATTCATCTACACGAAATGGCAGTCAGGAACGCGCCACGACAGACCCGCGACGGAGGAGGAACTCAAAAAGAATCCTGACAAGGAGATCTACATCGTCGGCGGATGCGACAACTATTTCAACAATGGTGAATATATATCAGGCTGGACCTACAATGGCCGCACGATAGGTCTGCCGTTGTTCGTCCCGGCGGCGAAGGATGCCGACGGCATCACCCGTGGTGTAGCCAACAACAGGATCGTCGCATGGAACGCCGGCGTGGCCGGAAAGATGTTCAGGAAAATCCCGTACACTGTCAAGGTCACCTACAGCAAGAATTTCGGCAAGTACCGTCAGACGGACAGTTTCTACGATTCCGTTCCGGAACAAGTTTCGGGAGCATTCGAATTGACTCTTCCTAAACGCATCGCCGGCAACACCACACTCGTCAGCCTTGGCCTGTACGCCGACAAAGGGTCAATCTACCCCGACACCGCCGGGGTCACCATCAGACTTGGCTGGGGCGACTGTTTCCGGAATTGATCAGAGAAGCATCATCACCTGGCCGGAGATCACCCGGAGGAACATCTCCATAGGATAGACGGTGGCGTAGGCGACGGATGGCTCATCGTCGTCTACGGTGGTCAGCGCATAGTTCAAGGCGATGGGATTGGCCATTGAGGCGCAGAGCATTCCGACATTCTCCGAATAGCTCGTCTTGCAGAATTTCGAGGCGACCACGCCGACCAGAAGCACCGGCACGACCGCCAGCAGGACGCTGACACCGATCCACATCAAGCCTTCCGGCCTGAAGACCGTTGCGAAAAAGTCAGGACCCGCGCCGAGTCCAAGGCCGGCCAGGTAGATCGTCAGACCGAACTGCCTGAGCATCAGATTAGCGCTGTGTGTCGTGTAGGTGGTCAGATGGACCCTCGGCCCGAAGGCTCCCATAAGGATGCCAATGAGTATCGGGCCGCCAGCAATCCCAAGCCTGACAGGAACGCTCATCCCTGGGATGGCGATAGGAAGGCTTCCAAGGATCAAGCCGAGCATCAAGCCGATGAATATGAAGAGAAGATTCGGGTTACGAAGCTCTTTTTCCTGATTGCCAAGAACTTCCGCCACTCTGTCAATCGCCTTCTGCTCCCCCACTATCGTCAGCTTGTCACCGATCTGAAGTCTGAGGTCGCGCGACGGAAGCAGGTCGATACCAGCCCTGTTCACCCTCGTGATGTTGATCCGGAAGGCGTTGCGAAGATGCAGGTCGCCGAGTTTGGCTCCATTGAGACTTGATTTGGTGACGAATATGTGGCGTGACACAAGCGAGCCGTCCAGATGGTTCCAGTCAATGTCCTTCTTGTTCCAGTCCTTCACGACCTTCTCGCCGAACAACTGTTCCGCCGCTCCGGCATCCATCTCACGGGTCAGTACAAGCACATGCTCGCCCTCCTCCAGAACAGTGTCGCCGTCAGGGATCAAGACCTGCCCTTGACCGTTGTCGCCGGCATATTTCCAAACCCTTGAGACAACAAGCTTTATGTGTGCGTCCCTCATGATGTCACGGATGTTCTTCCCGAACACGGCAGGATTGCTCACACGGAACTCGGTGATGAAAGTCTGGTTGTCATGCGGAGCCTTGCGGGTTCTGCTCTTACGGAACAGGAGGGAAAGGATGACGATGCTGAGTATCACGCCGATGACACCAAAAGGATAGCCCACGGCGCAGGCGGTGGCCATCTGATTGGACACGTCGGTAGCCGAAGGATCCATCTGGAGCAAGGTCTGCTGGGCGGCTCCAAGCATCGGCGTGTTGGTCGCGGCCCCTGTCAGAAGTCCGGTGGCCACAGGAAGGGAAATACCTGCCAACTTACTGATGCCCAACGCCATCAGGGTGCCTGCCATCAGCACGGCGAAGGCAAGGATGTTCAGTTTGATACCACCTTTCTTCAACGAAGGAAAGAAGCTCGGGCCAACCTGAAGGCCAAGGGTGAAGACAAACAGGACGAGGCCGAAATTCTGCGCCAGCGCGAGCATCCTCGGATCAACGCTCAGTCCGAAATGCCCGGCGACGATCCCCGCGAAAAAGACAAACGTCACCCCGAGACTGACCCCCTTGAATTTTATCTTGTTGCACAGAAGTCCTGCCACACAAATCAACGACAGCACCAGAATTGCCTGAATATAAGTCTGTTCAGTGAATATATCGATGAACCAGTTCATATCTTTCCAATATCAAACTGCAAAGATAGTGAGAAATATTCATTAATTTTGCGTAGCGGTGGCTGTCACCGTGATTCTAATGCCCATGAATATGCCCCAGGCGAAGAGTGGCCACAACATAAACGGACAATCCGGAAAAGCCCAAGGCGGAAGCCGGCCTCGGAAGAGTGCCGCCGGCAAGACAGGGAAAAGCGCCGTGAGACGTACCGTAAGGAAGAAAAGGAAACCCCGCAAGGTGACTCTCGGGGTCTGGACCACCGTCGGGATCTCCCTTGCTTTAGTCCTGGCGCTCACGTTCATATTCATAAAAAACAACAGTGCCGCAAACTACGAGACCGGGACAAAGGTTCCTCCGGGAGACTGGCGCTTCGGGATCGACATCTCGCATCACAACGGCGGAGAGATCGTCTGGGACTCGCTGTTCGTGATGACCGACCGGCGCGGGAGAACGATCCGGGACCATCATCTTGCCAAGGACATCCGGCCTGTCAGCTTCGTGTTCGTCAAGGCTACGGAAGGAGCCTCGATGGTGGACAGGGACTTCAGGAAGAATTGGAGGAACGCCGGGAAGTCCGGACTAAGGCGCGGAGCCTATCATTTTTTCCGGAGCTCAAAGGACGGGAAGATCCAGGCCGAACTGTTCATCAAGACTGTCGGCGACCTGAGGTTCAAGGATCTGCCTCCTGTTCTGGACATCGAGACTATCCACCGGGGAGGGTCGATGAAGAAACTGAACGAAGAGGCCCTCAAATGGTTGGAAACCATTGAGGGTCACTACGGTAAAAAGCCTATTGTCTACACGGGGTCTTCCTTTGCCCGTGACTGGCTCAGCAAGAGGATCACGGACAACTATCCTGTTTGGATAGCCCACTACGAGAAGGACAGGCCGGACTTCGACGGCTGGACCTTCTGGCAGTTCACCGACAAGGCCGTCGTGAAAGGCGTTCCGGGGCCTGTGGATCTAAGCGTCATGAAACGCTGATCCCCGTCACTCCGACAGGCCTTGTCGCCGACGGCTCCGAGGTTGACCGCAGTGGCGGCATCATCCTCTTTGCTCAGAATCTGCTTGCTGTCTGTGGAATTGTACTTGGTGTAGTTCCCATCCTTGTACCATTTGTAGTTGTCCAGGGAATACGTGGCCTTCGGTGTCGTCTTGCCCCAGGCGAAAAGCGTCCCGACTTTCTCAGGCTTGTCCGCGCCCACGTTACAGGTGGCCCATTTCAGGCCGTCGCCCATCTCGACATACACATGACCGTTGATCATGTCCGGCCCCAAAGCTCCATCCACGATTTTAAGAGGAATGATGTCGAAGTTGTTTATTCATCAAAGTGTTGCTCTCAACCGCTCATTCAGCCATCCTCAAAGGAATATATTCAGACGACAGATTCCAGCCCATCGTCACGTTCTCGATGTGGACTCTGGCGAAGGCTGCCATCTCGCCACGCACAAACGAATCAGAGATGTAGGTGGCGTTCACCTTGATGACAATATAACCGCCATACACCTTAAAGTCATTGTCATTATTTATGTAAAGATCCTTCTGTTCATTATTCGGATAATGCGCCGTTATCTTAATGTTATCCTTTTTCAGATAGTACAGCGCGGAGGAAGGCCGTACCTCGAATTCCAACGTCACGAATTTCACAATGGAACCCGAGCCATATCTTGTCACTACAGCTACTCCATCCTCGGTATAAGGGACATAAACCAAAGACTGTATTCTGTACAGCACCTTGTTGACAGCATTCTGAGCCTGTGTTATCTTATTCTCCATCTTCCGGATTTCCGAACTCATTCGATCAATCTCGCCCTGAACCTTACTGTCCGCATCATTGATCGCGGCCGTGATGTCCGCAGACAACTCATTTCGCAGGGAGGCTATCGCATCTCTGATGGCTCTCTCATACGCCTCTTTGACCTCTGCTTTGACCTCATCCAAATCCGACTTCAAGCCTTCGACCTCCTTCGCGTTGTCCTCAATCGCCTTATTGGTCACGGCCAAGGCCGCCTTCAGATCCTCGATGTCTTTCGAATTTGCCTTGATCATTTCCTCCAAAGCGGTTTTCTGCACAAGCAATTGACCTTCAAGAGCCTTTTTCTGAGTCTCAAGGGCCGCCTTCGTTTCCTCAATCGTCCAGTAAGCCTTAATTTTATCATTCACCCAAGACTCAAGGGATGACTTCAAATCATTCACCGAATCCTTAAGGTTCTTTTCCCAGGCTGCCTCAGTCTCGTTCCGGGCTTTTAAGAGGGCTTCGGTGAAAGCGTTTGTCAGATCAGCAACCTCTTTTGAGATTCTGTCATTCAACCCGGCGACCTCGTCAGCGACAGCTGATTCCAGATCGCTGACAGTCTTGTTCAACGACTCTGTGAAGTTCTTTGTCAGACGCAACTCAAGATCAGTCATTGAGGTCTTCAATCCGGCGATTTCGATATCAATGCCAGCGATTTGCTCCACGATGTCATTGTACTGTTCCAAAGTCGCGAAAGTGGCCTTGACCCAATCTTCAGTGCCTTTCAATTCTTTTCCGGCATACGATTTCAAATCCGAGATCTTGCCTTCCAAATCCGCATCTTTCTTTTTCAGGTCGGAGATCGCGCCGCCTATGTCTGACAATTTCACGTTCATCTCAGACTTCATTGTCTCAAGAGTCACAAGAACCTCTTTTTCGGCTTGTTCTATTGCCCTGATAAGTTCTTCCTTGTTGGCATTGTCGCTTTTCCTCAATTCTTCCACCGCTTTCTCAAGGTCGGACTTCACTGCTGAAATCCGTTTCCCATTCTCCGTGATAGCTTTCCTGAGATCGCCGGCGGTCTCCTCCAGAGAACCGATCATGTCCTTCATGTCCTTGTCGGTCTGCTCCAACTTCGGAATGGAAGCGTTGATCTTCTCAATCTGCTGGTTTATGGATGTGACCCACGCATCCTTTCCGTTCAGATCCTCATGAATCTCATCAAGGTCCGGAGCATAGTTCGCGCAGCCGAAAGCTGCGGCAAGACCCACACTCATCAAGACCAGTCTTATTTTTCCAATATATTCTTTCATTTTTCTCTAATGTTAACAGTCATACCAGTCTTTTTCTTAAGGGTTTGTCACCACAACAGGGACAATAGGAATAAAACCGGAAATCATATCCCAACCTTTGGAAGCATCCTTTATTGACACCAGAACGTTGAACTTTCTAGAACCATTTGTAAAGACGAGAGGAAGGTCGGAAGCATCTATGTCCATCAGAACGATGCCGTTCCCGGTGCTTGTGATTCCGTTCAACTTAAGAGGAATAACATCTTTTGGCTCCACGCTTTGAGTGAGGATCGACACATTGCCTACATTCAGAGCCTCGGCGGCAGAGAACGGACGGACCTCGAATTTCAATGTCAGAGACTTCTTGACACCTTCACAGAAGACCTCAACCGATCCATCTGAATATGTCGGGAAATATACAAACGATGATATCACGTTTCTTATCTTAGTCCGCGCGTCCTCAACATCCTTTATTATCGAAGCCAAGTCATCCTTGCATTTCTCAATCCTTGACTCCAATGCCTCGACTCTCTCGTCAATGCTGTTGTTGAGGCTTTCTATCTCGTCATCAAGCTCATCGTCAAGAATGCCCTCCAACGATGTGATGGCATCCTTTATCACGGCCTCATAAGCAGCCTTGATGTCCTTTTTTGCCTGCTCAAGCTCCGAGAACAAGTCCTCCAGGCTCTTGGCGTTGTCCGCAAGAGCGTTCTCGGTCTCTGTCAGAGCCTCTTTCAGGTCCTTGATCTCTCCCGCATTAGCGTCAATCAATTCTTTCAGATAGGCTTCCTGAGCCTTCAACTGGTTTTCAAGATCCTTTTTCTGAGCCTCAAGAGCCGCTTTTGTCTCCTCAATCGTCCAATAGGCCGTAAGTTTCTCGTTCACCCAGAGTTTAAGGGACTTTTCCAATTCCTCAAGAGAGGTCTTAACCTTTTCCGTCCATGCGCTTTCAATCTCTGCGCGAGTCTTGGCGATGGCCGATGTGTAAGCCTGTGTAAGATCTGACACCTCTTTGTCTATCCTGCCATTAAGACCGGAAACTTCCTCACCTATCTTGGATTCAAGGTCACTGACCGCCTTTTTCAAATCCTCGTCGAACTTGTTTGTCAGGCGGGTCTCAAGGTCAGACAAAGACTTCTTCAGTTCAGACATCTCCGTGTTGATCCCTCCAATCCGTTCCACAATACCATTATACTGCTCCAACGTCGCGAATGTGGCTGTGGCCCAGTCCCTGATGCCTTTCAATTCATCATCAACATAGGTCTTGAGAACAGAAATCTGTTTCTCCAATTCTTGATCCTTATCTTTCAGATCAGAGATCATTTCATCTATGTCGGACAGTTTGCCCTGCATTTCCGTCCTCATCGCCTCAAGATTGGCCAAGACGGTAGCCTTGGCTTCATTTATGGCAGCGATCAGTTCCTCCTTGTTGGTCTTGTCACTGTCCTGGAGTTCCTTGACAGCCTTTTCGAGTTCAGAGCGAACCTCTGAAACGCGGTTCTCGTTCTCACCGATGTCTTTGCGAAGATCATCGGCGGTCTTGTCCAAGGACTCGATCATCTTCTTGATTTCCAAATCTGTCCGCTCCAACTCCGGGAGTGAAGCGTTTATCTTTTCAAGCTGCTTGTCGATGGACGGGATGCGGTTGTTCTCGATTTCATCGATGCGGTCATCCACACGCTTGAACTCAGCATCGTAGTCAGCGCATCCGGAGGACACCAGCAGAATCAGGCTCAGAAGAGCCGGTAATATTCTTATTATATTCATTGATTCTTCCATTTTAGGGTTATCGGGTCACGATTGTAGGGTTTATGCCGGCCACACCAAGATCACGCTTGACCAGATTCATAGTGGCGTTGCTGCAGCCTACCATTCTGATGGTCTTCAATTTCTTACAACCATAGAACATACACCTCACCGTCTTTCCATAATTATCACTGACATCGTGCCAGTTTGCTTTATCCAAATTCCAACCTGACAAATCCAACGTCTCAAGCGACGAACATCCATTGAACATTCCAGGCACGCTAGTCACCTTATCCATTTTCCATTTGGACAAATCCAAGGAAGTCAACCCTGAGCATCCATAGAATGTAAAGTTGGTATAATCAAGGTCCTGAGGCCTCCAAGAGGAGATTTTCAACGATTTTGTAGTCAGCTTACTACAATTATAAAATGACTGTTGAAAATTAGTGACTGCCGACACGTCCAATAACTCAAGATCCACCTCTTCAAGAAGATTGCAGTCTCGAAAATATATCTCGTAATCAGGCTTTGCTTTCTTGAGGAGCTTGATTGTCTTTAAGTCAGCAGATTTATACCAATTAAGATTCACTTTGTCTGCATCACCGTCAAAGCCGATTTCACCATACTTGGTGTGCACGATGTTCAAAGTTTTATTATTCGCGTCTTTGGCATATAAAGATGAAGAAATGTCAACCATACTTCCGGACGCGGTAGTATATTGGATCAAAGGCGGTCTGATTTTCGCGACTTTCAAAGGAGTGAACCGTGTGGAAACGTCACGGACAACGACCCTGAAACCGGCGGAGACACGTCCGGCGATAAAGTCATCCAACAGTGCCCCGGGCTCAATCCTGACATTCAGGACTCCGTTCTTTGCCTTGGTGATTCTCTGAACCTTCAGAGCGACCTCATCCCCGACCGAAGCCCTTGTCTTTGTGAGCAACGCATACGCCGACACATCAGCGGTTCCTATTGAGGACAGCAGCCGCTCAGGGCGGATCTCCAGAGAGACATCGATGGTCTTTTCCAAAGACTCGACGTTGTAGGAGAGAATCACACTCCCATCATCGCTCGTCGGGACAAACGCCAGAGACTGCATCACGGAGTCAAAGGAAGAAATAAGGTCAGCGAAATCAAGGGAAGCGAGATCGCTATTGATAGACGCCATCTCCCTCCTCATTTCAGCCTCTTTTGTCGAAAAAGCTTTCGTGAAACTGTCATACGCGGCATCAACACGAGCTTTGATCGTAGCCTCAAAAACACCCTTGAAATCAGTGATGGCATCCTCGATTGCTTTCTTGTAGGCAATGGTAAGATCCTCCTTCGCCTTGTTCAAGTCAGACGTGAAGACCGGGAAACGATCCGCCAACGCCTTAAGGTCATCATTGACTTTCTTCAACCTGTCCTCAAGAGCAGTAATATCCCCCGCGTTTTCACTGATCAAATCATTCAACAGTTTTTTCTGCGCCTCAAGCTGATTCTCAATGTCATCATTAAGCGCCTTGAGGGAATCCTTGGTCCGGGCGATCGTCCAGTAGCCATCCAAAGTGCTGTTCACCCACGATTTCATAGAGGCCTCGCTTTCATCGATGGCTTTCTTCAGGCTTTCGTTCCACCATTTTTCCATTTCCTCACGGAAAGTGGCGATGGCGTCGGTGTAGGCCTTGGTGATGTCAGAGACCACCTTGTCGATCCTGTCATTCAGACCATCGACCTCCTCGCCAAGCCTTGACTTCACTCCATCCGACGCTGTCTTCAGATCCTTTGAATATTTCTCCGTCAGACGGGTCTCAAGGTTAGTCATCGAGGTTTTGAGGCCAGCTATCTCGCCTTCGATCCCGCCGAGCTGGTCCACAATGGCGTTGTACTGGTCCAAAGTCATAAATGTCGCATTAGCCCAGTCCTTGGTCTCCTTCAGATCCTTGTCGATGTAGATTCTCAAATCCGTAATTTTCTTCTCAAGTTCGGCATCCTTTTTCTGAAGATACGAGATGGTGTTGTTGATTGAAGTCAGTTTGCCATTCAACTCGGTCTTCTCCGACTCCAGCAACGCAAGCAGCATGGCCTTGGCCTTGCCGAGGGAGTCAAGGACATATTCCTTGTCCGCCCTGTCGCTGTTTTTAAGATCCTCGACCGCTTTCTCAAGGCCGGTCTTCAATGCGGAGATGCTTTCCCCGTTCTCCGAGATTGCTTTCTCAAACTCCCCAGCTGCCTTCTGAAGGTTCGCGATCATTTCCTTCAGATCCGCATCGGCCTTCTCAAAATTAGAAATCGAGGAGTTGACCGAGACGACCTGACTCTCGATGGTGGCGATTTGGTTGTCCTCCATGGCGTCAAGCCTCTTGTGGATGTTGTCGATGTCCGGGGAGTAGTCCGCACATCCGAAGGACATCAACAGACACAGGGGCAGAACAATCCCGACGCCGACCCTTTCTAAAAAACTTGTCATAAGGTGTTGTGTTAAAATTCAATCGTAAATTTAGACAACACCTTCCAAAGGACAATAAAAGCAGGGTAGTAGATTTCGTCAGACACACGAAATTTACTACCCTGCGATGAAATTTACCAACAAATTTACCGGATCAGCACTTAGATGTTTTGTGGCTTAGGCAGCACTACAATCTCTCAAACGGGTTGTCCGGATCACCGGTCCAGCGGTAAAGTCGGGTCCTGGAGTACTGGTTGCCGGTGACGGAACTCTTTCCCGGTTCCGCGAAATAGTACAGCCCGCCGCCCACTGGACAAATACCGGTGGAACCGTACTTGAAGTAAAAGCCGGAAACAGGATTCTCCCGCGAACCGATCACCTTATGCTTCGTCCTGTCGTAGAGGACACCGGCCAACGACTTCTTGACAGGCTTTTCAGCCACGTCAAACACGAACAAGTCATAATTCTTGAATATGCTCTTGCGCCCCTTGTACACAGCCATGAACATCTTCCCCGTCTCCGCGTCGTAAGCCAGGTTCTGCACACCCCAGTTCGTGTTGCCGGTGTAGGCGAAATACTTGTCCAAAGGCTTGTCCGGACCTTCCCCATAGAAATCCCCGAACTTCACCTTCCCTGCATATTCATTAAGCTTCCTGATGTCGTAGCGGAGCAGCACCTGATGGTTGTTATCGTTGCGGCCAAGGTCGCCGTAGATGCCGTAAGCCACATAGAGATAGTTCTTTCCGCCTTTCTTGCCGAGTTTCGGGGCGATCGTCACGCCATCGATTCCGGAGCAGCCATAGAAATGCTCATATTCCTTGTCGACGAAACCGGTCATGTGGTAGTCCCTCGTGGCATCCTTCACGCAGACGATCCTGAATGCGTCATTGTCCTCCGAGTCCATGCCGACCTCCGTCACCTTGTCCACATCGATGATGGCGATGTAGAACATCGAGCGTCCCTTGGCGAACGACGAGAGACCCTTGCCTATGACATCATCCTTGCACTCCAAAGAGGCGTAGACCTTCCTGTCGGCAGGGTTGAAGGTCATCGCGCCCAGATGACCCTGAATACGGTTGATGGAGCCGACTACATTGCCCTCAAGGTCGGTCTTGACAAAACTGGTGGTGAAGGAGAGGTACATCATGCCCGCCGCCTTGTCGAAGGCGATTCCCTGCACGTGATGCCTCCCCCCTTCGACATAAATCTCCGCCGGAAGGTTCTTTTCCGTCTGTGAATATGCAGCCGTCACTCCGGCCACAACCATCAATGCTATCAGCAGTGTTCTTTTCATATTGAAATATATTTTCATTACTCAACTTTCGCAAGTAGGCAATCACCTGCTGTCAAATACATTATCTCACGTTCGAAGGTGATTGCCCACCCACATCATTTAACGTTACCCCCTCCCTAAATCCCTCCCCTCGGGGGAGGGATGCGCTTTCACTGCAAGCAGTGAAGAAGAGTGGTGTTTCGCAAATGCGAAACTTGAGTTATCATTATCTCTTTGCGGTCACTGAACATTCGGTCTACTTTCCGAGCTCCTCTATCATCGCCTTAGCCACGGCGGCGGAGGCTCCCTCCCCTCCAAGGGCATCACGGATCTCCTGATAGCCTGCGAGCATGTCGGAGCGGTAATCCTCGTCCTCGATCATCCTGCGCACCTCGTTCAGCACGTTGCCGGGCGTGAAATAGTACTGCAGGAGCTCACGGAAACAGATCCTGTCAAGGATCAGATTGCCGAGGCTGATGTAACGTATCTTGATGATGGACTTGGCAATCAAGAAGTTGATTTCCGCCCCCTTGTAGGCCACGACCTGCGGGGTCCCGATCAGGGCGCACTCCAGCGAGGCCGTGCCGGAATTCACGACAGCGGCCTTGGCGTGACGCATCACGGCGTAACTCTGGCCGAAGACGACGCTGACATATTCCCTGTCCCCAACGTACCTGGCATAGTCCGCCTCCGACCGTGCCGGCGCGGCGGCGACCACAAAGCGGTAGTCTGAATATTCAGGGATGGCGTGAAGCCTGTCGGCGAATTCCATGAAGGTCGGCATCATCGAGCTGATCTCGCCGTTCCTGGAGCCGGCCAGCAGGGCGATCATCGGCCTGTCAGGAAGCCCGGTCTTGGCAAGGAACTCCTCCCGCGTCTCCCTGAACGCCGCCGAATTGTCAATCGCGTCGATCAACGGATTACCTTTGTAGACGAAGCCGACACCTTTTTTCGTGAAGTACGGAATCTCGAACGGGAAGACAATGAAGAGCTTGTCCACATAGGCCTTGAGTTTCTTGACACGGCTCTCCCTGGAGGCCCAGACCTTCGGGGCGATGTAGTAGAAGACCTTGAACCCGGCCTTGTGGGCGAACTCGGCAACCCTGAAATTGAAGCCCGGATAGTCAATCAGAATCACCACGTCGGGCTTCCAGGCCAGGATGTCGGACGTGCAGTCCGTGAACCTTTTAGCGAAGGCCCTCGCATGGATCAGTATCTGGGTGAACCCGATGACGGCTCCGTCCTTATAGTCCTTGACAAGACCCGTTCCGTCCTGGTGTCTGTGGTACACCTCGTCCATCAGCCCTCCTCCCCAGAAACGGATGTCCGCCTGAGGATCCTCGGCATAGAGTCCCCTCATGAGATTGGATCCGTGCAGATCCCCTGACGCCTCGCCTGCTATGATGTAATAACGCATAATCTATCCCGTAACGCGGACCGTGCCGTCCGCAGACATATTCATAAGACGCTCCCGGCGCCTACGCAATCCTTAAAAATTCTTGTTGAACCCAAGTCCGTCCAGGCGGGCGATCTCCTCCCTGTCGGTATTGTCGATGTTGTGGGCGACTACCGAGATGTAGCCCTCCGAAATGATGTGGTGGTCAGCCAGCCTGTCGTCCGCAGGCGAGTCATCCTTGAAGTCCCCCACCATCATGTAGAGTCTCTCCCCTTTCTCCGCAACCGGAGACGAAGTATGCCCCAGATCCTCCGGGCGGAGGCCTCTCGCGGCAAAGGAATCAGCGTTCCAAGGCTTGAACTCCTTTTCCCAATGACCCATTCCCTGATGGCCGACCCGTACGCCCTTGACCGCCGATGCGGGAATATTCGGGAAATTGACATTATAGAATATTCCTCCTCGCGACGGCCGGTTCGCAAGGATGGTCCTGAATATTTCAGGGAAAAATTCCTTGACCACGGAAAAGTCCGCGTCGGGACTCATGGTGTCGAGAGAGACACCGACGCTCAATATTCCGTTAAGCGCCGCCTCTTCCGCCGCGCCGAGGGTTCCCGAATAGTTCGCCGCGGTGGCCGCGTTCGAGCCGTGGTTGATCCCGCATACCACCACGTCAGGCTTGCCGGGCCAGAAAACCTCGTCCAGTCCGTACTTGACGCAGCTTGCCGGGGTCGCGTCAAGGTAAGACCACCGCGCCCCGTCCTCTGACGGTAATTCCTTGTAGGCGATTGCCTTGCCGCCCATCGACACCGCCATCGACATCCCCGACTGGTGAAATTTTGGCGCGACCGCCGTCACACTGCCAAATTGGCACATTATCTCTGCCAGAACATGTATGCCCGCAGCACGATAGCCATCATCATTTGTCAGCAGTATATTCAGTACTTCAGACATTCTATTAATATTTTAGTCTACAAATATATTAAATTCCGCATTTTTTTAATAATTTTGCACCACTTTTGCAGTGGAAGACTGCGGTTTAGTTTAGTAGTAGATTGTATTAACAACTCATTTAATATCTATTTAAAATGGTAAAACTTGGTATTAACGGATTTGGCCGTATCGGCCGTATGGTATTCCGTGCCGCTGTTGAGAACTTCTCAAACGACATCGAGGTTGTAGGAATCAACGACCTTCTCGATCCAGAGTATCTCGCCTACATGCTCAAATATGACTCTGTTCACGGAGCGTTCAAAGGCGATGTGAAGGTTGAGGACGGACACCTCGTGGTAAACGGCAAGAAGATCCGTGTCACCGCCGAGATGGATCCTGCAAACCTCAAGTGGAACGAGGTTGAGGCTGACGTTGTTGTCGAGTCAACAGGTTTCTTCCTCACAGACGAGACCGCACGCAAGCACATCCAGGCCGGCGCTAAGAAAGTCATCATGTCCGCTCCTTCAAAGGACGCTACACCTATGTTCGTCTATGGTGTGAACCACAAGACCTACGCAGGCCAGGACATCATCTCCAACGCTTCCTGCACCACTAACTGCCTTGCCCCTATCACCAAGGTGCTCAACGACAAGTTCGGTGTCAAGAGAGGCCTCATGACAACCGTTCACGCCGCTACCGCCACCCAGAAGACCGTTGACGGACCTTCAAAGAAGGACTGGAGAGGTGGTCGTGGAATCCTCGAGAACATCATTCCTTCCTCAACAGGTGCAGCCAAGGCTGTAGGTAAGGTTCTTCCTGAACTCAACGGCAAACTTACCGGTATGTCTCTCCGTGTTCCTACATCAGACGTTTCTTTCGTAGACCTTACCTGCGAGCTCAACACTCCAGCCACCTACGATGAGATCTGCGCCGCCATGAAGGCTGCTTCAGAAGGCGAGCTCAAGGGCGTTCTCGGCTACACCGACGAGGCTCTTGTATCCACCGACTTCCGCAACGACGCCCGCACCTCTATCTTCGACGTGAAGGCCGGTATCCAGCTCGATCCTACATTCGTGAAGGTTTGCGCTTGGTACGACAACGAGTGGGGCTACTCCAACAAGGTGCTTGAGATGGCACGTGTTATCGCAAAATAATTCTTATATTTGCTGATAAGAAAGGCCGGGGCTTTTGGCCTGGCTTTTTTTATCAGCCATTTTACAAGAACATCACAACCCTTGAAGGTGGCCTCCAGGGCTAGATAAATAGCATTATTATTAAACAAAATGCGCTGATTCAGGCTTATTGCTCCTGACCGCGCGAAAAGGTACCACATCATGAAAAAAGTCGTTTTATCATTCATGTGCGCCGCAATGGTCTTCTCCGGATGCGGCACAATGTCAAAGACAGGACAGGGTACGCTCCTCGGCTCCGGAGCAGGAGCCATCATCGGAGCCGGAATCGGCGCCGCCATCGGTGACGGCAAGGGTGCCGCCATCGGCGCCGCCATCGGCACGGCTGTAGGCGCGGGCACAGGCGCTGTCATCGGCAAGAAGATGGACAAGAAGGCAGCTGAGCTTGAGGCACTTGAGAACGCCAAGGTCGAGACTGTACAGGATCAGAACGGACTCCAGGCCATCAAGGTCACCTTCAACAGCGGCATTCTCTTTCCGACAAACGGCTCGACCCTGTCACAGACCTCCAAGAACGAGCTCTCACAGTTCGCCACCAAGATGAGTGACATGCAGGACACCGACATCACCATCTACGGCCACACCGACAACACCGGTTCAGACGCTGTCAACGAGCGCCTCTCCAACGAAAGGGCTCAGTCGGTAGCCACTTATCTGAAGAACTGCGGCATCGCCTCGTCACGCATGACGACCGAGGGCAAGTCCTACTCCATGCCTGTAGCCGACAACTCCACCAAGGAGGGCCGCGCCCAGAACCGCCGTGTGGAGATCTACATCACCGCCAACAAGACAATGATCGAGAAGGCCGAGAACGGCACACTGTAGGGAATGAATATTCTTTATGAATATAACAGACGCGATGTCTGATGCCAATTGAATATTACCGTATTCTATGGCAATCAGCCATTACACGTTACTGAATATTCATAAAGACAATACTGAATGCCGCGGAGCACAGAATCCGCAAAGCGAGTTAGGTTATATCGCACCTGACTCGCTTTTTTGTTTCTCGTTACCCCGTATTGACATTATGAC
>Ga0129311_1000578_pt1 | contig 30923 bp, 26 predicted proteins | sample Go1ome_FD_94435 | JGI IMG/M metagenome (GOLD analysis project Ga0129311, IMG submission 94435) | Western lowland gorrila individual fecal microbial communities from Wisconsin, USA - Go1022B metagenome | ecosystem: Host-associated > Mammals > Digestive system > Large intestine > Fecal | place...
TTTCCACCTGTGCCTACACACTCTGGACCATCCTGCTGAAATACAACGACGTTTCCAAGGTTTCCATTTACGGATTCCTGAATCCAGTCTTCGGCGTTCTCCTCTCCGCCATCTTCCTGGGTGAGAGTCAGGGCTTCCAGTTAAAATACCTGCTGGCTCTGGTGGGTATCTCCATCGGAATCTCCCTGGTTAATCTAAAGAGCAAATCCAAAACTCATGCAAATGAGATGCGCAAAGAAAATCAATAGCACTTATACGAAAAGGCCCCTCCTGCACATATCGTACAGAAGGGGTCTTGATCGCTTATGGTTAGTAAGCGAGGGGGAGGAGCTTTTCACCACTCATTTTCCACATCACCTGGCTGCTACAGCAACAGCTCTGCAACGGTACTTCTTTGTGGGTTCTTTTTATTAACCGAAGTATCTGTTAAGAAGTCCTTCGAATGCCTTACCATGACGGGCTTCGTCACGAGCCATTTCATGAACTGTGTCATGAATTGCATCGAGGTTAATAGCCTTAGCTCTCTTAGCAAGATCTGTCTTACCAGCTGTTGCGCCGTATTCAGCCTCTACTCTCATTTCAAGGTTCTTCTTTGTTGATGTTGTAACAACTTCACCAAGAAGTTCAGCGAACTTTGCTGCGTGTTCAGCCTCTTCGTAAGCTGCCTTTTCGTAGTACATACCAACTTCTGGGTAACCCTCACGGTAAGCAACTCTTGCCATTGCAAGATACATACCAACTTCTGAGCACTCACCTTCGAAGTTTGCACGAAGATCATTCTTAATATCTTCTGGAACATCTGATGCGATACCAACTACATGCTCTGAAGCCCAAACCTTGTTCTCTTCTTCCATAGGAACGAACTTTTCTTTAGGCTGCTTACATGTTGGGCATACCCAAGTATCTGGAAGATCAGCAAACTTAACGCCTTCAGCTTCCTCATCATAAATGTGTCCACATACTGTACATCTGTATTTCATAAAATTACCCCTTCCTCAGCACTCCGGCTGATTAAAAAATTTTCAACTATTTTTCATACCTCACGGTATGTTTAAAACGTGTCTTAAACTGTTGTCAAAGTTTTTACATTTTAAAGGTTCGTCGAAGCTCTCATCCTTTTGTGAGTCATACACTCCTCACAGGTTCCGTAGAAATATGCATTATAGCCGTCAATTCTACCAGGGAATCTGTTCGAAGCTTCCTGCTTGATCTTTTCTGGATCAGCTACCTCTATGTCATCCACTTTGCCACACTCCGTACAAATGAAGTGATCATGCATGGACGGATTTGGATCAAAGTGAATCAACCCGTCGCCCACTTCTACCGTTCTGAGCCTACCGATATCTCTTAACTGCATCAAATTTCTGTATACAGTACCCAGACTGATATTCGGTTGCGTTTTCCGAACGTTTTCATAAATCTGATCCGCGGTCGGATGGTCTATACGCTCTTTCAGGTAGTTCCAGATGGCTTCACGTTGCTTACTGTAACGCATCATCTGCCTCCTATCCCATTCAGAAGCCTCCCACTACCGCTCCTGCGAATTTGTATTGTTATCTAAGTGATAACTATTACTATTATCTTTGAAAACCATTTATTTGTCAAGGTTTGTCTAACCTATATTGAGTTAAATTTATGGTAAATTCTACTGAAATTTCCGTGTTTTTATAGACAAATCGAACATAATTGTCTTGTGATTGACATAAATAACAGAAATTTTACACAAAGTTTTCTCAAGATCTTGCACAGACAATTCATTTGCCAGATTTTTATGAAGGTAAAAAAATACCCTGCAGTTTTTTATGAAGTAAATAAGAATACCCTGCAGAGAAATCTGCAGGGTATTGAATAATCATTATTTATTTAGAATTAATTTACTGTGCAGGCACATCCCATTTGCAACAGGGATATTACTGCTTGTTGATTTCCTTAACTTCGTCAAAAGCCTTAACGATTTCATCCGCTGGCTTTGGAGTTACTAAAGAAACAAGAACGATAAAGATAATAGATACTGCGAAGGCTGGTGCAAGTTCGTAAAGATTCCAATGGCCACCCAGTGGACGAACCAGGAACTTCCAGATAAATACCATAGCCATACCAGATACCATACCTGCAACGGCACCGTACTTATTTGCACGCTTCCAGAAGAGGGATACCAGCATCAGAGGTCCGAATACAGCACCGAAACCTGCCCAGGCAAAGGATACGATGTTGAATACAGAGCTGTTTGGATTCCAAGCAAGAATAATGCCAAGAACAGCTACAACGATGAGAGTTACACGAGCAGCAATCATTGCCTGCTTTTCGCTAAGCTTAACGCCAAATACTGTCTGAATGATATCTTCTGATACAGCAGATGAAGCAGCAATCAACTGTGAATCGGCTGTAGACATTGTTGAAGCAAGGATACCAGCAATAATCAGTCCTGCCACAAGAGCAAATACAAATCCGTGAAGGGAAATGTGATCTGCAAGCTGAACAATCAGTGTTTCTGCCTTTGATTCTGATTCTGTAAGATCAGAAAGTGTACCAACTTCTGTCATTGCACGAGCAACTACACCAAGAACTACGGCGATGGCAAGAGAGATTACTACCCAAACGGAAGCAACTCTTCTTGAAAGCTTTAACTTCTTAGGATCACTAATAGCCATGAAACGAAGAAGGATATGTGGCATACCAAAATATCCAAGTCCCCAACAGAACATTGTGATCTTGTTGAAGAGGCCATAACCTGCTTCTGTATTTCCTTCATTAATATGTGTTGCATTCATGCTAAGGAAGCCCTTAAGGCCCTGTGTATTCTGAATAACTGCATCAACACCACCGGCCTGATTGATACCATAACCAAGTACAACCAGAAGTGCGATTGACATAATAATAGACTGAATGAAGTCAGTCTTAGAAGCTGCAAGGAATCCACCTGTTGATGTATAACCAATGATGATTACTGCAGAAACAACCATAGCAAGGTTGTAATTAACATGGAAAAGTGATTCGAAGAGCTTACCACATGCTGAGAAACCAGATGCTGTATAAGGAACAAAGAAAACGATGATGGCAAGTGCGCCGATCATCAGAATTACATTTGCTTTATCGCCAAATCTCTTCTTGAAGAAATCAGGAATTGTAATGGCGTCGATGTGAGCTGAGTAGTTTCTAAGGCGCTTTGCTGTCAGTAACCAGTTAAGATACGTACCGACCACAAGACCAATAGCTGTCCAGCCTGCGTCTGCAATACCTGAGAAATAAGCAAGACCTGGAACACCCATCAGAAGATAGGAACTCATATCAGATGCTTCTGCACTCATCGCAGTAACAAAAGGTCCAAGCTTACGTCCGCCTAAATAGAAATCGCCAACGTCATTTGTGTTCTTTGATGAGATAAAACCAATAATCAGCATGCCGAACAGATACACGACGATGGCAACAATGATGCCAACCTGTGCTGTAGTCATAAAAATCCTCCACTTATATTAATGTATATATAACCGCCCTAATATTAGCGATTTCTCTTTCATAAGTCAATTTATTTACGTTTTCTGCATAATATTCATAATATTTACGTGATTTATCTAAATTATGCATTCATTTTACGCAGAAATCTTCTGGGAATCCTTTTTATCATTTTTCGGCACATGGAAGTATGCAGCAATGATTCCTCCTAGGAAGAAGGGAATAATCCATGTATAAAATCTGTATAAAATAACTGCAGATATTGCAGCCACGCCAACCAAAGGTTTGAAAAACAAACTAAAGCAATATTCGAAAGTTCCCACTCCAGCAGGAGCAAGCATAACGCCGCTCACTAGAAGTACCACAGACATCATGGCAAGAGTGAGCAGGATGTTCATATGGTTTGTGTAATAGAGCATAACCGCTGGCACCATATACCAGCAGATCTGCTTAATGAAACTGGAAAGGAAAACCATAATGATTTTCTTTCGGTCCCTGTAAACCACTCTGCCTTCCTGATTAAAGGCTCTGATCTGTCCAGAGTATTCTTCCAGTTTTTCCGGGTGCTTCTTTAATAGAAGAGACAGAAGTTTCAAAGCCAGCTTCATCACCTTCTCCGACATGGAGATTGCCATGAGAACAGCGATAACAATGAGATAGGCAAGGATAGCAAGCAGAATCCAGCCAGAATCCTTAGCAACTTCCTTCTGACCTCCCAAGAGGAGAATTACAAAGGAAATCAGTCCCAGAATTCCAATGGCCATCTTCTGAACCGTGTACTGCACCAGACAAATTCCCGTGCCTCTACCTGCATCAATACCATAACGCTTATAATAGTAGATTTGGGCAAGTCCCGTAGCCACTCCCAAAGTAAGCAAGCGGTAGAATTCACAGAAGAAGGCACAGACCACCCCACTCATAAAGGTAACCGGATATTTTTTTTCCTGGTTCTTATTCTTTTTTACAGAAGCATTTTCTTCCTCAGCACAAAAAGCTTCCTCACTTCCCCGAGTCATACGAGAATTCATATAGCCCACGGCAAATAAATTGGCCACGGCAAAAATCGCCATCAACACATTCAGCCACCATGGAATTTTTTTTATTTCACCCAGAGATTCTGTTATCGCCTGACGTTTCCAGAAAAACACTGCAACCAGCGCCAAAAGGATAATACACCAGCGAATAAGAACCTTTTTAATATTTTTCTTAATGTCCATTTTTCCAAGTCCTAAAAGTCCAAAATAAATGAGGCTGCACCAACATCACAGCCTCACTATTTTATACTTTATTCCGTAGAATTTTATGAAATATTTATGATTTCTTTGCTACTGGCTTACTCCTAGCCTTCTTACCTGCAATTTTGCAGTGGCCTACTTGGCTGAAGTCTTCTTAGCTGGAGCCTTTGTAGCAGTTTTCTTAGCTGTAGTCTTTGCAATCGCCTTCTTAGCTGGTGTTTTCTTTACAGCTGTCTCTGTTGCTGTAGACTTTGCAGTCGCCTTCTTGGCTGGAGCTTTCTTTACAGCTGTCTTTGTTGCTGTAGACTTTGCAGTTGCCTTCTTGGCTGGAGCTTTCTTTACAGCTGTCTTCTTTTCTTCAGCCTTCTTACGCTCAGCTCTTGCTGTTTCGTCATCAATATAATCATACTTGAATACGCTGACTGACAGTGGTGGAACATGAATTGGAAGACCAAAGTCGAATCGATCTGTCTTCTCTTCCACAGCTTCAATTGGCTTCTTATTATTACGTCCAAGTCCACCATACTTCTCATCATCGGAGGAAAGAATTTCTGTGTACTTTGTCAGACATGGAACGCCAATCTTGTAGTCAACTCTTTCCACAGGAACGAAGTTGCATACGAAGAGGAGCTGATCTTTTGCAGTCTTACCACGACGTACGAAGGCAACAATACCAGAATCCGCATCATCTACCTTTGTCCACTCGAAGCCCATGGTGTCATTATCATTAAAGTAAAAAGCACTGTATTCCTGATACATATGATTCAGGTCTTTTACATATTCCTGAATGCCCCTATGTAATGGATTTTCTGTAAGTTCCCAGTCAAGGCTTCTAGCCTCTGACCACTCACGCAGCTGACCAAATTCCTGACCCATGAAGAGAAGTTTTTTTCCTGGGTGACCTGCCATGAAGCCGTAAGCTGTACGAAGGTTTGCAAACTTATCTTCCTCAAGTCCTGGCATCTTATTCAGCATTGAGCACTTCAGATGTACTACTTCATCATGAGAAATTACCAAAATGTAATTCTCTGCATAAGCATAGGATAAAGAAAATGTCAGTCTGTTGTGATTAAATTTTCTAAAGTATGGATCCAGCTTCATGTATTCCAGGAAGTCGTTCATCCATCCCATGTTCCATTTGAAGAGGAAACCAAGTCCCTGCATTCCAACTGGAGCTGTAACTCCTGGCCATGCTGTTGATTCTTCCGCAATCATGTAGGCACCTGGATTACGTTCTTCCATAACGGAATTAATCTTCTGAAGAAGTTCGATGGCTTCTAAGTTTTCCTTGCCACCATTCTTGTTGGCAACCCATTCGCCATCCTTCTTGCCATAGTCCAGGTAAAGCATAGAGGCTACCGCATCTACACGAAGTCCATCGATATGATACTTTTCAACCCAGAACAGTGCATTTGCCGTCAGGAAGTTGGATACCTCATTTCTGCCGTAGTTGAAAATGTATGTGCCCCAGTCTGGATGCTCGCCCTTTCTTGGGTCTGCATGCTCGTAAAGTGGCATACCATCAAAACGTCCAAGGCCATGTGCGTCCTTAGGGAAATGAGCTGGTACCCAGTCAAGGATTACACCAATTCCCAGAGAGTGCATATGATCTACGAAGTAAGCAAAGTCTGCCGCTTCTCCATATCGTGAAGTTGGCGCATAGTAGTTGGTTACCTGATAGCCCCAGGAACCATCAAATGGGTACTCTGCAATACCTAAGAGTTCTACATGAGTATAGCCCATATCTACCAGGTACTTACCCAGCATGTCTGCATACTCACGGTATGTATAGAATCCAAAATCGGAATCTTCCACTTTCTTTTTCCAGGAACCTAAGTGGCACTCATAAATTGACATTGGACGCTTAGTACGTTCTACGCGGTCAACCTTCTTACGCTCGTCCATCCACTTCTTATCTGTCCACTTGAGATTGCTAATATCTGTAACAACATTGGCATTGTCTGGACGAACCTGGGCCTGATTACCATATGGATCAGCCTTATAAAGAAGCTCACCGAAACGTGTGAGAATCTGGAACTTATAAACTGCACCAGGCAGTACATCTGGAATAAAGAGTTCATATACGCCAGATGCTGGATGAATCTGCATAGGATTCAGTGCGCCATCCCACATGTTGAAGTCACCAACAACAGAAACACGTCTTGCATCTGGAGCCCAGACTGCAAAGTATGTTCCCTTTACTCCATCGATTTCCATTGGGTGTGCACCCATCTTTTCATAGATGTCATAGTGCTTACCCTCAGCAAAGAGGTAGGCATCAAAATCAGTGAACTGGCCGTCGAAGGCATAGCAGTCAGCAGTTTCCACACTGGTTCCATCATAATATTCAGTTACTAAACGGTAGTTTGAACCCTTGAATTTTGGCTTTTCAAAATAAACTCCATAGAAACCATCTTCACTGATTTTTTCCATTGGAATTAATGTTTTGCCTTTTGGGCTCTTCAAAGAAACGGATGCGGAATGTGGCTTATAGCAAGTGATTACCTGGCCATCACCGTAGTCATGATTACCCAGCAGATGCTTAGGTGCATTGATTTTCCCATCAATCAATTCATCGTAGAGGATCCAGTTGATCCAATTGTTTAACTTATCGTTCATTTATAGCCTCCCATAATTAAAATTTGCTGCATGAAACCCCTCTCATTAGCAAATCAAAAACCTCTTATACAATAAAGTAATTATCGCACAATTGTCAGTCTTCGACAACATAATTGGCCGCCTTTAAATGACAGAATAGACCCCATTTTTGCAAATTTGTTCCGCACTTTATGTCCATTTTTATGACCAGTGTCTTTATCTACTTTTACTCACTTGAATGCGCCCAAAAATTTAGTTATGATTGGTGATAGATTTTATGAAAAGAAAGCCCCGGACAACTCATTTGCATTTGGCAAATGGACTGCTCAGGGGATTTGTAGGAGTGCCCTATGGCAACAAAGATCAGCAAAGCAAAAACTAAAAAGAAGAAGGCGGATCCAGCGGTCACCGAAGCCTCCATGGCTCTGGTGAATTCCCAGATTAAGGAAGGAAAGTTTTCCCAGATTTACATCCTGACTGGTGACGAACGCTTTCTGATTCAGACCTATATGCATCGACTGGTGAATGCCATTTGTCCGGATGCTTTGAAGGCTGGTGCCAATAATATGAATTTTTCCCGCTATCAGGGGGACAATGCGGATGTGCAGGCCATCGCCAGTGACATCCAGACTCTGCCTTTTCTGTCACCTCAGAGACTGACGCTGGTGGAGGGAAGCGGCTTACTTGGCGGTGCCAACGAGATTCTGGAGAAGGCATTGAAGTCCATGCCCGAAGAGAATGTGGTAATTTTCGTGGAAAGCTCTGTGCTGAAAACCACCAAGCTCTACAAGACCATTATGGAAAAGGGTTCTTTTCTGGAGTTCACAAAGCCTAAGGAGGCGGATATCCAGAACTTCATTGTGCGTTCCCTCTATTCCAGCGTGAACGGAACTACCGGGGAGAAGATTACCTTCCAGATTGAAAATGGCGTACCTGAACTTTTCCGTAGTCTGGTGGGAAATGATCTTGCCACTCTGCAGACAGAAGCGGAAAAGGTGAAGTCTTATTGTTTTGAGAAAAAGACCATTACAAAGGAAGACATCTCCCAACTGATCACAAAGCCTTTGGAGGATCAGATTTTCAAGATGTGCGACGCCATCGGTACTGGGGACGGAAAGACGGTAGCCCGGCTCTATCACGATTTGCTAATGATGCATAGGACTGCCGAAGATATTTTTCCAATTGTGGAGCGCCATTACATGATCCTGATGCAGGTCAGTGCAGGTCTGGCAGCCCATATGACTTCTTCCGAAATTGCAAGAAATGTGGGCATTAATCCATATTTCCTGTCCAATTATGTGGATCAGTCCCGCCTCTACACCCATAAGGAACTGGTTCAGATTGCTGACGAGTGTATGGCTTATGAATATAAGTACAAGAACGGAATGACAACTGCCCAGTACGCCCTGGAGCAGCTGATTATGAAACTCTTAGAAAAGAAGAGACAGGTGAATTACTAAAAGAAAGACAGCTTTTTTTATTGGCGAATTTACAATCTAGGTGCAACAGTTGATGAAACTAAAAAAATGACACATGGACTTCTGTTACAATGGTGTTTGCGAAGACAACCATAAGAACAGGAAAAATCCAATGTGTCATTACAATCATCTTACACTAGTTGAGCGAGAAAAGATAATGTATTTTCGAGCTCAGAACTATACCATTTCAAAAATTGCTACATTACTACAGCGTAACAAGTCAACTATCTCCAGAGAACAAAGCTTGTTACTTATATCGCAACTGCCAGAAAGCCACCGCACTTGCCGCGGCAACATTCAGGGAATCCACTCCTTCTGTCATGGGAATGATTGCCGTGTAATCACATTTGTCAATGGTCTCATCTGGAAGACCATAACCTTCATTTCCCATAATGATGGCAAGCTTATCTTCCCTGTTCAGCTTCTCGTCATCAATTGGAACCGACTTTTCTTTCAGCGCCATGGCTACCGTCTTGTAGCCTGCCTTCTTCAACTCAGCATACAAATAGTCCTTATCATACTCAGCCCATGGAATCTGGAAAATGCACCCCATAGAAACACGACTGGCGCGACGGTAAAGTGGATCACTGGAACCTTTTGTGGTAAGAACCATATCCATGGAAAGTGCCGCGGCCGAACGTATAATGGCACCGATGTTGGTTGGATTTTCCACGTCATCCAGGACAACGATACGGTGTGGATAGTCATGCAGTTCAGCACTCGTTGCATTCTTACCTGCAGTAGGTATGCTTCCCTTCCCGAGTAACTCAGCAAGATCCGGCATCTCCTTTCTCTGCATGAGGCAAAGCAGGCCACGCATAAGAAGGAAACCTGTTAAAGTTCGGAATTGCTCCTCCTCTGCTTCGTAGACAGGGATTTCTTCAAATACTGTCTCTTCTTCACCAGCACTTCCTGCCGTCACCTTCACTTCTGCCACATCCTTTGCGGAAGCAGGCCTCCCATTCACTCGACTCTTTTCATAAGCCTCAACCAAATCAAAAACTTCCTGCTCATCCTTGGAAATTTCTCCCACCTGGCGGAGCAATTTGATTGGCTCATATCCCGCCCGCAGGGCACGACCAATTACTAGTGGACTTTCCGTGATGAAATATCCTGGCTTTGGCTCCAGCGCCTTCTTCAATTTTCTTTCGCTATTCTGATGAAAGACCTCAACTCGAGGATCTTCCATACTAGTGATTCTGATTGTTTTCATATTTCTTTTCTCTCAACACGTCCTGGTAGAGCAAATGCAAGGCACCATAGGTGATGCTGTCACCTAAAATATTTATCTTTAATCCTTCTAATGATTTGTCACTCATGACTTGGCCCCCTTCTTATTCCTATACTCCCTTGGCGAGCAACCGCACTTGGCGTGGAAGGCCTTGGAAAAATATAGGGAGTTCTCAAATCCTACAGAATTTGCAATGGTCTGCACGGGATATTCTGTCTGTTTCAGCATGTACTTTGCCTGGCGGATTCGGTAGTCGGACAAATAGTCCTTGGGAGAAATGCCCAGGCCCTGCATGAAGACTCGAAAAAGCTGGGAACGGGACAAGCCCACAAAATCAGCAATGTCCTGCACCTTAATAGAGCTGGAATAGTTTTCCGTAATAAAATCTACACTCTTCTGGATATAAGCAGCAGTCTGATCACCCTCATTTTTCCTCTTGGCATTTTCCATAAGCAGGGCGAAGAATTCGTAAAGGCGGCCGGTCATCTGCACCTGATTTCTAAAGTCATTTCCACGAACTTCATAAATAGAAAGCAGTTTTTCATATACTTCCTGTCCATAAGACAGATCTTTTAAATAAGGACTTTCCTGTGAAAAATCAGTAGCCTGCAAAATGAGTTTTGCATCACTTCCCGTGAAGCCAACCCAGGCATATTCCCAAGGGTCTTTTTCATCTGCCTGATAGGTCACGATGGACTTGGGATAGACAAGGAAGCAGTCTCCGGCCGACAGTTCTACCCACTGGCCGTTTACCTCATATCTACCTTTTCCCTTTGCAACGTAATGGATTAAATAGTGATCTCGAACACCAGGTCCCCATTGATATCCTGGATGACACTTCTCATGTCCAACATTACTGACAGAAAGAGACACCAACTCTTTTTCCGCCACGATATAGGAGTTTTTGAAATTATCCATATAATTCCTCTTTAGATTGACAGTCTGTCTCACTTGATTTGCATTTTTATTAACTATATTAGGATTATAATTTCGTCCGGCAATTCATGCAACATTTTTACATATTTATTCACCTTTTTTGCCTATACATTTTTTTAGCCTATCGTTACAATGGAGACAGTTGAAAATGAAATGCAAATAGAAAATGCCCTGCAGACTAGCCAAAACCGAACACTGCCGAACAATTTCATTTTGCATATGTAAGAAAATTTCATGGAGGTAGCAATTATGGCAATTCTTGTAACTGGTGGTGCTGGATTTATTGGAAGCCACACATGTGTTGAGCTTCTCGACGCAGGCTATGACGTAATCGTATATGACAATCTTTACAATGCTTCAGAAAAGTCTCTGGAACGTGTAAAGGAACTGACAGGTAAGGAAGTTACTTTCGTTAAGGGCGACATCCTTGATCCTGTAATGCTGGAAAAGGTATTCACAGAAAATAAGATTGAATCCGTCATTCACTTTGCTGGTCTTAAGGCTGTTGGCGAATCTGTTGCTAAGCCTTGGGAATACTACAACAACAATATCGCAGGAACACTCACTCTTGTTGATGCCATGAGAAAGCACGGATGCAAGAACATCATCTTCTCTTCATCAGCAACTGTTTACGGCGATCCTGCTGAAATTCCTATCACAGAAAACTGCCCTAAGGGTCAGTGCACAAATCCTTATGGATGGACAAAGTCTATGCTTGAGCAGATTCTTTCAGACATCCAGAAGGCTGACAATGAGTGGAATGTAATTCTTCTCAGATACTTCAACCCAATCGGTGCTCATCCATCAGGACGTATGGGCGAAAACCCTAACGGCATTCCTAACAACCTCATGCCTTACATCACACAGGTTGCTGTTGGTAAGCTCAAGGAACTTGGCGTATTCGGTAACGACTACGACACACCAGATGGAACAGGCGTTCGTGACTACATCCACGTAGTTGACCTTGCAAAGGGACATGTTGCAGCTCTCTCAAAGATTCAGGAAAATCCTGGCCTTAAGATCTACAACCTGGGAACAGGCCACGGTTATTCCGTGCTTGATATCGTTACAAACTTCGAAAAAGCCAACGGCATCAAGATTCCTTATTCAATCAAGCCACGTCGTGCAGGCGATATCGCAACTTGCTACTGCAATCCAGCACTTGCAAAGGCTGAGATGGGTTGGGAAGCACAGTACGGTATCGAAGAGATGTGCCGTGATTCTTGGAACTGGCAGAAGAACAATCCTAACGGATATGAAGACTAAGACATTATCTACCTCACTGATTACGCGCAAAAGCCGCCGGTATGCAAATGAAATGCATGCCGACGGCTTTTATTTTGCAAATGGACCGGACAGTGAAACTACTTGTTTCTGGCAATTTCATTTGCCAATATTTGTTTGAATTTAAGAGTTCGGGTCTGTCACTGTCAGATTCTTCACCCATCTCTCCTTGGTCAGCCAGATTGCAAAGCTAATCAGTTTCAATACATCGAACAATTTCATAATGAAATACATAGGCACAGGACCAAGGTCGTACAGAGAGCCAGGAAGAACATGGTTGGCACCATGCCTACAATCGTAATTCCTGCATCACAAACCAGGCCCATGAGGATATCACCACCTGCACGGGAAATGGATTGCTGTACGTTTTCATAAACCCAGACCACCATAAATAGAGCAAGCATCATAACCATTCTGCGACTGATAGCAATGGCAGCTGCACTTAAGTTTACGAATACAACTGGCACCAGAAGGGATGTCAGAGCTCCAAAACCTGTCATAAATATTCCGAAGAAAACGGCAGCTGTAAGCAACCAGTTTTTCTTAACTTTTGCTTCTTCCAGATTACCTGCACCCAACTCTTTTCCCAAGATTACACCTGTAGCTGTATTGATACCTTCAAATGCTACAAAGAAGAGGTTGGCAATGGTGAAGGAGGAAGCCATACCCGATACAACGTCTGCACCACCACGTGTATTGTAAAGTGCAACCGTGATGGAATCTGAAATTGCCCAGGTCATATCACCAAAGATGATGATGACGCTCTTCTTGAGGATGCGCTTGAAGATTTCCCCATTAATCTTGAATAAACGAGGAAGTCTTATAAAGAATGGATACTTCTTCTTGTAATAAATGAAGAGGAAGGCTGTCATTTCTGAGAGACGTGCAACAACCGTTGCAATGGCCGCACCTCTTACGCCAAGTTTTGGTGCACCTAAATGTCCATAAATCAGAATCCAGTTAAGCACCGTATTAATCACTGTTGCACCAACAGAGATGTAAAGTGGCATCTTAACCTGTCCAATCTCTCGCATAGAGGAGGAGATGACCATGGAAATCAGCATTGGAAGTCCCATAAAGCCCAGGATTTTCATATACTGCACAGCATAAGTCAAAATCTCATTTGCATCTGCGTTGCCAATGACCATAAAGTGCAGGATGTATTCTGGCATTACCCAGGAACAAAGCAAATAGAGAATCATGGCGATGCCACCTAAGGTAAGTTTGAAACGGAAGGCCTGCTTCATGCCTTCTTTGTCATTGGCGCCGTAGAACTGGGACATGAAAATACCGCCCGACACTGTGATGGAACCCACGAATACCGTAAATACAAAGACAATCTGTCCCACAATATTTACGCCAGACATTGGGACGTCACCCAGTCCGGAAACCATGAAATTGTCGATCAGGGAAACCATACCCTGAATTAACTGCTGTAACATAACAGGCATAGCTATGAAGAATACCTGCTTATAAAAGGAGGAAGGACCGAAGTACTTCTCCTTGAAAGTTCTTGTTTCTACCATAATAAAGCCTCTTAAAAACTCGACACCGCTCTACTTTAAGCCGCATCGTCTCAATTACAAATACAAAGAAAAGAGTCTACTCTTTTTCAAAAGCAGACCCGAATTACCAAAATCATATCCATCCCTGGCAATACCTATTGCCAGGCTGACTTGTATCCTAGAACTTAATTACCTTTGGTGCTTCTGTAAATGAACTGATTGTTGCCGTCGCATCTTCAAAATAAAGAACCTCAGTATTATCGTCCTCAGCGGAGTACATCTTCGCTACATCCGGATACTGATCCAGCATATGCTGCTTTGCTTCAATTCTCTCGTCGCGCACAAGCTTGCCATCAAAAATATCGATGGTACCAAAAGGACGTACTCTTGGCTGGTCACCTTCTACTGTTGCAAGATAATAAATGCCTGCTTTCTTTAAAAAATCATGTACTTCCTTCATTGGTATCACCTCCATCTTTTGAAAAATTTAATTATTTAAATTTTAATTTACTTATAACTTATCTTCTGTCAAAAATTTAATATTTTTGCTAAATTCATTTGTTGAAATATTAACTCCTAAAGAAACGGCTGGCCTCACAGTCTCCAACTTACGCCACAATTCCCAGCACCAAAGCAATTAACCACAAAACCAGAAAATGCACTGGATAAAATGCATAGAATACATATTTTAAATTCAGACCACGCTTGCCGTTATATTTGGACACCGGCCAAACCACAAGAAAGGCGCAGGCCTCCAAAATGGAAGAAAGCAGTAAAGCAAGACAAGTCAGGAAAATGCCATTCAATCCCTTATCCTTATAAAGGTACATAACAATAATAGCCAGAACTCCCACCATTCCATAATCCGTTTTCAGGAACCAGGCAAGAGCCATGCCTAGAAAGGCTGCCAGAAATCCGTAAAGATAAATCAGCCCCTTAGGAAGATCCAATTTCTTTATCTTATCCAAAAGGATTATGGTGAAGAGTCCCACTGCCAGCGTGAAGAACACATTCTGGTAGTCGAAATTAATAATCTGACCCTTCTTAATATCAGCCAACTTCATGCCATAATGAAAGCCCAATCCCAGGTCAAATGGGATTTCCGAGATTCCAGCAAAAAGAACCAGGCGGAATAAATATTTCCACTTATTTCTGGTATGCTCAAATCCCTGCACTAAAAGAAAAATGAATATAGGGAAAGCCAGTCGTCCCATGCCACGCAGGATTAAATCCAAAATAATCAGAGATTTCGGACCAGTGCTCTGGGTCAGATCGAATGACATGCCCCGATAAACAATATAGCGTTCCAGAAGAACAGAGGTGGCATGATCGATAAACATAGAAATCATGGCAATGATTTTCAAAGTACTGCCAGAAAGCCCCTGGCTTTTCATCTGCTCATTATCTACCAGCTTTTCTTCCATCCAATTCATTCTCCCTTATCGTTAACGTTCCCTTATTTATTATGCCACGCAGACAAGAAAATTTACTATATATTCTTTACTTTGCTTTCTTTACTATATTTTCCTTCATTTCGTTTTCTTCATCTACCTACTTGGCAATCTCATCAATTGCCTTCAGCTCATCCTCTGTAAATGCTGTATTCTCAAGGGCCTTCAGATTATCCAGAATCTGAGATGGACGAGAGGCACCAATTAAGACGCTGGTCGCAACGCCATCTCTTAAGATCCAGGCAAGAGCCATCTCTGCAAGAGTCTGACCACGGTCTGCAGCAATCTCATTTAAACGACGGATTTGCTCGATTCTCTCTTCGGTCAACTCTGACTCCTTCAGATATCTACCGTCTTTTTTCACACGGCTGTCTTCTGGAATGCCATGCAGATAGCGGTCTGAAAGCTGGCCCTGGGCCAGTGGCGAGAAGCAGATCAGTCCCTTCTGCTGCTTTACCACTTCTTCCTTGAGACCATTCTTTTCAATGGTGCGGTCAAAGATGTTATATCTGTTCTGATTAATTACAAATGGTACATGTCTTTCTTCCAGGATGGACGTTGCTTTTGCAAGGGTTGGTCCGTCATAGTTTGACAGGCCTACATAAAGAGCCTTTCCGGAGCGGACAATCTGTTCCAGAGCTCCCATGGTCTCTTCCAGCGGAGTATCCGGATCCATACGATGATGATAGAAAATATCTACATAATCCAGATTCATTCTTTTCAGTGACTGGTCCAGGCTGGCAATCAGATACTTGCGGCTACCATGATCCCCATAAGGTCCTGGCCACATATCGTATCCCGCCTTTGTAGAAATAATCATCTCATCTCGGTAAGGCATAAAATGCTCTTTCATCAGTTTTCCGAAATTACTCTCTGCACTGCCATACTTTGGACCATAATTGTTGGCCAGATCAAAGTGGGTAATTCCATTGTCAAAAGCCGTAAAACCCATTTGCTCCATGTTGGAATAGACGCCGGTGTCGCCAAAGTTATGCCAAAATCCTAAAGAGACTGCTGGTAAAAGCAGACCGCTCTTTCCGCAGCGATTATATGTCATATGTTCATATCGATTTTCACTTGCCTGATACATAAAATCCTCCTCACAAATCATTAGAATTCATATTGGTATTCTAGCAATTCAATGAGGAGGATTCTTATCGAAATATATTCTTTTTTATTGAAATTTATCCACTTGCTCCATGCAAATGGGATGCTCTCTGTCAACATTCCATTTCCATTGGCCTTCATAAGCAATTTTTACAATGTCATCAATCCCAGCCTTATAATTTCTATGCAAAAATCAAGTAAAAGAAAAGTGGCTTTCATCCCCGCAGCAAGCTACGGGGTTTTCGCCACTAATTATAACTAACCTCAATGCCATAGCAATGATTAGTATTAGGAATATGTCAGAATCCAGGTAGGGAAACCACAGCACTGAGGTCAGATGCAAATGGAATACGCTAAGTTTCTATTAGTTGTTGATCAGCTTAGCATCATCGTTCCAGCTGTAAAGCTTACGGATTTCAGCACCAACTACTTCTGATGGATGAGCTGCTGCCTTCTTCTTCATAGCTTCAAAGTGAACACGACCGTTCTTCATATCCTGGATGAATTCTGATGCAAAAGTACCATCCTGAATATCAGAAAGAACCTTCTTCATAGCCTTCTTCGTATCTTCTGTAACAATCTTAGGTCCTGTGATGTAATCCCCATACTCAGCTGTGTTAGAGATTGAATATCTCATTCCAGCGAAACCTGACTGGTAGATCAGATCTACAATCAGCTTCATTTCATGGATACATTCAAAGTATGCATTACGTGGATCATATCCAGCTTCGCAAAGTGTTTCGAAACCAGTCTGCATCAGTGCACAAACACCACCACAAAGGACTGCCTGCTCACCGAAGAGGTCTGTTTCTGTCTCTGTCTTAAATGTTGTTTCAAGAATACCTGCACGAGCGCCGCCGATAGCTGCACCGTAAGCCAGTGCCTTTTCAAGTGCATGACCAGTTGCATCCTGCTCAACAGCTACGAGCATTGGAGTACCCTGACCAGCCTGGTATGTAGAACGTACTGTATGACCAGGTGCCTTAGGAGCAATCATAGTTACATCAACATCTGCAGGAGGAACGATCATCTTGTAGTTGATGTTAAAACCATGAGCGAACATCAGCATATCGCCAGCCTTAAGGTTTGGTGCAATGTCCTTCTTATACATATCAGCCTGAAGTTCATCGTTGATCAGAATCATAATTACATCAGCCTGCTTAGCAGCTTCTGCAGCCGTGTAAACCTTAAGTCCCTGCTCTTCAGCTCTCTTCCAAGACTTAGAACCTTTGTAAAGACCTACACAAACATCCATGCCTGATTCCTTTAAGTTCAGTGCATGAGCATGACCCTGGCTACCATAACCGATAACAGCAATCTTCTTGCCCTTTAATACATTAGCGTCACAATCTTTCTCATAAAACATTCTAGCTTCCATTTATATTTCCTCCTAAATATTTGAAATTAAATTTTATAGGCTATTTGTAATTGGTCTTACCAATTGATGCAAATGATATTACCTCTCATTTCTTTTTCCGTCAATAAAAAATATTCACAAATTTTCAGTTTAATTAGTCAAATATCATAAAAGCTTTACCAAATTTGCAATTTAAGCGAAATTTCTCTATTTTTACCATTTTTATCCAAAAGTGTACTTTTAAAAGTTTTCACGAGGATATATACTATGGAAGTCGAGTGGTAAGTTTGGATTATTAATTGGTATTACCATTTTATTAAGAGGATAAGAATATGAGCATTACATTTCATAAATTAAAAACGAAAGAAAATTCATTTGACGGAATTCTGCGACAAATCACAGAACAGATTAAGTCTGGAAAGATTAATCCAGGTGACGCCCTGCCTGCAGAGCGCGTGATGGCTGAACAGTTAGAAATTTCAAGGCCTGTTGTCCGAGAAGTTTTAAAATCGCTGGAACTGGTTGGCATCATCTACTCTGTTCATGGCGGTGGTAATTACATTACAAAGGATATCGCCTCCTGTATGGTCAAGCCTCTGTCTCTCACTTATGACATTATTGGTGCCAGAGACGACGAAGGTGCGGATCTCAGATCCTGCCTGGAAATGAAAAACGCAACTCTTGCTGCTCATAAATGCACATCCCTGCAGGCAGCAGAATTAAATCTCATTTTAGAAAGAATGAAGATTGCTAAAACATGGAAAGAAGCCCAGGGCTATGACCATGAGCTTCACTTTAAGATTTCTGAAATTGCAGATAGTAGAATTATCAATATCACACTTCTGGCTATTGATAAGAAGACTGCGGATACAATGACAAAATTCTATGCATCCTTAGAAGGTAAGAAAGAAATGCAGAAGCACTTGAATGAGTTGCACCAAAAGTTGGTCAATGCAATCATTCTTCACAAGGGTCCCGAAGCTGCTCTTGCTATGAATGAACATATGGAATTCTTCCAGAAAGCACTCGCTAATTCCTAGAAATAGAGTCCCCTATCAGGAGGCCTGTTGCTATTGCAGCGAAGGATCCTTTTCCTCCTAGAATAAATCATACTCCGGTCTTCTATCTCTAAAAACTCCCCAGCTCATGCGGTACTCCCGAACTTCATCCAGGTCAAATGTCTTAATCAGGATTTCCTCCTGGTCTCGGGATGCAGACGCATCCTCTGTGATTTCACCGATACCGTCTGTGATAAAGGATGAACCATAGAAACGAAGAGCTGACTTCTGTCCACCATTTGCTTCGCTTGGTTCTACTTCTTCCAGACCAATTCTATTTGCTGCCATAACTGGCATAAGGTTAGAACCAGCGTGGCCCTGCATACAACGTCTCCAATGCGGCATGCTATCTGATTCCAAGATTGGTTCAGAACCAATGGCTGTTGGATAGAGAAGTATTTCTGCACCAGCTACTGCCATGGCACGAGCTGGCTCTGGGAACCACTGATCCCAGCAAATACCAACGCCGACTTTTCCATAAGCTGTGTCCCAAACCTTGTAGCCTGTGTTGCCAGGTGTGAAATAGAATTTCTCCTGATAGAAATGATCATCCGGAATATGTGTCTTTCTATAAACGCCAAGCACTTCGCCGTCTGCATCAATCATGGCGATGGAATTGTAAAGCACATTACCATCCTTCTCGTAGAAGCTGATTGGCATAACCACATGCAGTTCCTTGCAAACTGCTTTAAAATGCTGCACAGCCTTGTTCTCATCAAGAGTCTCTGCGAAAGCATAATATTCATACTGTCTTTCCTGACAGAAATACTGACGCTCAAAAAGCTCTGGCAGAAGAATTACATTGGCACCCTTGATTGCTGCTTCTCTGACCATTTTGTCAGCATGCGCAATATTCTCTTCTGGCACTTTCGTCATAGCCATCTGAATGGCTGCGAGTGTTACTTTTCTCATGGAAGTTCTCCTATATCACTTTCCTAATTCATCCGCACATATCAAATCTTACCGATTCCAACTACCTATAAATCTCATGACTTTTTCTCCTGCAAATGAGATGCTATCCCTTCACATTCCAATCATCATCTTCGTCGAACTCTTCTTCCTCTTCCGGCTCTTCATCCACCAGGATTCTCATAGGAACCTGCTGCGTGATGCAATGGATATTGCCACCGCCCACAATGATAGAACGCGCCTGAATTCCCTTAACTTTTCTTGTTGGGAAGAGTTCTGTCAAAATCTCTATTGCGACCTTATCATTCTCGTCACCAAACTGAGGAACCAGTACAACATCATTTGCAATATAGAAATTCACATAACTTGCGGCGAGTCTCTCCCCCACCTCACGTTGGTCTTCACCAGGCGCTGCCTCAAGTCCTGCCAATTCTCTTTCCGTGATGGTGACAGGCACCTTCGGAATTGGAAGCTTGTGAACCTTGATTTTTCTGCCCTTTGCATCCACTTCATTCTCCAGGACTTCCAGGTTACAACGACTCATCTCGTACTGAGGATCTGACTCATCCTCCGTCCAGGCAAGTACTGCCTCGCCCGGTGCCGTGAAAGCAAAGACATTATCTACATGTTCATCTGTCTCATCGTTGAAAATACCATGTGGCAGCCAGATGACCTTTTCCACGCCTAACGTTTTCTTCAGTCTCTCTTCAATCTGCTCCTTGGTCATGTCCGGATTGCGTCCCTTGGAAAGGAGACATGCCTCAGTTACCACGCAAGTACCTTCGCCGTCCACATGAATGGATCCGCCTTCCAGCACAAAATCACGCTGGTCATAAACATTTGCAGAAAGCGTGTTTGCCACTTCCCTTGCAAATGCGTTGTCCGCCTGCCACTCGGCATATAAACCGTTGTAGATACCACCCCAGGCGTTGAACTGCCAGTCGATTCCTCTCAATTCACCCTCTTCATTTCGAACAAAAGTAGGACCAATATCACGAGCCCAAGAGTCGTCAGAATCGATGGCAAAGGCGTAAAGATTCTGCACGATATAATGAAAAGCCGTGCGTCCCTGCATGCCATAATTGTCATGCACCCTCTCCATCTTCTTTTCAATGACCTGACTGAGCCTCTGATTCATTTCCTCGAAGTCTTCAGGCTTCGCAACCATATAGACCTTCTCGCTGAGAGCCAGATTCATTGCAATTTTCACAAAAGTCTCCTGAGCATCTCTGCCACCGTAAGGCCAAGAGCCCGGGCGAACAGGCCAGATCAGGATTGTTCCTTCGTGAGGTTCAAACTCAGCAGGCATATGAAAGCCATCATCAGCAGGAAATGTGTTAAATACTTTTTGCATTAAGATAATCTTCCTTTGAAATCTTCGTATGTAAATTCCTTAATCAATCTGCATTCGCCATCCTCATCCATAGCATAGATGGAAGGCAGGGCAATTCCGTTAAATGTATTGTTCTTGACCATGGAATAAATGGCCATATCTTCAAAATAAAGTCTGTCGCCAGGCTTAACTTCTGTATCAAAAGAGTAGTCGCCAATCACATCACCCGCAAGACAAGTGCAGGATGAAAGCCTGTAGGTATACTTCTTCTCTCCAGCTTCCCCGCTATCCTTCAGTGGTGGACGATAAGGCATCTCCAGCACATCCGGCATATGGCAGGATGGTGAAGTATCCAGAAGGAGAATGGTCATCCCATTTTCCACCGTATCCAGAACCGTGGTAACAAGGTAGCCTGCGTTGAGAGCAATGGCCTCCCCCGGTTCCAGATATACCTCCACGTCGTAAGTTTCCTTGATGTGCTTGACTAATCGAATCAACTTCTCCCTGTCATAATCCTTTCGGGAAATGTGATGTCCGCCGCCAAGATTCATCCACTTGATCTGTGGAAGCGCCATGTACTTTTCAAACTTCTCTTCCACAGCTGCAAGGGTCGTTTCCAGGTCGTCGGAATTCTGCTCACAAAGAGTGTGCACATGGAAGCCTTCCACCAGCTTAAATTCTTCCGGATACTGCTCCAGTCCCTTTTCGAAATTAGCCAAGGTAATTCCCATACGAGAGTTTGGCGCACAAGGATCATAAATGGCATGTCCGTCCTGGGTTGAGCACTCAGGATTGAGACGGAGGCCGATTCCGCTTGGCACCTGCTTTTCCACCTGCTTTTCCACCTGCTCGCCACTCGCGCCCGGCTCTGCAGCACAAGATTCCCCTGCCTGCTCGCCAGCAAGTTTTTCGCCCGCGCGTCCCTGACGCAATTTCATAATCTTCCCAGCAAACATATGCAACTGAGAAAAAGAATTGAGAATCATATGGTCACAAAGACCCACGATTTCTTCCAGCTCAGACTCCTTATAGGCAGGTGAGAAAATGTGATTTTCTTTTCCCATCTCTTCCGCTCCCAGTTTTGCCTCATAAAGAGAAGACGCAGTGCATCCATCTAAATACCGGGCAATCAAAGGATACTCACAGAAGTTGGAGAAAGCCTTCTGGGCAAGAAGAATCCTGCAGCCAGCTTTCTCTTTCACATCTTTCAGAATCTCTAAATTTTCTTTTAATTTTCCTTCGTCGATGACGTAGGAAGGGGTTGGTACTTGGTGTAATTTCAAAGTTCGAACTCCTTCGGCAATTCCATTTGCCTGTCTGCTTCTAAATCGAAACACTTAATCAAAATTATTATTAGTCTACCAGAACTGGATTTTCTTCCACCTTCCAAGGCAGGCCGTACTTGTTGAGGGCTTCCATGTATGGATCCGGGTCGAACTCATCTGTTGTGAAGACGCCAGGCTTTCTCCATGTGCCGTTGGCAACAAGCAATGTTCCGATCATGGCAGGCACGCCTGTTGTATAGGAAATGGCCTGTGAGCCAACTTCCTTGTAGCATTCCTGATGGTCGCAAACATTGTAGATGTAGAGCTTCTTTTCAACGCCGTCCTTCTTACCTGTGAAGATACAGCCGATGTTTGTCTTACCCTTTGTTCTTGGTCCAAGACTCGCTGGGTCTGGAAGAAGTGCTGTCAGGAACTGGATAGGAACAATTTCCTGACCATTGAAGTTGATTGGTTCTGTTGAGAGCATACCAACATCTTCAAGGCATCTCATGTGATCCAGATAAGACTGACCAAATGTCATGAAGAAACGAATTCTCTTAACTTCTGGCAAATTACGTCCCAGTGCCTCAATTTCCTCGTGGTGAAGCAGGTACATGTCCTTCTCGCCAACGCCTTCGAAGTTGTATGTTCTGTGTATAGACATTGCTGGAATTTCTATCCATTTGCCATTCTCCATGTAAGAACCTGGTGCTGAAACTTCACGCAGATTGATTTCCGGGTTGAAGTTCGTTGCGAATGCGTAACCGTGGTCACCGCCGTTGCAGTCCAGGATATCGATTGTGTCGATGGTATCGAAGTAGTGCTTCTTTGCGTAAGCAACGAATACGGAAGTTACACCTGGGTCGAAGCCTGTTCCAAGAAGAGCTGTAAGACCTGCGTCTTCAAACTTCTTCTGGTAAGCCCACTGCCAGGAGTAATCAAAGTAAGCTGAGAAACCAAGATCCTTGCAACGCTTCTCGTAGATAGCTCTCCACTCTGGATCTTCTGTATCTTCAGGCTCGTAGTTTGCTGTATCAACATAGTGAACGCCAGCAGCGAGGCAGGCATCCATGATTGTTAAATCCTGGTAAGGAAGAGCAACATTGAGAACGAGATCCGGCGCATAGTCCTTGATCAGAGCAGTCAGTTCTTCCACATTATCCGCGTCAACTGTGGCTGTAGTTACCTTTGTCTTTGAATTTGTTGCTTCGATCTTTGCCTTCACAGCATCACATTTGCTGATGGTACGGCTGGCGATCATCATCTCTTCAAAAACTTCGCTCACCATTGCAATTTTCTGGATTGCAACCTGTGCAACACCACCACATCCAATAACTAAAACTCTACTCATCCTCTATTTTCCTCCTCGTTTAAAATGTCCTCCACATACTTTGGCAGCATGAAAGCTCCCAAGTGCAAATGCGTTGTGTAGTACCAAGTCTTGATATTTCTCGCATTCCATTTGTCAGGATTGAAATCCTTTAATGGATGATATTTCTTTGATGCAAAGCCGAACATCCAGTAGCCTGCCGGGCAGGTTGGAATGCTGGCCTGATAAACTCTGCTAATTGGGAAAGAGCGGAAAGCCTTGCGGTGCATAGCGCGGAAGGCCGCCTCGTCCTCATCGTAAAATGGGCTGCCGTGCTGGTAGACCATGATGCCATCGTCATGCAGGGCATGATAGCAGTTACCATAGAATTCCTTTGTGAACAGGCCCTCGGTATGACCGAATGGGTCTGTGGAATCATTGATAATCAAATCATACTTGTCCTTGCAACGTCTAAGATAGCGCAGGCCATCCATGTTGATGATATTTACACGGTCATCATCAAAGCCCTTGGCCGTTTCCGGGAAGAACTTCTTGGAAACCTCGATGAACATTTCATCCGGCTCCACCACATCAATCGATTCAATCTCCGGATACTGAATCAGAGTCTTGGCAACACCACCGTCACCACCACCGATAATCAGCACATCCTTCACATGTTTGTGCACAGCCATTGGCACATGCACCACCATTTCGTTATAAATAAATTCATCCGCCTCGGAGAAAATGATTTCGCCATCCAGGGCAATCATCTTGCCAAACTCCTTGGACTGAAAGACATCGATTCTCTGATAATCAGAGTGCTCAGAAAAGAGCTGCTTATCAATTCGAATCGAAGTTTTTACATTATCTGTATCCATCTGGGAGTACCAGATGTCCATTGATTCACGCTCCACTTAACTTTACTCCCTAACTTTTATTTTCCTAAATTCCTTGCAAATGAGATGCCTGGGCATTCCATTTGCAAGTCTAATTTTCCAATTACTTAATAACGCAAATTTCTCTACACTCAGGATCCATGGTTCCCTGCAGGTCGCAGCCCTTTTCTCTTGAGTACTCGATATATTCAACGATTTCTTCTGTCACCAGTTCACCCGGTGTCAGGATTGGAATTCCAGGTGGGTAGCACATCACGATTTCGCCTGCCACCTTGCCAATTGCTTCCTTAAGAGGAAGCTGCACCTTCTCAGAATAGAAGGCCTGCTTTGGATTCAGAACTAAATCCGGTGTGATGAAGTCACCGCAGTAAAGCTCCTTCTTCTCATTTTCGTAAAGGCGCTTGATGTCCTCCAGGGCGCCAACCAGTCGCTCGATGTCGCGGATCCTGTCACCGATGGAAATGTAAGCCAGGATATTGCCCAAATCGCCAAACTCAATCTGAATATCATACTCATCACGAAGCAGGTCGTAGACCTCAATACCGGTAAGGCCAATGTCCCGTGTGTAAATAGAAAGTTTTGTAACGTCGAAGTCATAAACGCTGTCGCCATCAATCAACTCGCGACCGTAAGCATAGTAACCGCCAATGTCGTTAATCTCAGAACGGGCGTACTCTGCCATATTGGAAACCTTCTGGAAGGACTCCTGGCCATGAAGAGCAAGATTTCTTCTTGAAATGTCCAGACTGACCATCAGAAGATATGACGCACTTGTGGTCTGAGACAGGTTAATAATCTGTCTGATATATTCTGGAGCCATATTTTCACCAGCTAAAAGCACTGAACTCTGTGTCAGACTTCCACCAGATTTATGCATGGAAATAGCGGCAAGATCTGCACCGGCAGCCATACCGGAAATAGGCAGCTGGTCTCCAAAATAGAGGTGGGTTCCATGGGCTTCATCCACCAGCACCTTCATACCACGCTCGTGTCCCAGTCTCACAATTTCACGCAGATTAGACGCGATACCATAGTAAGTTGGATTGTTAACAAAAATAGCCTTGGCATTTGGATGGGCATCCATAATGCGTTTCACTTCGCTGACCTTCATACCAGTGGCAATGCCAATTCGAGAATTCACATCCACAGGCACATAAACCGGAATACCACCGCAAAGCACCAGAGCATTGATAACACTCTTATGCACGTTGCGTGGTAAGAGAATTTCATCGCCTTCCTTAATCACAGACAAAACCATCGCCTGCACCGCAGAGGTTGTTCCATTCACCATAAGGAATGCAGACTTTGCGCCAAAGGCGTCCGCCATCAGCACTTCCGAATCATGAATGACGGAAATGGGATGTCCTAAATTATCCAGCATCTTCATAGAATTTACGTCGACGCCAACACATTTCTCTCCCAGAAACTCCAGCAGTTCCGGATTACCTCTTCCTCTTTTATGACCAGGTACATCGAAAGGAACCACTCTTCTCTTTCTCAGTTCCTGCATGGCCTCAAAAATCGGGGCATTTCTTTGTGCAATTAAATCCATGACGTCTCTCCCCTAATAAAATATTTCTGCGCATCCCCTTGCAAATGGATTGCGCGTCCTTTTTCCTTGCAAAATGGACTTCGCTGGCGATTCTCCTTCGCCAATCAAGTTAATTCCCAGCCAATCTCATTTGCCAGGAAATAAACAAAGGGCAGGCCGCATAATAGTACGGTCTGCCCTGAAAAATTCTTTCTGCATGCGTTTCGCCAGGATAATTATCAAGCGCCTCTTATGGCATCTTGAGTTTTAGCCCCTATTGACCGTTCTATAAGATATATAACTTATAAAAATTGAGTCCTCCTGGTTGTTACCAGGGCCGACCAGAATCATTTGTAAGCCTTCTCCAAATTGGATTTCAGGGCTTTCGAAATATTCATCGGCAACTTAATCAATATGATGCGAAACTATTTAGTTTTTTCGCTTTCTATCTTCATGCAATTTAGCATAATAAATTGTAGAAATCAATGGATATATTTGCATAATTTTATCTTTCTTTCCTCACACAAATATTTCCATGAAACTGTATCACCAGAGTGATATAGCAAAAATTCTCTATTCAATAAAAGTACTTGCCAGCACCAGTAAAAATCCCAGCACTGCACCACTGATATTCATCTTCAAATCCTTGGTCTTGAAGACATGTGGAAGGAGTTCCACAAGGACAAGGTAAATAATCATTCCGGTTGCGATGGATACCAAAATTGCTGTTACGGAAGCAGGAAGATGTTCACTGAGTGCTCCCATAACCAGACCACCCACGAAGGTGGACAGAGATACTGCTCCCAGAACGCTAAGTTTCTCTTTGCGTGACTGGTGTCTCATGGTTGTAAAGATCAGCATACCCATTGGGATATTATGAAGGGCAACACCGATTGCAAAGATGACGCCCTGCTTCAGTCCTGCATGGGCAAGGCTGTAGATAGACATACCCTCAACGATGTTATGAACAATGATACCAACAGCTGCAAGAAAACCGATGTGATGGGCATTTCCCCTATCATGATTATCTTCATTATCCTCATGCTCTGGTACGAAGCCATCCAGAATAACAAGTCCAACAAAACCAACCACAACCATTGCCACAATCAGAATCCAGTTGTTTTCCTTGGCTGATTCAAACACTTCCGGTCCCAGATCAAAGGCAAGAAGGGCAAGTAAAGATGCCATTGCCATTGCCACACTAAAGTGTTCAACTCTCTCTTCATTCACTGATTTCATTCTGACTGCAAATACGCCAGCCATAATTGAAAAACCAGCTAAAAATGTGATTAATAATTCCATATTTCTTCTCTACTCTCTAAATAATTCTTATCTTCTTTTCACATATAAGAAAGGGCTTTCCTATATTGTTACATTTCCTTCTTATGCAGACACTCTTCGCAAGTTCCATAGAATACTGTTCTAAATGGATCAATTTTGAAGTGATGATGCTTCTCAAAATGCTGACGCATTTCTGCAATCTCTTCACAATGAAGATGAATCAATTTGCCACAGGATTCGCATCTGCAGTGATAACATGGTGCTTCTTCCTGCTTGATTAGCTTAACCACATTGGAATACTCATAACAGGCAGGTGTATTAATATCCACCACATATTTGTTGATCAGTCCCTCTTCCACCATTCGGTCCAGCTGTCTATAAATCGTTGTGGTTCCAATGTTGGTCTCTTCTCCAGCCAGTTCCTGATGAATTTCGTTTACTGTAAAATGTCTACCAGGGGACTTCTTCAGATGTTCCAGAATCCGATCATAATGTTTTGATTTATATTTTCCTCTCGTACTCATTTCTTTCACCTATAAAATTAAAAATGAAATTCATTTTCATATTCGCATAGGTATCTTACCATACTTTTCAAAGATTGCAAGTGTGCGCAATTCATTTGCCTGAGAAAAAGCCTGGCAGCATTACCTATCTTGGATGCTACTCACATCCAGATGTAGTAAAAGAAATTTTATATAGACTGTGCTTGTTTCTAGCGGAAAAGAAAAGATTCTTACGAATGGAGACAGGGTGAAGCTTGCCCCATGGGATCTTTTAATTTCTTGCCAGAAGAATTCATAGCTTTGAATCTAGCATTGGCAAATGAGATTTCCTCAGAATAGCGAATACGTGCAAATCTCATTTGCATGGAATAAAATAAGAAGAGCCCGGATGATCCTATGACCACCCGGGCTCCCTTTTATTTATTCAATTCGCGTTTCATTTATTCAGTTTGCATTTCATTTGCTAAATTATTCAACAATATCGCTGGCAGGATTGACTGCTTCGGAATCAACCTTTACATCAACTCCAGAAATACCTGTTACATTGATGTTCTTGTTTACCTTAGCATCGTATGTGTTAGCTTTCATGATGTCTGAAAGATTAACACCGGTTACATCAGACATGGTATCGAATACCTGCTTGATAACTGCTGGTGTGATACCGGAGATCTGAGAAGCACCATTGCCGTCAGAGCCATTGGAACCACCATAGATATTAATCTTATCGATAGCTGAAATAGGTTCTGCAATTGCCTTTGCCATCTCAGGCATAATCTTGATCATCATTTCTGCCATAGCAGCGCCGTTGTAGAGTTTATAAGCTTCTGCCTTTTTCTTCATGGCTTCGGCTTCCGCCTCACCCTTTGCCTGAATGGCAGCAGCTTCCGCTTCGCCCTTTGCACGAACACCGGCAGCTTCCTGTTCAGCGGAATAACGAGCAGCTTCCGCTTTTGCTTTCTGCGCTTCAGCTTCCTTTTCCTGCTCATACTTCTGAGCTTCTGCTTCCTTCTGTCTGCGAACCAGATCAGCTTCTGCTTTCATCTGTGCAGCATACTTATCCGCTTCAGCCTGCTTTTTAACAGAAGCGGCAAGTTCCTGTTCCTTAACGGCAACTTCTTTCTGCTTCAGTTCAGCTTCACGTTCAGATCTTGCGATATCGGCATTAACCTGTTCTGTGTTAATTGCTTTCTGCTGTCTCTGTGTTTCAATCTGACCAGCAGCATTTGCTTTTGCCTTTTCTGTATCAGCCTGTGCCTGGAGAGCAGCTTTCTTCAGAGCAAGTTCATTATCCCGTTCAGCAATTGCTGTTTCTGATGCAACTTCAGCAGCGTTAGCAGCCATGTTTGCATCGGCCTGTGCAACTGCAATTTCCTTCTGCGCATTGGCCTTAGAAATTTCAGCATCCTTACGAATAGCAACTGTATTTGCAATACCAAGGTTTTCAATAACGCCAAGGCCTGCATCATCAATGTTCTGGATGTTGAATGTTACAATCTGAAGACCCATGTTCTGCATGTCGGCCATGGCATTTTCCTGAACCTTAGCAGCAAATGTTTTACGGTCATTCATGATGTCACGAAGATTCATGGAACCAATGATTTCACGAAGGTTACCTTCCAGGACGTTTACAACCATCTTATTGATGTAAGCTGTATCCTTGTTCAGGAAGTTTTCAGAAGCCTTAGCCAGGAGGGCATCTGTTGTACCGATTTTTACAACGGCAACAGAATCAACGTCAATGTTGATGTAGTCCAGTGTAGGAATTGTCTGTGATGTTTTTACATCAACAGAAAGCATCTGCACGGACAGCTTATCCAATCTCTGGAAGAATGGAATCTTCAGTCCAGCTTTCCCTCTTAAATACTTAGGAGGTCTGCCACCACCTGTGATGATATAAACCTTATCTGTTGGTGCCTTTACATAGCTTGTAAGGAAAAGCAAAGCTAAAAGTAATACAGCAACGCCTACAATAATTAAAATCATTTGTGTTGTCATAATAATTATCCCTTTCAAAAGTTGAATTTTCTTCAAGTCTCATTTTTCTGTCCCGGAAAACTCTTTCTATTTCTTCCCTTGAGTTTTCCAAATTCATCCCTGTTTCTTACATGCCTTTTCACCAATGCCTTTCTAAAATAATTCCAGTAGCAATCCCCCCGATTACTACTGGACATACTTTTAAGCTTCACCTTATGCAAATGAATTGCTGGAAGCCTTATCAAAAATGACAAGATTATTTTATGATTTTGCCCCCTTTTCTCACAGCGATGGCTTTGCGATTCCCAATAAAAAAGTCGTAATAAAATCCGATTTCAAGATTCAAAAGTTCAAACATAGAGCTGCCCCGACGCTACAATTCGGCAAAAGAAAAAGCCTCGACGCTAAATCGTCGAGGTGATGTTTTGCAAATCAGAATTCCATTTTTTATTTATCTTTTTAATTTATCTTTTCTTATCTGACTTTGCATTTTTCATTTCCTTCTTTATTTACTTCCTTATCCTCCTCTGCCTCTTCCGGATTTTGATCTGTAATCTTACCGCATACCTTCCCAAAAAGGAATGCCAGAATGGAAGCAATAATCAAGGCTGGCAGGAAAGTAAGTGGGAAACAGAGTAAGAGAATTGCTGCCACTGCCACTGGCTTTCTCATCATAAAGCCCAGCATAGATGCTGCAACCACTGCAACCGCAAAGGTTCCTTCCACTTTTTTACCCATGGTTCCGATTAAGAGGGTAACGCCATATCCTGCAGCAACTGCTGAATAAATCATTGGGAAAATGGTTCCACCCTTCCAACCAAGATTAACACTGACATTTACCATGAAGAGTTTTGTCAGGGCAAGAATAAAGAGTACAAGCAGGGTCAAAGTTGACCAGTTCTCCATAAGCACATCCATTTGTTCCTCGCCGGAAAAACGTCCAGCTCCCACAAAATGTCCCACCAGGCCGAGAAGCTATTATTTTTATTGGTACATGCAACGCTCCGGAGATTTAATACCACCACCCGAAAAGTAACACCACCAACAATGCCATTTTTAATTATCCGTATGTCATTTTCCACTTTCAAGTTCACGAAGGAAATTAGAAAAGGGGCTGTGAAAAAATGAGATAATCATTTTTTCCAGCTCCCTTTTTATATCATTTTTTGTGAGGTATGCTGTTTCTGGCAAAAATAGAGTATAATGCCCCTTTCCCCCAAAACTACAAA
>Ga0129311_1000581_pt1 | contig 30889 bp, 33 predicted proteins | sample Go1ome_FD_94435 | JGI IMG/M metagenome (GOLD analysis project Ga0129311, IMG submission 94435) | Western lowland gorrila individual fecal microbial communities from Wisconsin, USA - Go1022B metagenome | ecosystem: Host-associated > Mammals > Digestive system > Large intestine > Fecal | place...
CATAAGAGAGCACCTCCGATATGTTTATTTTTGGTCATTTAAACAATATCATTTTTGGTACTCTCTTTCAATATTTTTTCAATCTATTTGTGACATATCTATTTTAAACCTATATTTTTATTATAACAGTGGTATTGTTGAAATTTTATAAAAATTTTAAATAAGGTCTGTCATATTATTTAAAAAACTCCATATAAATTAAGTAAAGTTTAGTACATGTTTTTAAGCATAAATAAAATTATTCAAGGAGGTATATAGATGAAAAATATAGATCTATATCAAGATATTAGTTCAAGGACACAAGGTGACATTTATGTCGGGGTGGTAGGACCAGTTCGTACTGGAAAATCTACATTTATCAAGAAATTTATGGATTTGCTCGTAATTCCTAATATTGAAAATGACTATAAAAAAGAAAGAGCAAGAGATGAATTGCCTCAAAGTGCTGGCGGGAGAACAATAATGACAACTGAGCCAAAATTTGTCCCAAATGAAGCAATCGAAATTACTCTTGAAAACAACCTAAAGTTAAAAACTCGTTTAGTTGATTGTGTAGGATATTTGGTTGATAATGCAATTGGTTATTTGGAAGACGAAATGCCAAGAATGGTTAAAACTCCTTGGTCTGAAGAAGAAATACCATTCGAAACAGCTGCTGAAATTGGTACTAAAAAAGTAATTCAAGAACATTCTACAATAGGAATTTTAGTAACAACTGATGGCTCTATTACAGATATTCCAAGAGAAGACTACATAGCAGCTGAAGAAAGAGTTGTTTATGAATTAAAAGAATTAAATAAACCTTTTGTAATTCTTTTAAACTCTTCAACCCCAGATTCAACATACACCAAAGAACTTGCAGAAAATTTAAGCAACAAATATGATACTTTTGTAATACCTACAAATTGTGAAAATCTACAAATTGATGATATTACAAACATCTTCTCAAAGATTTTATATGAATTTCCAATTGAACAAATAAATATAAAATTTCCTAGATGGATTGATGGTTTAGACTTTTCTCATCCTTTTAAAACAGAACTTTTTAATGAAATTAAAAATGCTTTTGATAGTGCAAATATTTTAAGGGAAATTCCTTCTTCTGTAAACAATATATCTCAAACCGAAATAATTGAAAAAAGTTCTATTGACAGCATAGAACTTGGTAATGGAAATGTTAATCTTTCTATTACATTAAAGGAAGATTTATTTTACAAAGCCCTTTCAGAAATGACTGGAGTAGAAATTACAAATGAAGGTGACTTGTTTGGTACAATATCTAGCCTTTCTTCTGCAAAAAAGAAATACGATAAAATCGCTTATGCTTTAGACGAAGTTAATGCAAAGGGCTATGGCATTGTGACTCCTTCAATTGATGAACTAATTTTAGATGAACCAGAAATGGTAAAACAAGGCTCAAGATTTGGTGTAAAACTAAAGGCTACAGCTCCATCAATACATTTAATAAAAACTAATGTAACTACTGAAGTTTCGCCAATTGTAGGCTCTGAAAAGCAATCTGAGGAATTGGTAAATTATTTACTTTCCGAATTTGAAAATGATCCTAAAAAAATTTGGGAATCTAATATTTTTGGTAAAAACCTACACGAACTTGTAAATGAAGGTTTGCAAACTAAACTCTCTAAAATGCCTGAAGATGCTCAGTCAAAACTTCAAGAGACTTTGGAAAGAATTGTAAACGAAGGCTCTGGTGGATTAATTTGTATTATATTATAATTTAATAAAAGCAATTTGGGACACTTGCAAAATGCTTGGAAGTGTCTCAAATTGCTTCCAAAATTTATTGAAAAAACTTGTATTATTTTACATAATATGTTATAATTGATATAGATTCGTTCGCACGTTTCTAAATAGTTCGGTATGTAAACAACCCTAGACAAATTTTGAAAGGAGTTTTTTTATGGCAAACACAACATCGGTAAAAACAGCAAAAACCAAGACAACCAAGGAGTGCTTATCAATGCAGACTAACTTCGAAAAAAACAACCTAGACACAACCTACGATGAGATCATCGACAACAATGCCGAGGCAGTCGAAGAAAACATTCGATCTGAAACAACAGAAGAATTTGTTTTCAAGTTTTCAACTGTAAGATCAATTGGCAATATCAATATCAATGCAGAACGCACGATGCTGACTGCTGACAAAATTACAACTCAATGGATAAAATGTTACAGAAAAGGGTCCAATGGAAATCCTGCTGGCTTTTTAAACAAGAGCCAAGAAATATTAGCAACCGAACCCATTCAAATCCCTCTTAAAGAGATTTCTGTGGAAACATTGGAGAAAATAAGGCGGCTTCAAAAAAGCAGACAACTTAAAACTCCGCTGTTCCTTTTTAAGGAATACGGCAAGTACTATGTAGCACAGATTAAGGAAAAAATATCATTTATTACAACCCAAATTTTTGATGATACTCATCTGTGTAAAAACTGCTGTCACCTTTCAGCGCTTCCAGTTGAGAAAGGCGGATGCCGAAAGGTTTATGATCAGCGTAAAATGCTGGAAAAATATCCTTTTATAGATATTGGATATCAAACATTAGAGTTAAACGCTTCCAGCATGGAAATATTAAGTATCTGCAAATGCGAAAACTATGAAAAGTCACAGCCACGAAATAATGTACCAACAATACTTCAAAAAAAGGATCTTATCAAGTCTCTTCAGGAATCAATTAAAGAATTTAAGTAAAACCATACACACCTAACTATTTAAAGGCACTCTGTAATAAGAGTGCCCTTTTTAATTATACATATAATTTTGTGGATTTACATGGTTTCCATTTATTCTTATTTCGAAGTGTAAGTGTGGTCCTGTTGAATTACCTGTTGAACCGACTGCTGCTATTATATCTCCTGCTTTTACTTCTTGCCCAACTATTACATACATTTTAGATGTATGTGCATACCAAGTTTCTACACCATTCCCATGACTTACTTTTACTAAGTTACCATATGCGCCAGAATATTGTGCACATGTAACTGTTCCATCTGCCACAACAGAAATTGGTGTTCCTGAACTTGTTGCAATATCTAGACCAGTGTGTGTAGAACTTCTTATTCTACTGCTTACACCATATCTTGAAGATATAGTTCCTGTAACAGGCAATTTAGCAAATTTTATGCCTTCCACAACTGCTACAGCATCTTCCATTTCTTTTTCTTCTATTTTTGTAGAAATATTTGATTTTGCAACCTCTACCTCATCTGTTTTGATATCTTCAGGATTTTTAGTAGTTTTTTCAGTAATTGTTAAATCAACATCTTCATCTTTTTCTTTTAATTCATTTACAATAGCTTCTGCTTGTTCTTTTGTATCCACCGAATCTATAACTTCATCTTCTAATGCAATTTCAAAATATTTATATGTTATATCCATATCTTTTTGCATTGCAATTATAATTTCTTGTTCATTTGTTTTTTCTTCTCTCTTTACAAATGTCAATTCATATGATGGTGTTTCTTTTACTTCAACACTATCAACATTTTTAGCTGTATAATTAATTACATTATCTTCTACTTCTTTTTCAAATTCTTCAACATTTTCAATATACCCAACATTTTGGTCACCTAAAGTAACCGCATAAACTGGTTTATATTTTGCAAATAACATTCCACTTACGAAACCAAATGCTATTCCTACCATTCCTAATACTTTAATGCCTTCTTTTGTATAGTATTTAAGTTTCCTTTTTAAAATAAAATTCACTCTCCTTTTAGCAGTTTTTTCCAGACCGCTATTCTTTATTATACACTAAAATAAGGGAAAAATCAAATTCCTTACTCTTTATTATGCCCAAATTTTATAATTTATTCCAAATTATAGTTTTCAAAATTTGTTTTTCCTTATTTTTTCTCTTTCATACTTAATTATTCTTGTATTTTCTTTGTTTTTCATTATTGTAATATTATAATTTTTTTTTGAAATAATATAAACATGTTAATTTATGGGTTCCATATTAAGTTACTAGTTTCTGTAAACTTTACCCATATAATGTTATATTTTGTTTAATACATAGCAAATCATGTCTACAGAATGGTTTGCAGAAATTAGGAGGTAAAATATGGCATTAGATTATGATATTATAGGAAGTAGAATTAAACAAGCTAGAATAGCTAAAAACTTTACTCAAGAAGATTTAGCAGAAAAATTAAATGTTTCTGTTGCATTTTTAAGTAGAGTTGAAAGAGGGAATTCAAAAATCAATTTAAAAAGATTAAATCAAATATGTGGATTTTTAGATGTTTCTGAAAGCTATATGCTAACTGGAGTAGCAAGTAACGAATCTAATTATTTAGACAAAGAATTTGCTGAACTACTTAAACAATGCCCACCAGAAAAACAAAGAATGATTTATGATATTGTAAAAACAATTGTAAAAAGTAAATAAATAACTCTTTAAATTGTAACAAAAATGTAACAAAACATGAAGATATTTACTTTTCAATATTTAGTAAAAATCTAGATAAAATCTGTTGCTATTGCAACAGATTTTTATTATTTTAAATATATAATAATTATGTATTAAAAAATTTAATATTTTTTAGAAAAATACAAATAATAAAAATATTAGCCAAACAATGGTATTTTAATTATTTTTTATAAGAAAGGAAAGTGAAAGATATGGAATACAAGCAATGGCAAGGATTTAAAGGTGGAGAATGGCAGGAAGTAATTAATGTTCGAGATTTTATTCAAAATAACTATACTCCCTATGAAGGTGACTCAAGCTTTTTAGAAGAAGCAACAGAAAAAACTTTAAAATTGTGGGATAAAGTTCTAAAATTATATGAAAAAGAAAAAAATTCTACTGGTGGAGTCCTAGACATAGAAACAAAAATACCTGCTGGAATAGATGCTTTTGAAGCAGGTTATATTGATAAAGATTTAGAAGAAATTGTTGGTTTTCAAACCGATAAACCTTTAAAAAGAGCTATTATGCCTTATGGAGGAATTAGAATTGTTGAGAAAGCAACTGCTGCATGTGGCAAAGTGCTTGACCCTAAAGTTGAAGAAATCTTTCATAAATACAGAAAAACACATAACGAAGGAGTTTTTGACATCTACACACCAGATATCAGAGCAGCTAGAAGTGCACATCTTTTAACTGGTCTTCCAGATGGTTATGGTCGTGGAAGAATTATTGGAGATTACAGAAGAGTCGCATTATATGGTGTTGACTTACTTATAGAAGAAAAAAAATCTGAATTAGAAGCTTTAAATGTTGATAGTTTTTCAGAAGATGTTGTTAGAAACAGAGAAGAAATTGCAGAGCAAATAAAGGCTTTAAATGAATTAAAGGAAATGGCTTCAAAATATGAAATAGATATTTCTCAACCTGCTTCAAATGCTAAAGAAGCTATACAATGGTTATACTTTGGATATTTAGGAACTGTAAAATCTCAGGATGGCGCTGCAATGAGTTTAGGTAGAACATCTTCTTTCTTAGATATCTATATTGAAAGAGATTTACAAAATGGAATTTTAACAGAAAAAGATGCTCAAGAATTGATGGATCACTTTGTAATGAAATTAAGAATGATAAGATTTTTAAGAACACCTGAATATAATGAATTATTCAGCGGAGACCCTATATGGGTAACCGAAAGTATTGGTGGAATGGGTTCTGATGGAAGAACATTGGTTACTAAAAATTCCTTCAGACTTCTACACACATTAGAAACTTTAGGGCCTGCTCCAGAGCCAAACTTAACAGTTTTATGGTCTACAAGACTACCAGAAGGATTTAAAAAATATACTACTGGTCTTTCAATAAAAACATCTTCTATTCAATATGAAAATGATGATGTAATGAGAACCACTTTAGGAGATGACTATGGTATTGCATGCTGTGTTTCTCCTATGAAACTTGGAAAACAAATGCAATTCTTTGGTGCAAGAGCAAACTTAGCCAAAACATTGCTTTACGCAATAAATGGTGGTAGAGATGAACTTTCTGGAAAGCAAATAACGCCTGAATTCTCCCCTATTACTTCTGAATATTTAGACTATGATGAAGTTGTAAAAAAATTAGATGTAATGATGGATTATGTTGCTAAAATTTATATAAAAGCATTAAATGGAATTCACTATATGCATGATAAATATTGCTATGAATCTTTAGCAATGGCTTTACATGATAGAAATGTAATTAGAACAATGGCTTGTGGAATTGCAGGATTATCTGTTGTTGCGGATTCACTTTCTGCAATTAAATATGCAAAGGTAAAAGTTATAAGAGACAAGACAGGTCTAGCAACAGATTTTGAAATTGAAGGAGAATTTCCAAAATATGGAAATGATGATGATAGAGTTGATAGAATTGCTGTTGAAGTTGTAAGAAGTTTTATTAGAAAATTGAGAAAACATCCAACTTACAGAAATTCAAAACAAACCCTTTCAATATTAACAATAACATCAAATGTAGTTTATGGAAAATCAACTGGTAACACACCTGATGGTCGAAAAGCTGGAGAGCCTTTTGGACCAGGTGCAAATCCATTGCATGGTAGAGATAAAAATGGTGCTTTAGCTGTAATGAATACAATTGCAAAACTTCCTTTTGAATCAGCCGAAGATGGTATATCTTATACTTTTTCAATTACACCAAATACTCTTGGAAAAGAGCAAGACCAAAGAGTTTCAAATTTAGTAAGTATGCTAGATGGATTTTTTGCACAAACAGGTCATCATATAAATGTTAATGTATTTGATAGAAGTCTGTTGGAAGATGCTATGAAACATCCTGAAAAGTATCCTCAACTTACTATTCGTGTTTCTGGATATGCTGTTAACTTTACTAAGCTTACTAGGGAACAACAATTGGATGTTATTAATCGTACTATTCATGAAAAAATTTAATTATTTATATATGTAAAATATATTTATTAAATTATAGGAAGGAACAAGTTATGGAAGAAAATTTAGTTGCAAATATACATTCATTCGAGACTTTCGGGACTGTTGATGGTCCCGGAATCCGTTTCATTTTCTTTATGCAAGGTTGTGCCTTAAGGTGCAAATATTGCCACAACAGAGATACATGGAGAAGAAATGGTGGAAAGAAAATTACAGTAGATGAACTCATGGAAAAAATTCTTAAATATAAAAACTACATAACTCCAAGTGGTGGTGTTACTGCATCTGGCGGAGAACCTATGTTACAAGCTCCTTTTTTAATTGAATTATTTAAAAGACTAAAAAAAGAAGGTATTCATACTTGCATAGATACTTCTGGAATGTTCCCTATTACTGATGAAATTAAAGAATTACTTACTTTAACAGATTTAGTTTTATTAGATATTAAACATATTGACGATAAAAAGTGCAGAGATTTAGTTGGTGTTTCTAATAAGTTAGAATTAGAATTTGCAAAATATTTATCAGAAAATGGAAATAAAATGTGGATTAGGCAAGTACTTGTTCCTGGTTATACAGATGATGAACAAGATTTATTAAAATTAAAAGATTTTCTTTCAACACTTAAAACTATTGAAAAAATTGAGTTTCTTCCATATCATAACATGGGAAAATATAAGTGGAGTGACTTAGGAGTTGAGTATGAATTAGAAAATGTAAAACCTGCTACACAAGAAGATGTAGATAGAGCCAAAAAAATCTTAGGAATTTAAGAAAAAGTCGCAAGTTTCCTTTGTGGAGCACTTGCGACTTTTTAATTTGAATTTTGGGACACTCTTAAAAAACCTGGTTTTTTAAGAGTGTCCCAAAATTCATTCTCCAAAAGTCTCACTAATTTTTTTAATTCACTCTTATTTCAATCATTTTATCTTTTAATTCTTTTTCAATATTTTGTAATTCAACTTCTGCTTCTTGACGTTGTCTTCTTCCATTTTCATGGATTTCGATTACTTTATCAAGTGTTTCGATAATATCTTGGTTAGTTTTCTTTAATGTTTCAATATCAACAATTGCTCTTTCAGATTCTTGAGCAACTTCAATTGAACCTTGTTTTAATAATTCACTGTTTTTCTTAAGCATATCGTTTGTTAAGTTTGTAACAGCTTGTTGTGCTCCTAAAGCTTGTTTTGCATTGTTTATACCTAAAGCTAATACAATTTGATTTTTCCATAAAGGTATTGTATTTGTTAAAGATCCTTGAATTTTTTCAACTAATTGAGCATCATTGTTTTGTAATAATCTAATTTGTGGAGCCATTTGAATAGCTATAATTCTTGTTGTTTTTAAGTCATATATTTTCTTCTCAAATCTGTTAATAGTATTTTCCATATCATTAACTTTTTGAGCATCTAATTGTTCTCCACTTTCTTGTGCTTTTTTTCTAAGTTCTGGTAAAACTACGTTTCTTAATTCTTCAAGTTTTTTATCACCGGCAATTATATATAAAGATAATTCTTTAAAGTATTCTAAATTCTTTTCATACATAGTATCATAAATTGTAATGTCTTTTAACATTTGGAGTTTATGATTTTCTAGTTGTTTTTCAATACCATCAATATTTGTTTCAATTTTGCTATATTTTGCAGTCCATGTATCTAAATCCTTCTTTACACTATGAAAAAATTTGGCTAATCCTGTTCTTGGTGCTCCAATATCTGCATCAAAATTTTTAATTTGACCTACTAAATCTGCTAATAAATCTCCTACTTCTCCTGCATTTTTTGTTTTAACTCCATCTAAAACACTATCTGAAAATTGAGATATTTTTGTTTGAGCTTTTGCTCCATATTGTAATACTTGTGTTGCATCATTTACATCAATTTTTTTGTTGAATTCGTCAATTGCATCTTTTTCTGCTTGAGTTAATAAATCATAATTTAATGATTCTTCAATTTTTTCATTAGATACATTTTCTTTTTTAATTTCAACTTCATCAACAATTGATTTCATTGTTGGTTCTTTCATTTCTTCCTTGGCTACGTTTACTTGAATTTCTTCCATTTTCTTTTTTCCTCCCTTTTACTTAGTTATTCTTTAAGTAATCAATTAATTTGTTGTATATGTCCATTTTAAGACCTGAAACTGTACTTGTTACGCTTTGTGGTACGCCAATACCAAATTTTGAAACATCATAACTTCCACCTGTAATACCAGTTCTAAAACCATATCTTTCCCAAGCAATTTTTTGAATTTCTGGGTCATCAAATGCTTTGTAGAATTTGTTACCATTTTCTGTGAAAGATGCTATACAGTGTGAGTTCCAGATTGTTGGTGCTGGATATAACACTCTAATATTGTTTTTTACTTGTTCAAAACCATCTGGATTTGAATTAGCAAAATCTATTATAGATTTTTCATAATCAACAATCATTGGTTCTCCGCCCATACCTGTTTTTAGGTATCTCTCAAATAGGTCTGCTGGTGTATTGTTCATATAACCTGATTTTACATAGAAATCTTTTAATTTGGGTAAATTTGTATTAACACTTGCATCATTTACTTGGCTCTCACATAAAATTGAAAGTAATAAACCATAATATGTTGCACCTGGTGAAGATGTAACTGGGTCTGTTGATGCTATATTTATATTTCCATATAATTTATTTAATCCTATATCTGACCACTTTTTACCTTCCAAAATATATTGCATCAATTTTTGCATATCTGTAATATAGTAAACTCCATCTTGTTCTGTTACTATTTTCTCTTTAACTAATGCATCTACTACTTCTCCCCAACTATAAATAACAATTGGAGTGTTTAAAGTCAAACCACCTTGAAGAACTTGGTATCTATCAGCTTCCCCGTTTGCTTTGTTTGGAGCTAATTTATAATAATCATAAAATCTTTGGTCAGATGAAAACATTACATCATATTTTGTTCCATCTTCTCTAACTAATGGATTTACAATTAATTTCCCATTACTCCAAGAATCGTAAACAACATTTAATTTGTACTTCTCTCTCATTATTTTAACAACATCTTCATCTGCAAGGAAGTCCTCTTTTCCGCCACCTGTTGCAACATAAACTGTTGTTAAATCTGCATCTGAAGTTCCACTATTTTCATTTTCTTTAGCATTGTTTAATAGTTTTATTCCAACTATTGCTAAAATTAAAACAATGAAAATTACAATTCCTATAATTTGTTTCTTTTTCAACTTATTTTTCCTCCTTCTTAAAATCGTTTGTAGAATCATAACCATCAGCTTTTAGCATAGTTTCAAACACTTTCATTTCAGCATCTGTATCTACCATATCTGTTTGATATAAATTTGAAAGCTGATTTTTGAAAGCATTGTTTATTTTCTCTACCATGCTTTCTGTTTGGTCCATAAATTTTTTACCCTCTTCACTTGATAGCCTTTGATTTTCTATTTCATCATATTTTCTTAAAATATTTAAAGTAACTGGCAAATAGTAATCAAAGAAATTACTCATCTTTTTGAATTTTTCAGGCTTTTTCTCAATTGTTTTTATCATTTTACTTACTGTTTCGCCAATTTCTCTTATATTATTTCTAAGTTCTTGGCTATCAACTTTTGATTCCATTTCAATAATTTGTTTATTCTTGTTTTTAGCTTCATTTAAAACATCATACATACTTTTATTCTGTTCATTTATTTCTTCCTTGTTTTTATTGTGTAACAATAATTCTCCTGCGCCATAGGCACATGCTCCTATAGCTAGAGATGGAAGAATTCCAGCTGACAAAGCTAGATATGGAACTGCAAAAAATGTGCCTCCGAATTATTGCAGATATTATTGAAGAATTTTTCATCCTATTTTCTCCTCTAATCATTCTCTATTTTATAATTTTGAAAGAATTGTGCTTTATTATTTCGAAATTTAGTTATAGCCTCTTACTTCTTTAAACGCCTTAACTAAATCAGTTTTTCCATTAAACACCTTACCATTTGACATGTTAGAAATTTCTTTTAATTGTGATTCCATTGCTTCTCCAAACATTATTGAATAAACAGGAATTGGTTTATTTACTATTCGATAAGTCTTATTTAAAATATCAAAGTTTCCCACATTTCCTTGTCCATCTGTCATTAAAACAACGGAAACATTATATTTGTTCATATCTTCATTTTTCAAAAGTTGAACAGCCTCTTGACATGCCAGGTGAAGTGCTGTTGTTCCTGTTGCTTTATAACTATTTATTTTTTCTAATAGTTCTGTAGTTTGAGTTCCATTTGCAGTTGACCATGTTTCCCCAACTTTTCCATTAAATGGTATTACATCAATTTTATCACCCTCTGCAAATTGAATAAAATCGTTTGTTGCTTTATCTGTTAAAATGTAGTCCATTGCTGATTTTAGTTGTTTTTCTCCTTCTCCTGCCATACTTCCTGAGTAGTCTAAACAAAATACAACATGCACGGGTTTTCTTAACTCTGTTTGATATAGATTTAATGCTAATTTTATAACTTCTGTACTTGGGTATTTTATTGGTGAAATATATTTACTTGTATCTATTCCCCAATCAGGATTAAAAATTGATTTATCTACATTTTCGTTTGTTCCACCATACCAAGTTCTCTTTCCCTTTTGTTGTAATAACTTTTGACCTTCATTACTTAAAATATAAGATTGAATATCTTCAAAAATTTCCTTCTTAGCACTATTTTTGTTATCAATATAGGCAAATGGGCTATCTGAAACAGAAACACCATCAACTGGGTAAATTGCATATAATGTTTCTTTTCCATCTGCTTGAAGTTTTTGGTTGATATCTATTATTGAAGATTCATATGCAACAACAGCTTCATAATTTCCATTTAAGAATAATTTCTCTAAAAATTCTTCATCTCCTGAGGATCTTTCCATTCCTGAGAATAAAGCTTTTAAATTATTTTTTAACTCTGCATTTTCAAGGTGTTCTTTTGTCAGAACTTCTGGATTTCCTGCTAAAGTTGAAAGCATTCCCAAATATGCTGAAGCACCACTATTTGTTACTGTTGGATTTGACATGCTAAATTTTAGTTTTCCATCTTGTATTGCCTTTACAATATCTTTTGTATATACTGTTTTTCCAATAAATCCAAGTTCTTCAGCTTTTGATTTTTTTATTCCAAAAATTACTGGGCTTATATTTGTGCATTTAGAATTTGTCATTTTAACTGAACTATCTAGCATATAACCCCAAATTGAATTTGAAAGCCACACTGCATCATACTTTTCGCCTTTGTTTAGTTTTTGCATTATTTCTAAAGAACCCGCATATTCAAATTCAAAATTTTCAACATCATAGCCTTTTTTTCTAATATAATTTCTAATTACTTCTTCTAATGCTTTATTTTCCTGGCTTGCAATAATTTTAAAAGTCCCATCATCTTCTACTGTCTGGGCTTTTTGTTCATTTTTATTGGCCGTTTCATTTTTCTTATTATCAGAGCCAAACAATGTCACACAAAGTAGTATAAAAATCGCAATTGTAACTAATAGGCCAGTTGGCAATGTTTTTTTATTTTCGCTCAATTTCATTCTCCTCTCTTTTGTTTGTAAAATTCCTTATATATTATATATTTTTTTTCGAATTTTAGCAATAGTTAAACAAGAAAAAGAAAGGAATTAGAGGACACCCTTGAATTTGGGGACACTCTTAAAAATCAAGTTTTTCAAAAAACTTGATTTTTAAGAGTGTCCCCAAATTCAAGGGTGTCCCCAGATTGTTCATCCTTTTCTTTTTAATCAAAATATTTACTTATTTCTTCTAACCCATCAAAGCTACATTGTCTGAAAATATCATAAACAACTATTGCAACTGAGTTTGAAAGATTTAGTGAACGCAATGTTGGTCTCATTGGAATCCTTATTGTTTTATCTATGTATTTTAAAAGGACGTCTTCTGGTAATCCTTTTGTTTCTTTTCCAAATAACACAAATATTTCGTCCATTTTAGAATAATCCGGCTCAGAATAAACATGTTTTCCTTTTGTTGTTACGAAAAACATGTTATTATCTTCTGGCTTATATTTTTCTAAGAATTTCTCGAATGATATATGTTCTTCTATTTCTAACTTATCCCAATAATCTAATCCTGCTCTTTTAACTTGCTTTTCTGATATGCTAAATCCAAGCGGATGAACTAAGTGTAATTTTCCTCCTGTTGCCGCACATGTTCTTGCAATATTTCCTGTATTTTGTGGTATTTCTGGTTCTACTAACACGACATTTAATTTCATTTCTTATCTTCCTTTTCAAAAAATTTCTTAATTATATTATCACAGGAAAAATATTTTTTCAATATTTTGTAAAAACATACATAAAATCTATTGACTTTCATATGATCAATTTTTTTACAAATCCACAAACACTTCATTTTCTTTAAATACAACTATCCCTGGTTGTGGAGTTTGTTTTTGAACTAATGCTGTTGATTTATCTAATTCTTCTGGTTCATTATTTATTTTTAATTTTAAACCATTTTCTTTTAGTATTTTTTCTGCTTCTTGTATTGTTAATCCTGTTATTTCAGGTATTGTAACTTCTTCTTTTACTTCAACTTCATCTTGATTACCTTGATTTACTTCTAAATATGGCAATATCTCACTAAATATTTGGCCTCCAACTGGTGCTGCAACTCCACCTCCTTGGTGTCCTCCTTCCCCTGTTGGATTATATAGTGTAACTAAAACTACAACTTGTGGATCATCTATTGGTGCCACTCCACAAAATGATGTTACGTATTTTCCTGTATTTACGCCATCTTCTGAAGTTCCTGTTTTTCCTCCAATCCTATAACCTGCAACCTTTGCATTTTTGCCTGTTCCCTCTGCTACAACTGATTCCATCATGCTTAAAACTTTTTCTGATGTTTCCTTTGAAATTACTTCTCCTGTTGTCTCTACTGGCATGTTTTGAACTTCCCCTGTTTGACTATTTATTATTTGCTTTACTACTCTCGGTTTTATTTTTGTTCCACCATTTGCAATTGAAGATACCGCTGTAACTAACTGAATTGGTGTTATTTCAAATCTTTGCCCAAAGCTAATTGTAGCAAGCTCTACTGGCCCAGCTTTTTCTTTTGCTAAAAATATTCCTTTTGCTTCTCCTGGCAAGTTTATTCCTGTTTTGTCTAACAATCCAAATTTTTCCAAATACCCATAATACTTTTCAACTCCTAATTTTTGACCTAATCCTATAAAAACAGGATTGCATGAGTTCATTAGTGCTTGCCTTAAACTTTCTGCGCCATGTGGTCTGTAATATCTCCAACATTTGATCCTTACTCCTGCCACAACAATTCCACCAGTACAGCTAAATTCTCCCGCTCTATCCGTATCTGTTATTCCTTCTTCTAAGGATGCTGATGCTGTAATCAATTTAAAAACAGAACCTGGTTCATATGTATCTGCAATTGCTTTATTTCTCCAAACTGCTTGTAAATTTTTTGTTTTTTCTGATTGTTCCATTGTATCCCAGGTGCTCTTTAATTCATCTGTATATGGAGCATATGGTTCGTTTAAATTATAACTAGGATATGTAGCCATTGCCAACAAATCCCCAGTTTTGGGATTCATTATAACTATGTTTCCACCATCTGTGCACACATTGTCAATACATGCTTCTTTTAAATATTTTTCTGCTATTGATTGAATTGTTGCATCTATTGATAACACAATATCATCCCCATTTATAGCTGGTGTATAGCTTTCTCCTTCTGTTCCAATTTCTCCACCTTTAGCATCTGCATGTCTTTTTATTGCACCTTTATTTCCTTTCAAAACTTTGTCATATTGTGCTTCTATTCCATCCAAACCCTGATTATCGCTTCCACAAAATCCTATAAATTGAGATGCTAAATTGCCGCATGGGTAGTATCTTTTTGTATCTTCATCTATGTTTATTCCTTTATCTATACCATTTTCCTGCATCCAGATTCTTAATTTATCTGTTTTTTCTTTATCTACTCTTTTTGCAATTATTTCTATTGAAATTCTTTTATTTACTTTTTTCAAAATTGTTTCATAATTTAGTTCAAAAATATCTGATAATGCCCTTGCAACTTTTTCTTTATCTTGTTTTGCAATATTTACAGGATTTACGGTAACAGTTTCAACTGTACTACTAACAGCTAAAATTGTTTTTCCTGTTGCATCATAAATCGTCCCTCTTTTAGGATTAATATATCTATCTAAGGTTTGCTGTTCATAAGCTAAGAGTCTTAAATTACTGCCTTGAACAAATTGGATAAACCCTATTCTTCCAATTAAAAGAGTTAAAATTATAAATACTATAAATAGCGAGTTCCTCATTTTCTTTTTACTAGAAAGTTTTACTGGTTCCATAAAAACACCTCTAGTAATTTTATTAACCAGTAAAAAGCAATATGCATGATAAAAACCTTGATTTTTAAGAGTGTCCCAAAAAGTTTCCAAATAGTCTTCAAAAAAAACACCTAAAAATTCTGCGAATTTTTAAGTGTTTTAATTTCCAAATAATGAACTAAAGAATTGCTCTAGCCATCCTTTTTCTTCCTCTTCTTCAATTACTACTTTCTCTGAAGGAGATTCTACATAGTCTTTTTTAGGAAGATTTATATAAACTGTTTGCTTATTTGTAAGTTTTCTCATCCCTAATTTTTCTTTTGCTTGTTGCTCTATGTAGTTTGAATTTAGATTATTTTCGATATTTACTTTTGTTTGTTCATTTTCTTTTTGAAGTGATGATATTTGTCTTTTTAATGATTGAACTTTGTTGAATTTTTCGTTTATTTGAGAGTTTCTATAACTTATGGTTAAAAGCAATGCAAATATTCCAACTATATATATAGCCAATTTTAATTGTTTCTTTTTTTCTGCACCAGAAACTTTATTTTTTTGTTTTCTTACTTCTAAAACTCGTAAATCTGGTTTCTTTTTTGGCCTATATGATGGCTGTAATTTTCTTGGGCTTGTTTCATATTGATAACTTGCTCTTGTCATAAGTTTTTCACCTCCTCTTCATCTTTCATCTTTTGTCAAAATTTATAAATTTTGTTACAAAAGATAGATACAATTTTAACATCAAAGAAAAATTGTATTCATATCTTTACAATTTCTCAAAAATTCTAAGCTTTGCACTTTTTGATCTTGAATTTTCTTCTTGTTCTTCCTTTGTAGCTATAATTGGTTTTCTAGTTATAATATTTCCTATTTTTTTTGCACCACACACACAATATGGTAAATCACTTGGACAAGTGCATTTTCCATTTGCTTGTGTATAGGCATTTTTTACTGCTCTATCTTCTAAAGAGTGGAATGTTATTATACATAGCCTTCCTCCACTTTTTAGAACATCTATGCAATCCTTTACTGTATTATATAAAGGTTTTATTTCATCATTAACTTCTATTCTAATTGCTTGAAATGTCCTTTTGGCAGGATGTCCATCTTTTTTTGCAAACGCTGGAATTGATTTGTCTATAATATCTACCAATTCTTTTGTTGTTTCAATTTCTTTGTTTTTTCGATAAATACAGATATTTTTCGCAATTTGCCTTGAGAATCTTTCCTCGCCATATTCATAAATTAAATTGGCCAAGTCCTCTTCTTTGTAGTTGTTTACTACATATTTTGCATCAAGTTCTTGAGTTTTATCCATTCTCATATCTAAGCTGTTTTCGCCTAAATAACTGAATCCCCTATTCCTTTCATCTAATTGATATGATGAAACTCCAAGGTCTAATAAAATCCCATCAACTTTTTCTATTTTTAATTCTTCTAAAATTTGTTTAATGTTATCATGATTGCCATGTATATATGTTACATTTGAAAAATCTTTTAATTTTTCTTTAGCAGCTTTTAGAGCTTCTTCATCTCTATCTATGCCAATTAGTTTTCCATTTTGGTTCAACTTTTTAGCAATTTCACTGCTATGCCCAGCACCACCAAGTGTGCCATCCACATATATTCCATCTGGTTTAATATTCAAACCTTCTATACATTCATTTAACATTACTGGCAAATGTTTAAATTCCAATTTTACACCTCTTGCTATTAAAAGTTTTACAACGCTGGCAAAAAGTATAGGTTAATTTTTCCTATACTTTTTACCAAGCTGTTGTTATATCTTATGTATTTTATTATTCTTTGGTTGGACTTTTCTTTCGCAAGATTAGTCTTTTGCAATCCTAAATAATTCTTATGTTTAATAATCTTTTGAATTATTTATCTTTTGCTTACACATAATTAAACTTTAGTTTTTATCTTTTGTATTTTTTATTGTTTTCTTATGTGCGTTTATCTTTTGTATTTTTATCTTTTGTATTTTTATCTTTTGTATTTTTGTCTTTTGTGTTTTGGTATCTGTTTTTTTATTTTTCCACATTTGTAGAAAACTCCCCCAGATATTCTTATGTGTTATATAAACTTTTTCAAGTTATATACCAAGCATTGTCATGTTTTCAGCGATTTCATCAACTGAAATATTTTCATCACACTTTTGCCATGTTTCTTTATCCCAAATTTCAAGTCTTGTTCCAACACCAATTATAACAGCTTCTTTTTCAAGTTTTGCTGCTGTTCTTAGATTTCCTGGTATTAGGAATCTTCCTTGCTTGTCTATTTCACATTCTGTTGCGCCAGATAAGAAAAATCTTACAAAATTTCTTGCATTCCTATCTGAAAGTGGAAGTGTTTTTAATTTGGCTTCAAAGTTTTCCCATTCATTTTGTGAAAAAGCAAATAAACATCCATCTAAACCTTTGGTTACAATGAACTTTTCTCCTATGTCTTGTCTTAGTTTTGCTGGCATAATTAATCTGCCTTTAGCATCTAAAGAGTGCTCATATTCCCCAATTAGCAATGTTTTTTCGCCTCCTTCACTTTCATACCACTTTGCACCACTTTGCTCCACTTTTCTAAAATTTTAATATAACTTTTTATATTTTGCAATACTTTTTTGAAAATTTTTTTAATTTTTTAAAAAAATTTTTTTATCCACATTTTTTCCACACATTGTCCACATTTTTTTATTTTTAAATTCGCAGTATTCGTTTTACCATTTTTAGTCTTTTTCATTATAAGTTCGTGTCAATTTTTTTATATACTTGTTATACTTTAACTAGAAATATATATTTTATAATCTAATAAAAAGAAAGGAATGTTATTTGTTATGACAAAAAATGAACAAATTTACAGAAAAAGTATTGGAGATAGAATAAAACTTGCTCGTTCACAAACAGATTATACTCAAGAAGACCTTGCTGAGAAATTGCAATTATCTTCTAGGTATATTAGCCAATTAGAAAGAGGAATTGCATTCGGTAGCGCCACAACAATTGTTAATATTTGTAAAGCATTAAATATCAGTTCTGATTTCTTATTTAGCGATATTATAATAATGAAGCTCCAACATTTAATAAAATGGTTAAAGAAAACTTTTTAGAAGATTACCTTGCACTTGACGAATATAATAAAGAAGTTATTCATGCATTGGCTAAACAATTAGTTAAAATGCAAAAAGATGATAAAAAGAAAATAAGTTAAAATTTAAAAAACAATTTGGGGACACCCTTGAATTTGGGGACACTCTTAAAAATCAAGTTTTTTGGAAAACCTTGATTTTTAAGAGTGTCCCCAAATTCAAGGGTGTCCCCAGATTGTTCATTTTTCTTTTTAATTTATCGTAGTATTTGTTGCACCAGTTCCTACCACATCTTCTTGCAATGCTCGCCAAGTGTTGCAACCTACTATTCCATCTGGTGCTAACCCTTTTCTTCTTTGATATGCTGATACTGCATTTTGTGTTGCTTGCCCAAATATTCCATCTAAACCACCTGTTGTAAATCCTAATGTGTTTAAATCATCTTGTGCTATACAGACATAGTTGCTTATGCTTCCTCTTTTTAATTGTGGATATCCCCCTGTTAGACATGCAGAAGTTCCAAATCTTTTGTCAAAATGCACCCATGTTGGTGTAATGCTTAAAGGTTCTACGTAGGACCAAATACCTGAATTTCTTGCTGAATTCCATAATCTATTTCTTTGTGTTTGAGTTAGTGTTTGCCCAACATCAAATGCAACTCCAGCATAATGCTGTGACTACGTATATACAGTTGATTCATTTGTTTTTTTGTGCGAAAGATAATTCTTCTAATCATTTTTCGCACATATTATTTTTTCTATGTCAATTTTCAATTCAAATTTTACAGATTTATCGTGATAAATAAGAATTTTATCAATCAATATACTTAATATTGCTTTGTCTGGTTCATCTTTTTCTATAATTTGATTAAAATAATCTATTGTTTGTTTCAATTTTTCTTGTTTAATTTCTAATTCTTCGTTTTCTAATTCTGTCAATTTTCTTTTGTAGCTTTCTATTTCTTTATACTTTTCTTTTTCTAATTCCTTATATGTATTTTCTATAAATTCTCTTTTACTTTCCTCTGAATTAGAAATTTCTTTTATTTTCTGAGAAATTAAAACTTTATATTCCGCTTCTAAATCTTTTAAAGTTTGCTTCACTTCATCTAAATATTTCTTTTTATTAGTTTTATATTCTTCTAGTTTCAAACTATTTATTTCTTCTAAATAAGAATCTCTTAGTTCTATTAAAAAATTTTTTAGATGAGCAGTCAATACATCTTCTCTTACATTATGGCATACACATCTTGAAGTTCCATATTTTCTATAACTTACGCATTCATATAGTTTTTTAGGAATATAGTCTTCTCTTAAACTTCGAACTCTTGCAACTCCTGTAACACTTCCGTCCACATTCTCCACATTTTAAAAATCCGCCAAATATGTAAGCTCTTTTCTTTTTAGTATACATACTAGAATTTTTTACTCTTTTTTGCATCAGCTCTTGTACTCTTTCAAATTGATCTTTTGAAATAATTGCCTCATGATGATTTTCGAAAACATATTGATTTTCTCTTTTTACTTTTTTGCCCTGCTTATGAATATCTTTTCTTTCTGTTTTATGAGTTATAAGAGTTCCTATGTAAATTTCATCTTTTAAAATTCTTTTTATCATATAAATATCCCATAATTTCTTAATAGGCTTCTTGTAACCTTTTCCTTTTTTAGCTAAATCTCTTTCAATTACTTGTGATGGTGTTAAAAAATCATATTCATAGTTTAATTTATAGCAAATCTTTCTCATTCCTAAACCTTGCTCATATAAATCAAATATAGTAGTTATAGTATCTCTTATACTTTCATCAACAACAAGCTCACCTTTTTTAGCTGTTTTCAAATATCCGAAATTTTGAACCTTGGAGCAATATTCCTTTTTCTAATTGCTTGTGCATTCCTACTTTAACTTTTTTAGAAACTTCTTTTACATATCTTTCATTAAACCAAGTTGAAAGACCTAGTAAATCATCATCTCCCTCTAATAAATTAAATTCTCCAAAAGTATCTTTAGTAAGTATTAGATTTACATTTTTTTCTTTTAGCTCATCTATAAAAGTAAGAGTTCTGCTACCTTTACGTCCAATTCTTGATAAATCTTTTGCTAGAATTATATCAATTTTTCCTTCATCAATATCGCGTAACATATTGCTAAATTCAGGGCGTTCGTCATTTGAGATATATCCGAGATACATTATCATCAATGTAATATTTTGATATCTCCCAACCTTGAGAATCAGCATACTCCTTTGCTAGCTCTACTTGTGCATCTATACTACTATATCTACTTTTGTTATCATCTTTACTTAATCTACAGTAACATACAACTTTCAATATATCTATCCTTTCCTAGAAGATAAATATATTAGTGTTTTTAGATTAGTAATATTTTATCTTCTTTTCACCTATAATTCAATCCATTAGAGCTATTCTTTTCATAATTTAATATTTCTTTTATTGTTTTAATCGTATCATTTGTTCCACTTGCGAATATTGCAACATTAGAATTCTTCTTTATCATCTCAACCTCTTTTAAAATTGCAGGATTGTTGAGCTCTCCAACATTCAAATAAACTTGTATAAATTCATCATTTTCAATATAAAATCTTTTTACTTTCATTCTTATAAACATTCCTCTTTAAGGTACATATCAGGTTGAAATAGAATTAAATTTTTACAAGGCAAAATCTTGTGCAAAAAGCGGAGCATACTTTCTGTATGTGAGCATTTTTAAGCAAAATTTTAACGCAGTCAAAATTGTAATTATATTTCAACCTTAATAACATACCTTTTCTTTTGTAATGTATATTAAAAAATTTTCCATAAATACCTGTTATAATTGATTTTTATATGATGAATTTAATGTCTTTAAAATATACTCTTTTATTTGTTTTTTAGGTATTCCTGCAAAATATTTATCTACTTCATATTCGTTAAATACAACTTTTAAATTTTTCTCTTTTCCATACTTTCTAATTACTGATTCATTGAGATTAAATATTTTATCTGTCTTTTGACACAATAAATATTCATCCTTTATCTTTTTAGCAACACCTGCTGTTATTTCACATCTAAACTTTTTAATTAAGTAACATATATTTTTCTGAATATTCTTATCAAAATAACTAATATGTTCTGCTGATACTACCGCAAGTTTTTTATTGTCTACTAACTCTTGCAACTCTGGTATTAAATAATTTAATCTTAGATATTTTTGAAATGTTCCATTTGCTATTTTCTTATCCTCGCAAATTTTCTTTCTATCATGGTTATATATTTCATAATATTCCATATATTTTTTCGCTAATACCATAGGTGTATCATTTGATACATTGGTTGTATTTGCAGGTACATCTATTGTATTTTCTATTACACTTGGTGTATTAAGAAATTCATCTAACACTTGCTCTTTACTTATATATAAAGCCTCTAACAATTCATCTGTTGTTATAAATTCTTTGTCTGCCAGTTGCAATACCTTAATAATAGGCATGCCTTCCTTAATCCTTTCATTTGCTTTTATTATCTCTTGCTTCCTATAGTGGTTCATAAGAACTTCATTTGACTTATCAATATACATACTACATTACCTCCATAAAATAAAATTTTCAAAAAAGCAAGAAAAAAAGAGCTAGATTTCTCTAACTCAAATTCCCTTGCTTTCAATTTTTCATATTGAAATAATATCACCATGGTTTTGATACGTCAATGAACGATTTTTGAAACAATTTTGAATTTTTTCTAAATTCTTTTTCCAAAATATGTATTTTATTCTAATACTCTTATTGTATTTCTCGATACTCCTAGTGTATTTAATATAGTATCTTTCATTCATTTTATCTTCTATGCTTCAGTTTTATCAAGTGTTTTACCACTTTTCTAACATTCTGCATTTTCTCTTCACTTTTAAAAATATTAAGAGCTCTAGAAAGCTTGTCTTTCTATGTGTTTATGTGATGCACACTGCATCACTATCCTGCCGTTAGTATCTAATGTACAGGAAATAAAACTGTTATATTTAATGCCTTATAACTTTGCACTACCTCTACCTATTTAATAAACATTTCATCTTTCTCAAATTATTGTCATCTAAATAAAACTTTATCCATTACAATATTTACAAATAATTTTCCTAAAATTTGAACAATATGGAATTGGAATAAATATATTTTCGTTGAGTCTCAACATGATATCATCTAGTTCAACTAATATCCCCATCATGTCTATTAATTTCTCATCAACACTTGTATCCATCTTTTTATATTCTGATAGTATTGCTTGAAAATCATTATCATTATTACAAATTTCCATCTTTATAAATGCAAAATCAAGTTCTTTTATGGCATACTTGGCTCCTCCTGGATCTACAATTCCAGAAAGTTTATCGTCATCTATCAAAATATTTTCAGGATTCAAATCATACCAAATTAATTGTGGTTTAATATTCTTTAATCTCGTAACATATTCCCTTAAATGTTCTTCCTTTTCTTTAATACTACTAAAATCCTCTGCTGATATATACTTTTCTAATATAGGCTGTACCCTTTCAATTTCGTTTTCAACAAATTCAAGCAGAGAGCTTTGTCCTATACAGCCATTGTCCGTTATCCAACCAAAACAGTCGCTATCTTTTATCGAATGTATTTTATATAATGTTTCCGAAAATTCTTTAGCAATCTTTGAAAGCGGAAAATCTTTTTTATTATTTCTTACCTTGCTTAAGCTCTCACCATTCTTTAGCTCTGTATATAATACAGACTTATTATTCAAATTACTATATTTATAACATTTCGGTATAAACCTCGAATAATTATTTTCTTGTATTTTTTTTAGGATATCATATTTCTTTTTAGCCTGGTAATATGCACTATCCTTATATTCTTGATACACAAAGACATTTTTATTTTCTTCTACAATATATGTTTTACATCTTAATCCACTCGTTATCTCTCTTCGTATATTCATTATTACACCTCTGTTCCTTTACCATTGTTTTCACCTACCAAAATATCGTTTATTTTATTTCTCTTTATTTTTCCGGTACCCGTAGTTGGTAGTTTATCCACTACTTTTACATCGTTGATAACAAAAGATTTCAAATTTAAATTTATGTAGTCATATAGGTCTTGAATAGAACGCCCATCTTTTAGCTCTGCAATAATATCAAAGAATGGAAAATTTCCAATTTCATTTTTATTTGTTTTAACATGTACTCTCTTTATTCCTTCATATCGGTATAACTTATTTTCTAGGTCTCTAAATTGAGAATCATTATCACCTAACATTTGTAAATCTGTGAATCTACCAGCAAAAAAATAAAAACCATCATCATCTCGTTTGGCAACATCATTTGTATTAAACCAACCATCTGTCGTTAAATTAGGCGTATCTATTAGATTGATTCCAACATATCCTTTAAATACCATTGGTCCCTTAATCCATAATAACCCCCACGTGTTATTTGGCAATTCGTTTCCATTTAAATCTAGTATCTTACATTTTGTATCTGACACACATTTTCCTAAACTACCAACCTTACGTTCTGATGCCGAGTAATTAAAATGTGTTAGTGATGTTGTCTCGGTTAATCCATATCCTTCTGTAATGATAGCTCCTGTAATTTTTTCAAATCTTTTTATGCACTCTATCGGTAGTGAATCTCCTCCACAATCACAAACTTTTAAATTATCTAATTTATGCAGATTTTCTACATTATTGATTATATCAATATACATATATGGGGAACCCGGAAAAATTTGTGGTTTAAGGACTTCATTTATTTTTAAAAATAATTTTAGATTCCATTCTTTCATTATAACAATGCTAGAACCTACTACTATTGAACTAGTTAAACATGCAAACATTGCATAATTATGCCATAATGGCAATACCGTTATACATTTATAATTATTTTGCATTTTATAAACCTTTGCATATTCCTCTGACACAAACGAAACATTTTTATAGGTTATTTCCACTGGTTTTGAGAACTTTCCACTCGTTCCACTTGTATAAGAAATCAACATAACTTCTTCTAATGAAGGTTGTATTCTTTCCAATTCATAAATTTCAGAATATTTTTCCAAATCGATCTTATCATAGCTTATTACATCTTTTATACTGCTTTTACTTAAAATATCTTCGAAACAATTCTCGGTTATAATCAGATCTAGTTCATTTATTTCTATTATATGATTTAATTCATCTAACGATACCTTTGTATTTATACCTACAACTATTTTATTATTTAAAATTACGCTATAAAATGCATTTACAAATCCTAAGCTATTATTCATTAGGATGCCTATTTTTTTACTATAATTCTCTTTTTTGTTCCTTTCAGATAGATAATTAGAAAATCTTACTACATCCTTACTTTTCAATTTATTCACAATTAATTTATCATTTGATAATTCTGCATATTCCGATAATACTAAATTTTTATTTTCAATGTTTTTATACATATAATTAACAATATTATTCATTTTATACCTCCATATCAAAAACCTTTTCAAATCTCCAATATACTAAAATTGTCCATAATTCAATATCTTTAAAGCTGTTTATATCATTTATTTTTTCATTATCGATTATTTTCTTAATTATATTTGATTCCTTTATTTCATTCCAGTTTGCACTACATATCTTTTTTATTTTTCCGTTGTACACTGAAGGTGGTTCAGGAAAAGGATACTTTTCTCTTTCAATTATTTCCTTATTAATCTTTCCTTCAGCAAATTTTCTAACTATATATTTTTCCCTATTATCATACAATTTTATATTACTACTTGCTTTATATGCTAATTCAACGATACGGTGATTATCTACAAAAGGTACTCTACTTTCTACACTATTTGCCATTGCAATTTTATCTTCTTGCATTAATAAATCATGTAATATAGTCTTTAACGATAAGTCTGCATATGAATTTAACAAATCATTTTTGTTTAATTGTAGATTTTTTTTCAAATAATTTAACATTGCCTTTTTTATTATAGACTTCATTTCAGAATTAATATTATCTTTAAAAATCATATTGCGTAAATAATAATCATTTAATAAACCATCATAACTAATGCTTTTATCTAAATACTGAAATATTTTCCACACATAAACATACCCTAACCATACTTCATCAGAACCTTGTCCACTTACTACAACAGTATAACCATCAGCCTTTGCAGCTTTATAATTAAAATACATAGGTATATATACTTTATCTATTAATATTTCTTCAACAAAATATGTAACCTTATCTATGTTATCTAAATTATACATATCTTCTGTTATCAATATATTATGCTGTTCAAATCCCTCATCTTCTTTTAGTTTGTTTGCATAATTTAAATCTAAATCATTATCATAATCATAATGTATAGTATATGTGTTTAGTTTACTATCCATATTATCATTTAAAAGCTTACACACTAGACTACTGTCTATTCCTCCTGATAAAAATGCTGCTATAGGTACCTTAGATATTTGCTTTTTTTTCACTGAGTCAATAAATTCTTTAGAAAAATCATTTATTAATTTTTGCGGGGATTGATATTCACTAGAAAATTTCAACTCATAATATTTTATTATTTCTACATTATTTTTTTCGTTAATTTTAATATAAGTTCCAGGCTTTAGCATATTAATATTTTTAAATAAAGTTTTTTCTTGATCCATCCACAATTTACAATTTAGTGATATCGCAATAGTTTCTAAATCAAATTGCCTTTTTATTGATTTATCCTCAATAATACTCTTAATTTCACTAGCAAAAACTAATTTTCGATTATCTAAATAGTAATATAATGGTTTTATTCCTAATCTATCTCTTATTATATATTTTTCTCCAGATTCTTTATTATATAAACCAATTGCATAGCATCCTTCTATTCTGTTTAACGTTTCTTCTAAGCCAAAACAATGTATATACTTTATAAGAACTTCTGTATCTCCTTTTGTATCAAAAGCATAACCTTTTTCTTTTAAATCAGTTTTTAATTCTTTATAATTATATATCTCACCATTATATGTCATTATTAAGTTTTCAAATTCATATGGTTGAACAGATTCATCAGATAAATCTTGAATTTTCAAAAGAACATGTCCAAAACCTATATTGTTATTAATATAAATATTTTCTCCATCTGGGCCTCTGTGTCTTAAAACATTAATCATTTTTTGAATTTCTTCTTTTTTAACATTTTCATTATTTAAGTTAATTTTACCAACTATACCACACATTATCTATCCTCCTTCTATTTCAATAATAAACCACCATTAACATTTATATTTTCTCCATTTATAAAATCTGCTTCTGGACTAATTAAGAAATTTATAATATTATATATGTCTTTCATCTCACATAACCTATTTCTTGGATTCATTTGTGCTGTTTTTATCATATCTTCTTTTGTATATGATTTTTTAGCTAACGGTGTAATTGTTAATGACGGACTAACTGCATTTACTCTTATATTGTATTTAGCTAGCTCCAACGCAGCACACTCAGTTAACATTATTATTCCTGCTGCACTACAACAATACGCACTTGAGTTTAACATAGGTCTGCTTGCCAGTCTTGAAGCTATATTGATTATTGTTGGATACTCTGATTTTTTTAATAGATTTGTAGAATGTTTAATACATAACATCTTTCCAGTCAAATTTGTGCTTACTACCTTTTCAAAGATATCCTTTTTATAATTCTCAATACTTTCCATTTGGTCAAATGCAGCGTTATTTATAAGAACATCTAATAAACCATACTTATCCTTTATTATCTCAAACATTTTTATCAAACTAAGCTCATCATTTACATCAATCTTAAAATATAATGTATTATCTTTATATTCCCTTAATTCATTTTTTGTTCGTTCAATATGTTCATCATGATAACCTGTTACTATAACACGATCACCATTTTCCAGAAAACGCTTTGCCAAGTACTTTCCAATACCAGATACCGAACCTGTTATCAATATTACTCTTTCTATCTTTCTCTCTCCTCTCTATACTTTTTCACAGCATCTATTAATATATTCAATCCATAAATAATATATTTACTATCATTTGTCATTGGTAATCTAATTTTATTTTTTTCCTTACTGTAGAAATCATTAGCAGGTAAAATTGCAATCGTTTCATTATTTTTTCTATATTTATTCAGTAGCCAGCTTGCAAATAATTCTGCATCTTCTACTGGTAAAGTTAAAATGAAAAAAACACCTCCTTTTGGCACTTCATATTTTATAATGTCTTGGTTCTCTAGAAAACCTAAAATCTTTTTTCTTCTATTATTGTATATATGCATATTCTTTTTAAATATCTTGTGCATATTTTTGAACATATTGCATACAGCTATTTGTTCTGTATTCGATATAGAAATTCTACTATCGTATATCGTAGCTAAATCATTTATAATATCTCTATTTTTAGTTATAATACAGCCTATCCTTGCTCCACAATTATTTAATTTTTTGGATACTGAGTCAACCACAATTATTTTATTATAATCATACTCAGCAAAAGAAATAAAATTACCATATGAAATTTCACTATATACCTCATCCGATATTATATAGAGATTATATTTTTTAGAAAATTTTATTATATATTCAATTTCCTTTTTTTCAAATACATATCCGTTTGGATTGTTTGGATTAGAAAACAATATTGCCTTATATTCTCGATGCTTACCGCGGTGTATTGAATATTTTGCATATTACAATATAATTTATAGTCTGAAAAAAAAGGCTCTACAATTATTATCTTGTCTTTATCATTCTTACAAATTACCATTAAACTACTAATTATTGCGTCGGAAGCACCTAACGTTATTTGAATATCTATGTCGTCAAATTTTCTTCTCTTAATTTTATTATTATAGTAATCAACATACGCATTTCTAAGACATTCTAAACCTCTATAATCGGTATAACCATTTACCTTATCGCTTATATTTTTTAGTGCTTCAAAGTAGGAATTATCTGTCATAATATCTGGTTGTCCGAGAAATTAAACTAATTACATTAATTCCTGATTCCCTTATTTTTATGATAGAGCTTTCAAACCTCGTAATTGATGATTTATTATTGTTCATACAAAAACTTACCTTTCTGCTGTTTTACATAATTTGACAAAATATTATCATATTCTTGATTAAAAGTCAATTTTTTGTATTATGTGAATTTCTTATAAATTGCAATAATAAGTAATATATAAAAATTGGATATGTATCATTTTAATTAAAACAATACATATCCAACTTTCGCTATTGTATACCCTCTAGAATTTTATATTCTATATCTCGTGGTAATTCTACACCTGGTCCGCAACGGTCTGAATAAGAATGCCAGTCACTTCCTGCAGTAATTAATAAGTTGTATTTTTTAGCCAGAGAAATAAAGAAATCTTTTTGCTCTGAAGTACTATCTAAATACATAGCCTCAATTCCCATTAAACCGTGTAATTTCAATTTGCTAATAAACTTTTCTACTTCATCTCTATTCATCTTAATTCTGCATGGATGAGCTAGTACTGGTATTCCTCCCGATTTTATTATCAAGTTAATTACAAAATCAACTGTATAATAATTTCTAGGAATATAATACTTTGATGATGGAATAAGGAATTTCTTTTTTGCTTCGTCAAAAGTTGCAGCATAACCTTTGTTCTGAATAACCGCAGCAATATGTGAGCTTGTCAAGTGTAAGCCTGGGGTTAATGCATTTATTTCTTCAAAGGAAACTTGAAATCCGATTGTGTTTAATAGTCTAATATAATTGTCAATTAATTCTAACCGTTCTTTCCTTAAGCGTGTAAGATATCTACTAATTTCCGTAGTATCAGAAAAACCATATCCTAGAATATGAACATAGCTTTCACTTTCTATATCATAATATGCCTCAAATTCAGAACCAGTTATGAAGTTAAGATTATATTCTTTGGCGATAGTCCTTCCTTCCTCTAATCCTAAAATACAGTCATGATCAGTTATAGAAAATGTGGTTACTCCTTTAGATTGGATTAACCGAATCAACTCTAAAGGAGTAAGCTCTCCATCAGAGTATATGGTGTGTAAATGTAAGTCTAACATATTTTTCTTCCTCCTTAAAAGTTAAAAATTAATTATAGTACTACCTACATTGACCAGTATATCATATTTTCAACATAATTACAATACATAATTTTTTATCAACTTTTAAATTAACATAAATCTAAAAACACATACATATTATCTTCTATCCAAAATTTTCATATGTTCAACTGTATGCACTCAGTCATGACTCTGATTTCCATGCCCACCTTCATAAGGTCTTTTGAATGCAAATCCTACTGGAATTGGTGCGCCATAAATGTATCTTTGGCTATTCCAACTTTGCATTGTTCTTTTTGTTGTCCACAAAATATTACTTCTACTAGATCCACGAAATTCCCTTACCCTTAATGTACCATTTGTATTATAAGGCATTGGCTCATTTTCGCCCCTATAATAGTTTTCCATTCTATTTGTATCATTGTTAAATACAATTATTCTTGCCACAAAAAAATCTCCTTTCATAAAATATCAATATATTTTATGAAAGGGGATTTGATTTTGTTATTTTTATTCTTCCGCTCTTGCTTTGAAAATCCACCTATATTGGCTGTCGTTTGTACACGTAATAAGTGTAACTTCTTTTTTTCCTCCAGTTAATTGACTTGTGCAATTAACATTTTGTGGTTCAACTGTATATTTATCATATATTTTATATGTGACTTCTCTACCATTTACTTCTGTTATTGTAAATGTATCTCCTATTTCAAGGGTTGGCACCTTGCTGAAGAATAATTGATTTCTATAATTATGTCCTATTATACAATAGTTACCAACTTCATTTATATTTCCACCCCAAAATTTACATGGTGATATTTTTAAAAGTGCGTCTGTTTCTTCTGTGCTCATCGTTTCCCCTTCTAGAATCGGATAATTCAAGTCTATTTTAGGAATACTGATAGTTGCTAAACTTCTGTATTTATAGCCACCAGAAGTCTTTTTATTATAAGATGTATCTATATTTGCATAGCTCAAATTTGGATCAGTATTTTCTTCTACTATTTCTTCCACTTTTTCATAGCTTTGAGAAGAATCATCTAAAACAACTACTAGTACATTTGAGTCTTTTATTATAGTATTGTCAACATTTTCAGCAACTTCTGACATTTGTATTAAAATATCTTGCGAAATTTCCTCACCTTTATTTCTATCATATTCAGCATATATATACATTGAAATCAATGCAATTATTAGAAAAATTGAAAATATGAAATTAAATTTATATATATGCTTTTTTCTTTTCAATTCTGGAGTAACATATAATTTTTTTGTTACCAAAATTTGATTCATTATTTTTTCTCCTAACAATATTTTCTCAAAAATATTATATCATATAAAATTGTAATTTGGAATAGCTTAAAAAAATTTTTTGTTTTTTAAAATGTAGGTTAGTCAATCATTTGTCACAAATTATTTAAAATAAATACTTTGAGCACCTATATTGCAAATAACGATTCTTCTTGACTTTTATATTTTTCTATGAATTCTCTGGGACTCAGCCATC